>JAEEGI010028730.1_pt1 | contig 10563 bp, 6 predicted proteins | sample 8958751 | NCBI WGS metagenome assembly JAEEGI01 (sample SAMN16246545, study PRJNA631951) | gut metagenome | biome: gut microbiome; feature: rumen; material: KS-attached | host: Bos | place: Iran: Karaj | collected 2018-10 | reverse complement strand
ATCGTTGGTAAGAAAATACCAGTTATAACAGATGAACATGCTGATATGACTAAAGGAACAGGTGCAGTTAAAATAACTCCTGCACACGATCCTAACGACTTTGAAGTAGGTAATCGTCATAACTTAGAAAGAGTAGTATGTATTAACGATGATGCTACTATGAACGAAAATGCTGGAAAATATTGTGGTATGTCTCGTGAAAAATGTAGAGAGGAACTTCTTAAAGATTTAGAGAAAGAAGGATTACTTCTTGAAGTAGAACCACTTGTTCATGAAGTAGGTCACTCTGAAAGAACTGGTGTTATGGTTGAACCAATGGTTAAAAAACAATGGTTTGTTAAAATGAGACCTCTTGCTGATAAAGTATTAGAAACCCAAAAGATAAAAGATGAAAAAGTCAACTTTGTTCCATCTCGTTATGAAAAAACAATGAATCACTGGATGGAAATTACTTATGATTGGTGTATATCTCGTCAACTTTGGTGGGGACATAGAATTCCAGCATGGTATAAAGATAACGAAGTATATGTTGGAATGGATGCTCCAGAAGGTGAAGGTTGGGTACAAGATAATGATGTACTAGATACTTGGTTTAGTAGTGCTTTATGGCCTTTTGCAACATTAGGATGGCCAGATAATACTAAGTTACTTGAAAGATATTACCCTAATAATGTTTTAGTAACAGGTTATGATATTATTCCATTCTGGGTTAATAGAATGACATTCCAAGGAGAAAAATTACTTGGTAAAAGGCCTTTTGAAGATTGTTTAATCCATGGTTTAATTCGTGATAAAGAAGGCAGAAAGTTTAGTAAATCTTTAGGTAACGGAATTGATCCATTTGATATGGTTGATTTATATGGTGCAGATGCATTGCGCTATTATCTTGCTACTGATGTTGCACCAGGTACTGATATGCGTTTTGATGAAGAAAAAATAAAATCAACATGGAATTTTATTAATAAAATATGGAATGCATCAAGATTTGTATTAAGCAATATAAGTGATTTAAAAGAAATAAAACTAGATAATTTAAAGAATGAAGATAAATGGATATTAACTAAATATGAAAAATGTCTTCACGAAGTTAAGAAGTTTATGGATAAATATGAATTTAATAATGCTGGTGCAAAAATATTTGATTTTACTTGGAGTTATTTCTGTGATAATTATATTGAAATGGCTAAGTATAGTATAAGTTCTAATAGTACTAAATCAACATTATTATATGTACTTACTGGTATATTAAAGATGTTACAACCATTTATGCCTTATGTAACAGATGAAATATATAATAAATTACCAGTTAAAGATAGTGAAGATATTATGATATCTGAATATCCTAAATATGATAAGAGTTTAATATTTAATCATGAAGAAGATTTAATTGATGATGTAATTGAATTTATAAGAAACTTTAGAAATATTAAAAAAGAAAATAACATATCTAAAGACGCTAAAGTAATGTTTGATACTAAAGAAGATATTAATTTAATAATTAAAATGCTTAAATTAGATGATAATATTATTGATAAACCATTAGATATTAAAGCATATAAAGTAGTATCTAATAGAATAAAGGCTCAAATATTCTTTGAAAAAGTTGAGACAGAAGAAGATAAGAATAATAGAGAAAAAGAAATAAAAATGTTAACTGAATCTATTAAGAGAAGAGAAGCATTACTTTCTAATGAAAATTATGTTAATAAAGCACCATCTAATATAGTAGAATTAGATAGAAAGAAACTAGAAGAAGAAAAGAAAAAATTAGAGGAATTATTAAAATAGGGGTTGAAAAATAATAAAAATGTAGTATTATTAATAGTATATTATTTTTAAAGAGGGATTTTTATGGGTAGTAAAAGGGTAGAAAAATCTTTAATTAATAATAATATTATTAAATACTGTGTATTTATAATAATATGTTTAATATGGCTTTAAAGCGGCATGCTTTGAAGTCTTTTTTATAAGGTGGTGACAATATGACTATTGATGATTTAATTAATAAAATTGAAGAATATAATCCAGATGAAGTTGAAAGAGTAAGAAGAGCTTATGAATATGCTAGTGTTATGCATATAGATCAAAAAAGGCAAAGTGGTGAACCATATATTGTTCATCCATTAAGTGTTACTTACATACTTGCAGAATTACATGCTGATGGTGATACGTTATGTGCTGGACTTTTACATGACACTTTAGAGGATACTAGAGCCACTAAAGAAGAATTAATTGAATTATTTGGAAATAATGTAGCAATGTTAGTTGATGGAGTTACAAACTTTAATAAAAATGATTTTAAAAATAGCAAAGATGAAGATGCTGCTAATATAAGAAAAATAATTAATAGTCTCACTACTGATGTTAGAATAGTAATAATTAAACTTGCTGATAGATTACATAATATGAGAACTTTAGAGTATAAGTCTAGAGAAAAGCAACAAGAAAAAGCCTTAGAAACAATGGAACTATATGTTCCTTTAGCGCATTATGTCGGAGTTAATAATATAAAGAGTGAATTAGAAGATTTGTCTTTTATGTATTTAAAAGAAGATTATTATAAAAGAAGTAAAGAATTAAGGGAAGAATTAGTAGCAAGTAGTGATGATTATTTAAGAGATATGGTATTTAAAATAAGAGAAATACTTAAAAATAATGGTATACCTAATGAAATGAAGATAAGAATTAAAAATATATATGGAGTTTATAGAAGATTAATAAGAAAAGATAGAGATCCTCATGATTTAATTGCTATAAAGGTAATGGTTGAAGAAGTTAATAAATGTTATTCTGCTTTAGGATATATTCATAGTTTGTATCATCCAATCCATAGTAGATTTAAAGATTATATAAGTAGCCCTAAAAGTAATATGTATCAAAGTTTACACACAACAGTTCTCCCAGAAAATGGAGAGCAAACTCAAATTCAAATAAGAACAAAGGAAATGGATGATATTGCAACATATGGATTACCAATTTATTGGGATTTATATAGGGAATTGGGTACTAGTGCAATGGCATCAAAAATTGGAGAAAATAAAGGATTATTATCATCAATTTCTGAACTTAATGATATGCATCCTAAAAGTGATCGCAGATTTGTAAAGGAAATTAAAAGAGAACTATTTGAAGATAGAATAGAAGTTTATACGAAAACTGGAGATGTGATATCATTACCTAAAGGTTCAACACCAGTTGATTTTGCATACCTTATTCATACAGAAGTAGGTAATCATATGGTTGGAGCAATAGTTAATGGTGAAATAGTATCATTCAGTTATAAATTAAAGCCTAGAGATAGGGTAGAGATTATAACAAATGATTTATCTAGTACTCCACCAGATATCAGATTTGCTAAAACAACACATGCAAGAAGAAGAATTAGAGAACACGTTAAAGCATGTTAAAAATTTACAAAATTTTACTGTAAAATAATTGACTTTATGAGTCAATTATTTTAATATAAACATATGTAAGAAACGAGGATTGGCTATGCCTGATTTTTTCAAAAAATATAAAGAAAAACAATTAAAAAAGATATTAGAATCTCATAAAGATAGTATTAATGATATAAGTGATTTAGTTGGTGATCAAAAGCCATCTTTACTTTTCTATTTCCTTGCAGATAAGATTGGATATGTGTTAGATAATGATCCAAAGAAATGCTTTTCAAAAGAAGGCGTAGAAAAGAGAGCAAAGATTAATAAAGCTTTAAAAATAGTTGCTAGACTTAGCATGAAAAATCCTCATGTTATAGTTGATAGAAATACATTAATAGAGTCAGATGAAAAATTGCCTTTAATACCAGAATTGCCTGATAGACCAGTTATTTTTTCATGTAATCATTATTTTAAGGATGATGTATCTTCAACAATCATTTCATCACCTAGAAATGGTTATATATTATTTGGAAGTATCCCAATGCTATTTGGAACGATTGATGGATTTTTTGCTTGGATGAATGGAATAGTAGCAGTTAATAGAAAATCTAAGAACAGTAAATCCTCAGTTCTTTCAAAAGCAGGCTACTTATTAGATTTAGGCGGAAATATATTCTATTATGCCGAAGGTGTTCATAATAAGAGTATGGAGAAATTATCTTTAGACCTATTTCCGGGTATGTATAGATTAGCAAAAGAAAAAGGTGCATTAATAGTACCAATGCATCACTATATAAAAGATCCGTTAAAAAGCTCATTATTCAAAAACAAAATTTATACGGTTATTGATGATCCAATTGATGTTAGTAATATGAGCGAAAAAGAAGCGTGTGAATATATAAGAGATGTTCATGCAACATGGCATTATCTGTTGATGGAAAAATACGGTAAAAGCACAAGGGAAGAATCATTAAATGGTTTTGAAACTGCTAATGAAGCATGGGATGATTTTGGGCAAAAATATTTAAAAGGTATTGCTAGATATGATGCAGAAATAGAGACAAGTGCGGATTATCGTCCAAAAACTATGGTTAGCTATTTAAGTCCAAATGCCAAATCCGTTTCTGAGAGTGAAATAGAAATTCCACACAATTGTATTATTAAAGCGCCTAAACTGGATGATGAAGCAAGAAAAAAAGTAATGGATTACTTACAATTAGATGAAGGCAATATGGAATATCTAAGTGACAGGGACTTAGAATCATATTATAGAGTTATTTCGTGGGAAGAAGAAATAAAAAATAGTGATGAAAATAGACAATGGACGGGGATTGAAAAGCCAGTAGCACGTCCTGAAGATGTTTTTGCGCCTATAGCAGAATTAGAATTAGATGAAGGCAAGGATAATCTTTCTGATGTTGTTTATGCAAGGAAACTAGTAAAGAGAGAAAAAGAAAGGGATTTTCAAAGAAGGTTTTAATTATTGAATCAAGTGCTTTAGCAAACTTGATTCTTTTTTTTTGTTTTGATATAATTATTATTAGAGTAGGTGATTGTAAATATGGTAGATGTATCGGGAATGCTTTTACCAGCATGTTCCATTTTTTTCTCATCGTTATTATTCTATTTATATTTTTCTAAGGATCGTGTTGATTTACTTGAAAATAAAATGTATGGAGCAATGATAGTTTGTACATTAGTTGATAGTGTTCTTGTAACTTTTTTGCAATTTTTGTCCTTGCGAGAAATAACAAATGCAAAGAGTATTTTAATAACATTGCTTAATAAGATCGATTTTATTTTTTTGGTAACACTAAGTACATGTTTTTTTCTATATACAATAATGATAACATTTACGAAAGCAAAAAAAGATTTAAAAAAATATATATATCCATTTTGTATCTTTGATTTGATTGTTTTTATTTTAATTGTATTTCTAAAAATTGATATTATTTCAATCGGAACAAATTATAGTGTAACCGGAACCGCGGCAGTATTAACAGTAGCAGTGTGTTTGTTATATATTTTAGCATCTTTATTTGTTGCTTTTTCAAATATTAAAAAAAGAGATAAAAGATACATTCCAATATATTTTATATTACCGATGTTTTTATTTTTAATATTGCTATATAACATTAATCCATATTTAATAGTTATTTCCATTACGCTATGTTTTATTGATTATATCATGTACTTCACAATTGAAAATCCAGATTTAAAAATGATTGAACAATTAAATATTGCTAAAGATCAAGCTGACAGAGCTAATAACGCTAAGACAGAATTCTTATCTAGTATGTCACATGAGATAAGAACTCCTTTAAATGCTATTGATGGGTTTAGTCAATTAATACTTGAAGAAGATAATATTGATACAATAAAAGAAGAAGCTAGAGATATAATGGTTGCTAGTCAAAATTTACTTGAGATTGTAAATGGAATTTTGGATATATCTAAGATTGAAGCAGATAAATTAGAAATAGTTAATGTCGAATATGAACCAAGTAAAGTATTTGATGATTTAGTAAAACTAATTAAGGCAAGAATTGGGGAAAAGCCTTTAGATTTTAGAGTTAATATTGCAAAAGATTTACCAGATTATTTGGATGGTGATTATGCTAGATTAAAACAAATAGTGTTAAATTTACTTACCAATGCTGTTAAGTATACAAAAGAAGGATTTGTAGAATTTAATGTTAGCGCGGTTAAAAAAAATAAAGTATGTAGATTGATTATATCTGTTAAAGATAGTGGTATAGGTATAAAGAAAGAAAATATTAGTAAATTATTTACTAAATTTGAAAGATTTGATAAAGAAAAGAATTTAACCATAGAAGGAACAGGACTTGGTCTAGCAATTACTAAGAAACTAGTTGATTTAATGCATGGTAATATCACAGTTGATTCAGTATATGGTAAGGGTTCAACATTTATGGTGGCAATTGACCAAAAAATAGTAGATAAGAAGAAAGTTAAAGTAGCTGATGCCGTAGTTAAGAAAGATAACAAAATCAATATCAAGGGTAAAAAGGTATTGATTGTTGATGATAACTTAATTAATTTAAAAGTTGCAGACAGATTATTGCTTTCTTATAAATTAGTTACAGAATGTGTCAGTAGTGGATTTGAATGTATAGAGAAAAGTGATGAAGGAAACAAGTATGATTTAATCTTAATGGATGATATGATGCCAAAAATGAGTGGAGTAGAAACATTTAAGAAATTAAAAAAGATGGATAATTTTAATGTGCCTGTTATTGCTCTTACTGCTAATGCAATTGCTGGCATGAAGGAAAATTATTTAAAAGAAGGATTTAATGATTATATATCTAAGCCGATTGATAAAAAGGAATTAGAAAGAGTGTTAAAAGAATTTTTAAAATAAAAAGAACGTAAAGCAAAAACCAATAAAAATTGATATTTCTAAATAATATGATATACTTAAAATAGTAGAGGGTGATTATATGAGAGATGTAAGTATTTTAACAGATAATGGTGTTGATTTAAATAAAGCACTAGAATTATTAGGAGATTTATCATTTTATGATGAAACTCTAGAAGCTTTTCTTGAAGAAAATAAAACTAGAGTACCTAATATAAAGAAATACAAAGAAGAATTAAATATGGAAGATTATGCAATATTAGTTCATGCTTTAAAGAGCGATTCTAAGTATTTAGGATTTACTAAATTAGCAGATATTGCATACGAACATGAAATGGCAAGTAAAGCTAATAACGTTGATGAGGTTAATGCTAAATTTGATAAATTAATGAAGACAGTTGATGAATTTACTGAACTTGCTAATAAATATCTAGGATAGGGTGATAATATGAAAAAAATATTAGTAGCAGATGATTCTAAAATAATTGGAAATATTGTTACTAGAGCGTTTAGTAATGAATATGAAGTAGTTATTGCTTATAATGGTAAGGAAGCATTAGATATTATAAGAAATAATGTAGATGATTCATTGGTAGGTATATTATTAGATCTTAATATGCCAGAGGTGGATGGATTTGCAGTATTAGATTATTTTAAAGAGAATAATCTATTTAAAAGAATACCTGTATGTATAATTACTGGTGACGTATCAAAAGAAAGAATTGATAGAGCATTTAATTATGATATAGTAGATGTTCTTGCTAAACCATTTACATTTGATAATGTAAGAGAAGAAGTAGAAAAGATAATTAATTTAAGTTCTATAAGATAAACTAAGAATACATCTTAGTTTTTTTATGTATAAAAAAAGAGATTGAATATCAATCTCTTAATTTGTTGTATTTGTATTAGTATTATCTGTTGTTTCACCAGTAGTTGGAACACCAACACTTTTAACATTAATATTAATTCCAGAACTACGATTAGATTTAAATATTGAATAAGCACTTTTAACAACAAAGTTATAATCACTACTAGAAGTAGAATTAATATTATAAACAAAACTTGTTGAATTTGTATATCCAAGATAATTTTCTTTACCAGAACCATCTTTTAGATATATCTCATATCCTAATGAACCAATATTAGAATTATTATAATTAATTCTCTTTTCATAATATTTGGTTGAATGTTCATAATAATATTTATCAAAGAACTCTGTTAAATAACTTGAATTAATAGCATCAGGAGTTGCAATTCCATCCCATTTAAGAGTAATAATACTACCACTTATAGATCCAGTTCCATTAGTTGGATTAGCTAGTGTAGAATATCTTGTTGATTCATCTGTTGGTTCTGTTCCACTTACAAAGTATTCGCTTACACACATATCACTTGGTGTATGAGCACTACATAATTGTGGTGGGAATGTTTCAAGTTCAATTCTAACTGTTTTAAGTCCCTTTGGTCTAGGAAATGATTCAGTCTTTTTATATATCTTACCAGAAAGATACTTCATAATTGCTTTCCTTGCTGCTCCTCCAGTAGTACTATTAATAAACCATCCGTTTTGTGCAGATTCACTTGTAAATTTATCATATCCATACCATAAGGCAGTAGAGTATTTTGTTGTATATGTTACATACCAGGCATCATTAGCAGTACCACCTTTTAATCCCCATCTATCTTTATCTGCTTTCGAAAGGTTTGTGGTACCTGTTTTACCAGCGATACCTTCACCATTATAGATATCTTCTAATATATCATTAATCATAAATGCAGTTGTTTCTTCCATAACTTGAACCTTATTATAACTATGAGTATATTCTTTACCTGTTACATTATTAACAACTTTAGTATATCCATATGGTTCAATATAATAACCACCTCTTCCAAATGAGGCATATGCTGCAGAAAGTTGAAGAGGACTTACTCCATCAAAACCTCCGATTGCAGCTGATTCAAATAAATCATTACCATAATCAATACCAACACTATGAACAAAATTCTTGATTAATTCAGGATCTTTTTTATATACTTCCTTAAATACTCTTAAAGCAGGAATATTTCTTGAATCTTTTAAAGCAAAGCGCATTGTTATTAATCCTTTAAAACCATTATCATAGTTAGAAATACCTTGACCATTTGAATAAGTTGTTTTTTCATCCAATAACATTTGATATGTACTATTAGTAATATGCTCAATATACATAGCATAATCAAATAATGGTTTAGCAGTAGATCCTGGTTGTCTTTTCATATTAACAGCTCTATTAGTACCCATTGCTTGATAATTCCTACCACCTGATAATGCTACTACAGAACCATCCTTAACATTAGTTACAGCAATTGCTTCTTGAGTCATTTCATTTGGAAACTTAAATGGTTCACCATTTTCAACTGCTTCTAAATATTTTTGAATTTCTGGATCAAAAGTAGTATATATTTTTAATGAAACGTTTCTTGCATTAAATCCTAAATCTTCATTAACTTCATTTATTACATAATCTATAAACGCTTGATTACTTTTAACTTCTAGTGAAGTTGAATTCTTTTCTTTTAATAGAGTAGAAATAGGTATCTCTAATACTTCATTCATTTGGTCTTCTGTAATATATCCATGTCTTAACATTAATCTTAATACTACAGTTTGTCTATTACGACATCCTTCTGGATTAGTATATAAATTATATCTATAAGGATTTTGGAACATACCGGCCATTAATGATGCTTCAGCAAGACCAATGTCTCTAACGCTTTTACCAAAATAATATTGGCTAGCTCTTTCTACACCAGTAGTACCAGATGTATTAATTGATGTTGCTCCAGCAAACCATTGACTATTTAAATAGAATTCAATTATTTCTTCTTTAGTATAATTTGCCTCTAACTTAAAGACAGCCATATAGATATCTCTAAATTTTCTTATTAAACTTTGAGTTTTCTTTTGCTCTAATTTACCTTTTTGTGTATAAGTATTTTTAATGACTTGCATTGATAGAGTAGATGCTCCACCAGCACTATCAGAACCTATTAAGGTTTTAAATGTTGCGGTCATAAATCTAAATAAGTCAATACCATTATGTTGGAAGAATCTAGAATCTTCTGTAGCTATTAAAGCATCAATTAATACTTCAGGTAAATCATCATATGATACTACTGAACTATCTTCTGCACCAACTCTTGCAAATTCATTGCCATTTATATCATATAGTATAGATGGTTCTGTTTGATATAACTCTTGTTTTTCAAAGTTTGGTGATGTAATAACTATATATAAGGAAAAGACTAAGAGTAAACTAACAAATATTATAGCTAGTACTAATATCCAACTTAATAATGTTTTCCATATTACTTTCTTTTCTTTTTCTTCTTTCTCTTTCTTTCTAAATTTAGGCAGCCTAATTTTTTTCATTAATAAATCCTCCTATTATATCAATATAATTTAATCCTTTATTATAATTATATTCTAATATATATCCCTTTTCTTTTATATAATCAAAAGGTATACTTTTTCTTTCATTATTATCTATAAAATCTATGATATTATTTCCATCTAAATAATAAACATCATTATTCATACTTATTAATAAAAAGGTAATACCTCCATGTTTTAAAATACTTCTCATATGTTTAATTTGATGTTCATGTATATTAGAAAGAGGAAATCTAGATTTTTCTTTAGTTTCCTTAGCATCAAAGTCTATATATCTACCTTTATAAATACCATTATAGTCTAGAGTAGAAGGGGCTTCAAAATATGCTTCAGTTATATTTCTTCCTTTTGATGTAAAACTTGCA
>JAEEGI010028729.1_pt1 | contig 10563 bp, 8 predicted proteins | sample 8958751 | NCBI WGS metagenome assembly JAEEGI01 (sample SAMN16246545, study PRJNA631951) | gut metagenome | biome: gut microbiome; feature: rumen; material: KS-attached | host: Bos | place: Iran: Karaj | collected 2018-10 | reverse complement strand
CCCATCCCGAAGAAGTGCCCAGGCTTGAACGGCCGGCATGGCCCAGACATGGCGCATGCGACAGAAGCTGGGGCCTCCAGCCGTCTGGATGGCGCTGGCCGGCACGCTGTGCAGAAATGACGTGGCGGGAACGGCGCAGGGCGTGGCGAGCGCCAGGGCCAGGACAAGGGATGCGAGTTTTTTCATGGGGTGCTTCCTTGATACGGTGCGGGCATAGGTGTGCGGGTAGCCTTTCCGCACGGTCTTAGCCCAAAAGGGGGCCGTGAGCTAGCGGGCGCCGAGGTGTGCCCGCTGTTTTGGATGCAGTTTAACTTGGGCGTCCACCTCTTTGCAGATGCGGGAAATGGAGACTTGGTAAATCCCTTGATCGAAACGGGAAGAGGGGGGAAGAGTTGCACAAGCTTATTGAGGATGATGCTTCCCGCCCTTGCCACTTGCCACATATGCCGGATACCATTTTTGAAACCATAGAGTAAAAATTCCCATGCCGGCAGGAATAACGAAATTTATAATAAGACTCAGATACCCCAATCCATCGCTTTGAAGAATCCATGTCCAGATTGCAGTGAGAACATACAATACACCCCAGCAATACGTGAGTATATAATTCGTCTTCATAAATAATAGATTTCTACAAGCTCTGTCACCGCCATACTGATATTTTACATATGTAGCAGTCAGCGGTTCTTTGAAAATACACGACAGAATCCAGATCAATCCAAAGAGAAGATATCCGATGCTGGTGAACGTGTTGCCATCCCCATTTATGTATGCTCCTGCAGAAAGTATGGCAACCAAAGCAAAAGTTAGCTTATCCCAGAGAACAAGTTTGTGACTTCTTCTGAGCAGCGGGAGGAGAACGCATACAGCAAGCGTAATGATGCTACCAGTTTTAGGATTTGATGAAATTGCCGTCCAGTAAACGATCCATGGAATCAGCATTGTGGTCATTAATGGTTTTTTGAGTTCATTTTCTTCAGGTAATTCTTCTGAATTATCATCATTGTTTACAGTATTAATATCAAAATACTTACCCCATTTAATCATAAATGAAAAATCACCAGTAACTGTATACAGTTGTTTCCCCAGAGCCTCTCCAGCGCTTATTTCACCGCTAGCTATACTCGCCCACACGCTGTAAGGTGTGTCGATACGAGTTGTTGCTACAAGACTTCCATCCGTATGAATTGTACTTCCTTGTTTTCCTAGAACTATCTGATATGATTTTTTAATATCTGTAAAATTTATCTCGATAATACGATCTTTTCCATCGTATGCATTTTTATTATACGAATTCGCAAGCTTATTAATAATAGCAATAGCATCTTGAGTTTCTTTTTGATTAATCATTTTTTTATCCAAAAAGAGTTAATAAGTTGAAATTAATGCCTAGCGATGTTGCCATTCTAAAATGAAATATCAGAAAATTCCATAAGCCCTACGGATGCAGGAGCCCTGCCTTGGGACGGTCCGCCAGCGGAGCGCTCGAGATCGAGCTTTTTGGAGAGTAGCCAAGGTGACGGATTACGGAGGGGGTTCGACTCCCTCTGGGCGCGCCAGGAATTTCAGGTACTTACCATAGATTTTGGTAGGTACCTTTTTTTAAAAATGTTTTATCCCGCTCTTATCCCGCTACTGGCACGGGAAGGTCCGGATTCTCTGGCTTTTTGGACGGCAACTTTATCCCGCTCTTATCCCGCTGACAGATTTTTTCCGATCAATTCCGTGGTTTTCATGAGAGTTTTTCGGCTTCTGCTCCTACTCTATCCAACTGAGCTAAACATGGTGAAAAGCAAACAGTACAGTATAAATTTGAAAAAATTGACAATTGCCACGCAATATATTGTTGCATGTATAGCATATATTTTCATTTACAGAACTTTTAATTGTATATCTAGGGACAGATCGTAGTTCTGGTAGGTTGCTATACTTTTCTTTTTTGAATAATCCACCAAAAATCAGAAAAGGTTTAAGACGCTGATCAAATAAATTACAATTATTCATGAAATAATTATCTTCGACATAATTAAAAATAAATAGCTCTTGTATCATTTTGTCCTCAAGTATAATAAAACATATTTAAATAACTATAGATATTATGGAATGTTATCGTCTAAACTTTGATTAGATTATAAGGCAATGCATTTGTTTGATTGACCCTCTGCAACCCTGTTTTGACGGGTTGCAGAGGTTTCTTGACGGTCAGAAAAGAATGGATACAAGGGGGCAGGAGAGCTTCTTGTCGATGCTTTCGTGTGGAAGCTCCATTCCAATCGTATCATTGATCAGAGCGAGGAAGATGTCTAGCAGTGGTTACGCCCAAGACCAAAGGTAACAGCTTGTCTGCATAGATGCGCTTTCAACTGCTTTCTGGATGCCGTGCCGTTTCCATGAAAAGTGGGCACGGTGTCGCGGTCGTTAGGGCGTAACATACTCCAGGGGCATGTGGCGGGCATGTCCCTCTTGTCTTGGCGTTGAAAAGCAACCCTCTGCAATGCCCAGGGGCGTATGGCTACAGGGGCTGAAGGGCTCAAATGCTCCCTGGATGGCTCTGGAGACAATAGTGACCTTCAGCAGGGAGCAGGAAGCTCCCAAGACGAGGCGGTGGGAGAAGCTGAAGCCGGAAGCGGTCGCGGATGTGGCGGTGAAGCGGAGCCTCAGGAAGGAGGCGGGCAAGCTTTTGACGGGAACGTTCGCCAGCTTCAAAATCTGGGAGAGCTCATGCAGGATGCCCTCGGTGCCATGGCCCGTCAGGCAGAGAAGGGAACCCAGTCACGTCTGGTTCCAGCCAAGGTCATAGACGGATCCGTGTTTGGTTCCAGGGAAGAGTACATGACCGCCGATGAACGCAAGGATGCTCTGGCCGAGTCTGCAAAGCTCAGAAGGAGGCTGCAGGCGCTTCTGATGTCCAGAGTTGCTAGGCGGGTCAAGGTGGGAAGCTCTGGAAGGAAGCTGTCAGGCCGTCATCTGTCGAGGATTGCCGTTGGCGGCTCCAAGGTTTTCAGCAGGGAGGACAAGGCTGAAGGGTATGACGTTCACGTGGAGCTTCTTCTGGACTGCTCCTCAAGCATGGCTGGATCAGCCATCAAACTAGCGCTGAATGCCTGCTATGCAGTGGCACATGCTCTTTTGGATATTCAAGGAATTCATGTTGATATAGATGCATTTCCATGTAGCTATGAAGCAACTGTAATGCCTGTTTGCTTTACTCGAAACAGATGGATGAAGCTAGAAGCAATTGGAACAACTCCATTAGGACAATCGCTTATTTATTATATTCAAAGAGTTGTGTTAATAAAACAAAAACATAAGTTGTGTATTATTATAACTGATGGCGCTCCAGACGATATGATTTCAGTCAAGGATGCTGTTAAGATATTAAAAGGAATAGATATTAAATTATTTGGTGTTGGAATAATGTGTAGTTTGATTAATGATGTATTAGGAAATGAATGTTCTAAAAAGATTAGTTTATTGAGTGATATCAGCGATATTCTGTTCAAAATATTAAAAGATAATTTAAATTAATAAAAATATTAAGCCAGTTGGAAGCCATACGGCTTCCAACTGGCGTTAGAGATTATTGATTAAGATCTATAAATTGTCAAGCATTCCTGATATCTTGTTTACAGCATTCCTCATATTTTCTGGTGCTAAATGTGCGTATCTTGACGTCATTGTCAATGATTTATGTCCCATCAGTTCAGCTACGGTATAAAGTGGAGTTCCTTTCTGAACTAGCCATGAAGCGAATGTATGTCTTAAAGTATGAAATACAACCTTTTGTCGAGGATCACTGATGCCTTCATTCAAACCAATTTCTTCAACTATGCGTTTAAATGAAGCAGATATTTGAGTTCTCATTTTCCCAGAACGAGATGGGAATACTAAATTATCAATTTTCTTTTGAGATTCATCTTTCTTTGATAATAAAATCGATTCTATCTCAGGCGTAAAATAGGCATGGCGTGAATGCTTATTCTTGGGATCTCTGATATATATAGATTTATTGTAAAAATTGATGTCTGACCAATGAAGATTGTGTATTTCCCCGGCTCTTAGACCTGCAAACAAAGATAAAATGGATTCATGATAAAGCTCCAAACTTTTATCTTTTATTTTTTCAAGGAGATTTGTCGCTTCCTCTGGAGTTAAAAATCTTACGCGTCGTGAATCTTTATATGGCTTCTTGATTTTATAGCATGGATTTATGCCATTCACAAGATCATGGGCGAAAGCCATATTCCATATTTGAGAAATAATCGCGATTATATGTCTTATAGTTTGAGGAGATTTATTCTTCTTATTAGCTACAAGAATTATTTTTTCTATATCTTTAGCTTTTAGATTGTTTAAGTAAATGTCTCCTATTGAATCTTTAATCCAGTTTTTATATGTACATTTATCGGCAACATAGTGCCTTGAGTTTTTGTATTCAAGCAGTTAGGCACGTATGTATTCGTGAAATAGTCGTCGATCGTTATGGGGTGATTCTCGTTGGCTTCGCTCAGGTTGACGTCCTGTGGTGCGTGTGCTTCTTCAGAAGTGGCCTTTTCTGGTGGTGTATCTGAAGGCTCGCCTTTTCCGACCTGTTCTCGCTTTTCTAGGAGCATCAGATACGCCTTGTGGGCAGTCATCCCTTCACTTGTCCAGCCAGCAACTTCTTCCCGCAATTTTCCTTGAACCCTATATCTGATAGAGAAGCATCTATCGAAGTATTTTCCAACTTTTCTAGTATGATGTTGACGATATCTTACGCCTAAATAATTTGTTTTAAACCATTGTACTGCCATGTTTAGATCTCCAAGCCTTTGATAGGATGCTATCATTATTTTGATCTAGACTATCTTCTACGTATCCCACGTTTATCCCACGTTTATCCCACATAGGTAGGTAATCTCGCAGGGTAATCTATCGTCGTTACATCTAGTGTAAGAAATCAATTTTTTAATCTTACACCCTGAAATCGCAGAAGAATCTCGTCAAAACCGCTTGAGATCCTTATGTATTGTTTTCTAGTAAAAGTAAATCTACGTAGCCTTCTAAGCTCTTGGTCGGGGGTTCGACTCCCTCTGGGCGTACCACCAAATTTCAGGCACTTACCTAGCTTGGGTGGGTGCCATTTTTTCAGCATTTGGCTTTCTTTCCAATCCTCTTTCCATCCCGAAGAAGTGCCCAGGCTTGAACGGCCGGCATGGCCCAGACATGGCGCATGCGGCAGAAGCTGGGGCCTCCAACCGTCTGGATGGCGCTTGCCGGCACGTTGTGCAGAAAAGACGTGGCGGGAACGGCGCAGACGGGAAGGGCAATTTTGGGGAGAGCGGCGGAAGATCGCCGTGCCAGGCATGTGGCGGAGAGACCCCGCCAGCTGGCAGACAGGCTCCAACGCCTTTCCTGTTCGAGGTGCACCATGAAGAAAGACGAAGTCTGCGCCAAGGCGCATGCCATGTGCCGGGAGCACGCCTGCCGGCTTCTCTACCTTGCCTGCTTCGGCTCGACCCTCTATGGCACGGCCATCCCGGGCAAGTCCGACCTCGACTGCAAAGGCGTCTTCCTGCCCTCGCCACAGAGCCTCGCCCTGGGCAGGGCGCAGACGAGCCTCCGCTTCTCGACGGGCGATGCCGTCTCGCGCAACAGCGCCGGCGACGTGGACATCGACCTCTGGTCGCTGCAGTACTGGCTCCTGAAGCTGCTTGCCAGCGGGGACACCGGCGCCATGGACCTGCTCTATTCGTCGTCGCATAGCGGCTGCGTCCTCTACAAGAGCGCCTTCATGGACGAGATCTTCGCCGAGCCCCTCAAGGTGCTCAACCTTGCCGGTGGTCGCAGCTACGTGGGCTACTGCCTGGGCCAGGCCGAGCGCTACTGCCTCAAGGGCGAGCGCCTGGGCGTTCTGAAGCGCGTGAGGCAGTGGCTGGACGAACGGCATTCGGACCTGGACTCCGGCTTCCGGCTGCAGGACGTGTTCCTTGGAATGCTTCAGGACTGCGGGCATGCCGAGTACTGCCATGCCGGTACGAGCGCCGACGGAATTCCGGCCCTTGTCCTCAACGGCAAGATCCACTTGGAGTCCATGCCGCTCAAGGAGTTCAGCCAGCGCCTTGACCGCGAAATCGCAGGCTACGGCGAACGGGCTAGGAGGGCCGAGGACAGCGGCGGCCTCGACTACAAGGCGCTGAGCCATTCCGTGCGCGTGGTTTCCGAGATGCAGGAGATCTTGACCACGGGCCGGATCGTCTTTCCCCTTGCCTGCGCTGAGGAGCTGCGGAGCATTCGCCAGGGCAGGCTGTCCAAGCCTGCCATCGACGCCTTGATCCGCAAACGTCTCGTCGTGGCGGAAAAGTTGCAGGACGAGAGCCCCTTTGGTCGAGAGTACGACCCCGCGCGGGCGCCGGCGCTGGTGCTCAAGGCCTACGGCTTGCAGGAGGACGGAAAGGCGTATGGCGGGCCGGCGGAAGCGGTGCTGGGCGCATCGCCGAACGCGGCTGGCCAGGCGGGGCTGGACGACCTGCCTGCGGGGCTGCTCCGGCAGATCCAGGACCGTCTCGATGCCGTCGAGCGGGAGCGCCATGTTCGCATCCTCTATGCCTGCGAGTCCGGTAGCCGGGCTTGGGGATGCCCGTCGAAGGACTCCGACTGGGACGTGCGCATCGTCTACATGCACGAGCCCGACTGGTACCTCGACGTTGCCGAGAAGGAGGACGTCATCGATGCCGGCATCGAGAAGGGCGACGGCGGGGTCTTCGACATCAGCGGCTGGGATCTCAGGAAGGCGCTCAGGCTCTACGGCGGCTCCAATGCCGCCATCCACGAATGGCTTGGCTCGCCCCTTGTCTATCGCAGGCAGGGCCCTCTGCTGGAGCTGCTCAGAAAGCACGCGTCCACGGTCTTTGCGCCCATCGCTGGCTGGCACCACTACCGCAGCCTTGTGGCCGGCATGTTGCAGAAGGATCCCGACCCGCGGGCGCGCACAGTCAAGCGCTGGATGTACATTCTCCGGTCGCTCCTCGTCCTGTGCTGGCTCGAGCGCCATGAGGAAGTGCCTCCCATGACCCTGCCGGAACTCTTGGCCCAGGCTGAGGTGGACGCCAGCCTCAAGGCCAGCGTGGATGAACTGGTGCAGGCCAAGATGGCAGGCGCGGAGGCGGGAACCTTTGCGCCTGCGTCAGCTGTCCAGGATTTCATCGGCATGACTTGGGAGCGCATCCAGTCTGGCGGCTTCAAGCCGGCCCCTGCCAAGGGGCATGTCGACTTGGGGCAGATCTTCCGGACCTGCCTGCGGGCGTGGCCTGCGTTCTGACAGCGGTCTTTGGAACATCGCGACATGGGCGTGGACTGACGCATCGTCTGCCATCAGCCGCTTTTCTCCCAGCTTCAGAGCCACGCTGGCCGGCATTTGGACAGGCGGCTACAGGAGGCAGGCATGACGTCGCTTCCGATAATATCAATTTATCAAGATATACGAGTATCAAGATATTCAAATATAAGAAAGTATACTAAAATTACGAATTTTTTTGTCTCTACACAGACTGTATGCTTGGTCGAGGATTCCGGCTGAACGGAGAGGCGAAGCAGGGATGCTGCGAGCTCGTGCTCATGGACATCCAGCTGGTCGTCATGAACGGCTTCGAAGCAACACAAGCCATGCGCGCCCTCGACTATCCGACCAAGGCGTCCGTGCCCGTCGTGGCCATGACGTCCAACGCCTTCGACAGGGTCAAGAAGCGCGCCCTGGATACCAGCATGTAGGGCCATCTGGCCGAACCCGTCAGCATGGCGCGACTTTGCGTCCTGCACCAGAAGATGCTGTTGCCTGGCAGGCAGAACGCGCGGGGGATGCACCTGACTGTGGCAGTAGCATGGTAGGCTTGCCGTGACTGTGCCTCTGCGCCCGGATGGACGGTGAGGAGACCTGCGGCTGGCTATGCCGTCGTGAGCGCTTCGACGAGAGCCTTGTGCTGGTGAAGCGGGACAGGAGCCCGTCGCGCGTGCCGAGCACGAAGTCGGCGAATTCGAAGCCTGGCGTCACCGTGCAGCCGACCAGGGCAAAGGCCGTTCCCTCCAGGGGGCTGGCGCCGAACCAGGAGCCCGCCGGCACGGTGCATTGCACCGTATGGCCGGCAAGCACGTCCTGGCCGAGCAGGGGCTCGGAGGCTGAGACGTCGGGCACGATGACGGCAAGGCGCAGGGCCCCGCCCAGATAGAAGTGCCACATTTCGTCCTGGCGTATGCGGTGCAGATGGGAGCATTCTCCCTGCCTGAGCAGGAAGAGTATGCCCGTGGACCAGCTGTGCTCCCCCCAGCCTGCGGGCAGGGCGTCGGTGGGAATGCGCCTTTGACTCCGGTAGGTCTCGACGTAGAAGCCGCCCTCGGGATGGGGCTGCATGCGGAAGTGTCGCGCCAGTTCGTCTGCGGTCATGCTCGTCTCCTTTTCCGGGAGGCCAGCCGGCCTTCTGGTGATAGGGCGATGCGGGTCATGGCGCAAGTTTGGCATTCATGCGCGACAAGCGACGTCCCCTGTGGCAGAATGGCGGAGGAAGAAGCCCGACCCCGGTCGCCAATTGCGTCGCCTCCTCGGCGGAGCCGGCCCCGGTGCTCGGCTTCAGCGCCGGCGCCTACGCCGCCCTGAGCCTGGCGGCTAGGCATCTCGGCGACGTGGAGCGCATCGTTGCCATCGGCGCGGGCACGCTGGAGCCGGGATTCTTTCCGGCCGGCATGGCGGTCGCCGATCTGGAGCAGGCCGACAGGGCCTACGTTGCCCAGATGCGTCGACTCATGCCGGAGCCGGAGCGGCTGCAGGACTTCCTGACCCGCTTCATGGCCTTCTGGCACGGCGCGTCTGCCGGAAAGGATCTGTTCGCCAAAGTGCCGTGCCCGGTGCTGCTCGTGGCCGGCGACGAGGACGACCATGCGCCTGTCCGCACCGTGCTCGAGGCGCACCAGCTGCTTCCCTGCTCCAGGCTGTGCATCGTGCCCAAGGCTTGGCACGCCTGCTTTCTGGACAACTTTCCCGTGACTTGGGCTGCTGTTCGGCAGTTTCTGGCGGCGCCTGCGGCAGACCTGCAGGGCTCGAAGAAGGTGCCGCCCAACAGCGCCAGATAGCGTCGAGGCGACGAGGAGAACAGCGATGAAGATGACTGTGCTTGTCGACAACATCGGAACGGAGAAGCTTCCCGGCGAGTGGGGGCTCAGCCTCTACATTGAGCACAACGGCCTGCGCTGGCTGCTCGACGCTGGCCAGTCGGATCTATACCTGCGCAACGCCAGAGCCCTCGGCATCGATCTGGCGCTTGTCGACCACGCCGTGCTCTCCCATGCCCACTACGACCACGCCGACGGCCTCATGTCCTTCCTTGCCCTCAACGGTCGGGCGGATCTGCTGGTGGCGGCCGGCGCCGGCGAGCGCTGCTGGAAGATCAAGGACGGCCAGTGGAAGTACATCGGCATTGCGAAGGGGTTGCTGGCCAAAGCCGGAGGCCGTCTGCGACGGTGCTCCGCCATGACGCAGGTGGAGGGGGGTGTCTACGTCCTGCCCCACGCAACGACTGGCCTCGAACAGGCCGGCTTGGCCGAGCAGATGTACCTCAGGGACGGCGATGACGCGCGCCCCGACGACTTCTCCCACGAGCAGAGCCTCGTCTTCGAGACGTCGCGGGGGCTTGTTGCCTTCAACAGCTGCTCGCACGCCGGCGCGGACGTGATCGTGCGCGAGGTCAGGAAAGCCTTGCCTGGCAGGCCCCTGCTGGCTCTGGTCGGCGGCTTCCATCTCTACAACAAGACCCCGGAGCAGGTGCGGGCCTTCGCCACGCGCCTTGCGGACACGGGCATCGAGACCCTGTGCACGGGGCACTGCACGGGCGAGGCCGCCTTCGGCATGCTCAAGGAGCTGCTGGGAGAGCGGGCCGTACAGTTCCGCACGGGCCTTGTGCTGGAGTTCTAGGAGCCGGCTGAAGGGGCTCGGCGGACTCGGCCCGGTTCCTGGCGTGCCGAGACGGATGGCGTGCGCCCCCCTGCAGGAATGAGTCGGGGGCGCTTGCCCTATAGAAGTGCTCTGAGCGTGGATTTGCGGATTCGTGCAACTGATCTGGGGTGTCCTGCAGCGGCTGGCAGACAGCACCAGCGTGCCTGGTGATGCACAGCATCCTGAAGAAGGCATACGGCATGCAAAAAGGCCCCGGAACGCATCGTCCCAGGGCCTTGAGCGTCTTTTTCGGGCTGACCGGTCCGCTACTTCCTGGCCGCAAGGACAACGGCGGAGGCCTTGACGGCGCAGGTCACGGGAGCGCCCTCCTTGAGGGCGAGCCTGTCGGCGCTGGGCACGGTTATGGTAGAGGTCATCTCGAGGCCGCCACAGTCGACGACCACCTCGACGGCGACCTGGCCGCGCGCGACCTTCGCGACCTTGCCGGCGAAGACGTTGCGCGTGGAGAAGACGTAGTCCTTGGCGTCGTCGAGCAGGATGACGAAGCTGGCCTTGATCAGGGCGAGGACGTCCTTGCCTTCGGCGAGGCCGAGGCGCTTCGTGCTGCCCTTGGTGATGACGGCGACGACTTCCTTGCCACC
>JAEEGI010028722.1_pt1 | contig 10565 bp, 10 predicted proteins | sample 8958751 | NCBI WGS metagenome assembly JAEEGI01 (sample SAMN16246545, study PRJNA631951) | gut metagenome | biome: gut microbiome; feature: rumen; material: KS-attached | host: Bos | place: Iran: Karaj | collected 2018-10 | reverse complement strand
CCGTAGGGCTTGGGATCGGACGAGCGCAGCCAGCGGCTGAACATCCCGCCGTAGCATCCGTCCGGGTGAGTGACGCCTATCTCCTTCATACGCCTCACGAGCGCGGTCTTTACTGCCTCGTCTCCCTGACCCTCCGTCTCCATGAGCGCCCTGGCTACCGCCAGGGTCATGTAAGAATCGTCGGTCGGGCGCGCCCGCCTGCCGAGCATCTCAAAGTTATAGTCCGACGTGTTGCTGAACTCGTAGGCCGAGCCCGCGATATCTCCGAAGATAGCTCCTATCATGTCTGTGCTCCTTTCCGCTGCCGCGCTCTGGTCTCCAGCTCTCCGCTACCGCCCCGCGTGGCGTCCATCGATCGTTTACGCCTGCATGATAGCGCTTTTCGGAGCGCCTGAGGTCGCCTCCCGGGTGACATCTCGCCGCGAACACTATTGACGCTCCCTGCCGCCGCGTCCCGCCTCGAAAAAGGCGCTGTGCAGCGGTATGCACAGCGCCTGAATATGCCTGAAGTGCCTGCGAAAGCCCTTCCCGGATCAGCCCTTGGGAGTCCAGTCCTTGTCGAGCTGGGTCCATTCGACCGGTTCCGCGCTGATGATCTCGGGAGCGCAGCCCTTGCTCCTGCACTGCTCGGAGATCCTCGAGAGCATGTCGTCATTCTTCATGATGGTGATGCCGAGCTTCGCGTAGAGCGACGCGAAGGGCTCGGGAACGGCGGCGTCTTTGCCGGACTGGTCGAGAATGACGTACTCGAAGCCCTGACGGTACTCCTTCCACTGCTTGTCATCGTCGAAGGAATAATCGTCCGAGTTGAGGAAGTTGTACCTGTCGATCTCGCAGCCGTTCTCGCTGTAGTACTCATCGTAGCCGCTGTACTCCTCCGGGGTCTCGTCCACGGGAAGGTACCAGTCGGGGATGACCGCCTGAGCGTTGCCGAAGCTGTATTCCGCGCTGTAGAGGAATACATTGTGGCCTAGCTCGTTGATATAGCTGTAGTCGAAGTAAGAGCTCATCGCCGAGCTGCCTCCGCCCTGCTGGACGAAGCCGTTCTTTCCGATCTCCACGCCGGTCCTGTAGTATTCCCAGGTGTCTGCTGTCAGATAGAGAGCGTCGTCCCTGGCCTTGAGGAACAGGATCTGGTAATAGGGCTCGGTGTATTCGCCGGGCAGATCGTACTCAAGCCTGAGCACGAGCTCGGGATCTCCGTCGGCTCCCGCGTCGAAGTAGGCGCTGTAAGCTCCGCCGAAGAAGAAATCTCCGCCCCACTCAGCGGCGACTGTATTCCTGATGGTCTTGACTGCCGCCGAGACGTTGTATTCAGCGCCGTTAAGGAGTCCCGCAACATCGTACTCGGGGATCAGCATCTCGCTTCCGTCGAGGAAGGCCTCGTAGATCTCCATGGAGCTCCTCGCCGCCGGTTCGGGCTCCTTGGGAGGCTCGGGCGTGTTCCCTGTGCAGCCCGTGAGCGCGCAGAGAGAGAGCGCCAGGCTCAGTACGAGAGCTAAAGTCTTTTCAAATCTTTTCATAAGCTTTTCACCTCACGTGCGCAAAGCGCGTCAGCTTTCAGATAAACCGCGGATACGCTATACGACCTTCACGCCGTTTACTATGACCGCGCAGACCTTGGTGCTGGACTCGAACGGGCAGCCGTCCATGATCACGAGATCGGCGTCCTTGCCGACTTCGACGGAACCCACTCTGTCCTCGATGCCAAGGTGCTTGGCCGGGTTGATGGTGATCGCCTGAAGCGCCTTGAACGGATCCATTCCGGCCTTGACGGCGAGCCCCGCGCATAGAGTCAGATAGTGCTGCGGGATGACGGGAGCGTCGGTCACGATGGAGACCTGAAGCCCGGCGTTGGAGAGAGCGACCGGAGCCTCGAAGGACTTGTACTGGAGCTCCCACTTGCTCGCGTTGGTCATGGTCGGGCCTACCGCGCAGGGATAACCCTCCTTGGCCAGCTCGTCTACGATGAGGTGTCCCTCGGTGACGTGCTCGAGAGTCAGCTTGAGGCCGAACTCCCTGGCGATGCGGATCGCGGAGAGGATGTCGTTGGCCTGGTGGGCGTGAGCCTTAAGGGGGATCTCTCCCTTGATCACGGGTATCATGGACTCGAGCTTGAAGTCGAAGGCGGGCTTCTTGGAGAGATCGTCTCCGGCGGCCTCCTTCTTGGCCAGATATTCCTTAGTCTTGAAGAGCAGCTCGCGGATCATCGCGGAGGTGGTCATCCTCGCGGAGATCTTGTTGTGGCGGTACACGACCTTGGGGTTCTCTCCGAAGGCGCACTTCATGGCGACGGGATCCTTGACGACCATGTCGTCCACCCTCTTGCCGCAGGTCTTGACCGCGAAGAAGGTGCCGCCTACGGGGTTGGCAGATCCCGGGCCGGTGCCTACGGTGGTGACTCCGCCCTCGAGCGCCATCCTTACGGACCTGTCGAGCGGGTTGAAGCTGTCTATTCCGCGAAGCTGCGGGGTGAGGGGATCGTTCATCTCGTTGCAGTCAGATCCCTCGTATCCTATGCCGTAGCCGTCGGTCCCGAGGTGGGAATGAGCGTCGATGAAGCCCGGGAATACTCCCTTGCCCTCGGCGTCCAGTACTTCGGCGCCCTCGCAGCTGATGCCCTCGGCGATCTTTACGATCTTTCCTCCGTCCATGAGTATGTCGGTCTTGAAGGGCTTTTCGTGCACGGCGTCGTGCAGCATCGCGTTCTTTACAAGAAGCATTTGTTTCTCCTTTCAATAAAAACGGGTCTTATGAGTACGGCGGGGCGTCCGCGGACGCCTCATCCCTATGATAACACATTCCCGGGGCCGGCGGCACCTCGCCCCGGCTTTTCTGCAGTTTTAAGCTATCCTCTTTTCCTCTGCGATCTTCCTGAAGAGCGCGGCGAGCCTGTCAACGGCCGCGAAGCAGTCCGCGTCCTCCCAGAAACAGGCGAGTATGAGCCTGAGATAACCCTCGCCCTGCGAACCGTAGAACGAGCCGTCGTTGAGGCTCACGAGGGCCTCCGAGGCGCAGCGCGCGGTGATCTCCGCCGAGCTTCCGAGCGCCGACACGTCGACCCAGGCGTAGAATCCCGCCTCCGGCATGCCCATGCGCACTCCGGGGCAGGAGTTGAAGGCCTCGTAGGCGTACTTCCTGCGCCTGTCGTACTTCTCGATGTAGCCCGCGACGTAGCTGTCGTCCTCGACCGCGGGGATGATCGCCTCCTGCGCGAGGGTGCCCGTGGCGCCCTGCATGTTCACGGCGATGCCGTGGTAGACGTCCATTATACGGTCGTCCGCGTACATCCAGCCCACCCTGAAGCCGGAGAGCCCCAGGCCCTTGGAGCAGGAGCAGACCGTGACGGTCCTCTCCCACATCCCGGGGAGCTGGGCGATGTTCACCATCTCAGTACCGGGGTAGAGGCAGTCCTCGAAGGCCTGGTCACTGACGCAGATCAGGTCGTTTTTGATTATGAAGGCGGCGAGCTCCCCGAGCTCCTCCCTCGTGTAGCTGGTGCCGGTCGGATTGTTCGGGTCGTTCAGCAGGACCATCTTGGTCTTCGGCGTGAGCCTCTTCTCATACTCCTCTATCCTGAGATGCCAGCCGTCCTCCGCGAAGGTCGGGACCCGCACCGTCCGTCCCCCGAGCAGCTCGGCGTTCATGAAGTTGCTCGCGTAGCTCGGGTCGTGCACGAGCACCTCGTCGCCCGGCTCTATCCAGGGGGACATCGCGAGCATGAGCCCAATGTCCGAGCCCGGGTTTATCATCATGTTCCTGTAGGGGTCGAGCTTCAGCCCGCACTTGCGCTCTATGCGGGCGGCGAGTGCCTCCTTTAGCGCCGGGCTTCCTATGGGCATGGTGTAGTGCGAGGGGAAGCCTCCCTGAAGCAGCTCGATCGCCCTTTTTAGCACAGGCTCGGGGATGGAGGGGTCGGGCATGAAGGGATCCGCCCAGCTCATCAGAGCGACTCCCCTGCCCTGAAGCTCCGCGGCGCCGCCTCCGACATCAGCCTTGGTGACCTCGGAAAACAGGCCGCCCTCGACGGTCCTGTAGAAGGGCCTCATGAGCCTTCTGATATCTTTCATCTCTCATCCTCCTCTTCGAATGCCCCGCGGTCGCACCTGAAGAAGTCGTCGGACAGTCCATCCTCGAGGTCCAGGTGCCTGAGCACCAGCGCGGTGCTGTAGACGTCCGCGAGCGCGTTGTGAGCCCCGTCGGGCTTCTCGTTATAGTGGTAAAGGGCGTAGTTGAGCGGCCAGCTGCGGTCCTCCTGCATCTCCATGTCGTCGAACATGAGCTGCGCGTCGTAGACCGGCGGGAGCCAGCCCGTATCCATGCCGTGCTTTATGAAGTTGCGCTCGAGCACGCGGATGTCGGTCCCGCTCCAGGTGATGAAGACGAAGTCCCCGCCGCACCAGCTCCTGAAGGCCTCCATGACCTCCGGGAAGCTCTTCGCGCCCTGAAGCTCCTCGTTCTTTATGAGCGTGAGCTCCGCGACGTCCTTGTTGAGCCTTGTGTAGTACTTCGGGCGCACGAACTCGGAGAAGGTGTCGGTGATATTCGCCTCCCCGTCGATCTTGCCCGCTCCTATCTGTATGATCTCGTGGGGCAGCCCCTCCACGCCGCGGGTGCCGCGCACCGGGTAGTTCCACTCGAGATCTATTATTATCGCTGTCATCCTGCCTCCTGTATCTTAAAGCCGTACCGGGCGTTCCCGTCAGCTTCGGGCGCTCATGTCCCGCGCCGTACCCGGACTCGTATCGCGCCGTACCTGCCGCCCCGCATGCCCCTGCGGGGCTCTCACAGCCCCTCTCGCGCGTCAAAACAGCCTCAGCTGGTCCTCGTCCCTCCTGGCGCTCAGAAGCGGCATTTCGGCTCCTGTGAGCACCGCGTAGCTCCCTGCGTCGGACAGCCAGGCGATGGCGGAGTCCGCCGGGACTATCACCGGCATCCTCTCATGCACAGAGCTCACCGAGGCGTTGGCGGCCGCCGTGAGCACGACGAAGCGCGCCAGCCCCTCAAAGCGCCTCCAGAAGCCCGCGAGCAGCATTATCCTGCCCGCCGGGTCCTCAAAGGCGTACTTCTCCTTTGAGGCGTCCCACTCCCAGAAGCGCTCGGCCGGTATCAGGCAGCGCCTCGAGAGCGCCGACTCGCTGAACATGGGCTTCATGAGGGCGGTCTCGCTGCGCGCGTTTATGATCAGTCCTCCGTCCTTCGACGGGAAGCCCCAGGCCGCTTCCTCAGCCCTGAGAGAGCTGCCGTTTCCCGTGATGATCAGCGAGCTGTCTCCGGGGCGTATCTCGCCCGCGCTGCCGCCGGGGACGGCCGCGGAGTCTCCGCTCCGAATGTTCTCGAGTATCCTCATGAGGCCCTCGCGAGAGTAAAAATACCTTCCGTACATAGCTCCTTCTCCGCGCGGCCGGGCGCACAGCCCCGGCCAATTTTATATATTTTTTCATATTTCGGGCGCGATTTCAATACGGTGAGAAAGCTGAAGGAGCTCCGCACAATGTGCTCCATTGCTCTTGAACAACGCGCCCCTGCCGGTGTATTTTTAGTTTGAAAGAGATCGTTTTGGACAGAAAAGGAGGCTCTTCATGAAGATAGCAGTTCTTGGATCGGGTAACGGAGCTCACGCGGTCGCGTTTGAATGCGCGAGAGCCGGCCACGAAGTCAGCATTTTCGATTTTCCGAGCTTCTCGGCGTCCGTCGAGGCCATAGCCGCGGCTGGAGGTATCAGCTCTGTCGGCAGGATGGAGGGCTTCCAGAAGATAGCGTACGCGGGCACCGACATAGCGGCCGTGATGGAGGGAGCAAGCCTCATCATAGCCGTCGGTCCCAGCTACAGCACGGAGCCCTTCGCTGAGGCCTGCAGGCCTTACGTCAGGGAGGGTCAGGTCTACGTGGTGATGCCGGGATCCTGCATGGGCGCTCTGGTGTTCAAGCGCGCGCTCGGGCTCGACCCGCTCGACGAGAGGGTCTGCGTGGCAGAGACCAGCACCCTGCCCTACGCTGTGAGGATCATGGGCCCCGCGAGCATAGACGTCTATCACCGACTGATAGGAGCGTACACCGTGGCCACTCTCCCGCGCAGCAGAGGAGACGAGGTGTACGAGCTTCTCACGGGCATATTCACCGGCATGGAAAAGGGGCGGAGCGTTTTCGAGACGACCCTCTCCAACTCCAATCCCGTGATCCACCCGGTGGTCACGACCCTGAACGTCGGCCTTATAGAGAGGACTCGCGGAGACTTCGAGTTCTACAGCGAGGGCATCACGCCCTCGGTCGGAAACCTCATGGAGGCCATAGATACCGAACGCCTCAGGATAGGAGAAGCGCTCGGCGTCAAGCTCGAGCGCGGTCCCTCGAAGGGCATACGCCAGGGCTACGCCAACGTCGACACCGAGGATTACTGCCTCTCCTACAGCACCGCGCCGGGATTCGCCGGAATAAGGGCTCAGAGCAGCCTGGATCACCGCTATTACAACGAGGACCTGGGCTACACCATGATGTTCTGGCTCGACCTCGCTGACAGGTTCGGCGTGGACGTCCCCGGCATGCAGTCGCTCGTGACGCTCGCTTCGATGATAACGAAAAAGGACTTCAGGAAGGATCCTCCCAGGACTCTGGCCTCCCTCGGACTGGACGGCTGGACCAGGGAGCAGCTCCTTGAGCTATAGCTGACGCTTTGATACATACCCGGGAAAAGGAGCCCATCAGACAGCCATGAAACTGACACAGCTCGAGACTCCGGCGCTAGTCGCCGACGAAAAGGCGCTCACAGGGAATATGGACGCGATGTCCTCGCTCCTCGAGGGGAGTACCCTTAAGCTGAGGCCTCACTATAAATCCAACAAGTGCGCGCGGATAGCCGCCATGCAGATGGAGCGAGGGGCAGTCGGGATCACCTGCGCCAAGCTGAGCGAGGCCGAGGATCTCTGCGACAGCGGCATCGAGGACATACTGATCGCCAACCAGATAGCCGATCCCTCGAAGATGCTGAAGGCCGCGCTGCTCGCCGGCAAATGCCGCCTGACCGTCTGCGTCGACAGCGCGTCCAACGCGAGGCTGCTCTCAAAGGCCGCCTCTGCCGCGGGGACGACGATACACTGCTACGTTGAATACGATATAGGCATGAGGCGCTGCGGGGTCTCCACCGAGGAGGAGTTCCTGGAGCTCGCGAAGCTCACGGACAGCCTGCCCGGTCTCGATTTCTCCGGTATCCAGGCGTACGCAGGGCACGTGTCGCACATGGCGGGAAGCGCCGAGAGAGAGCGCGAGACCCGCGCGAATGAAGCGAAGCTGCTCAGCCTGAAGGCCAGGCTCGAGGAGGCCGGTCTGAGCGTCGGCGCGATATCCGGCGGGAGCACCGGCACTGCAGTCCTCAAGGCCTCCGGAGGGGTCTACACTGAGCTTCAGGCAGGTAGCTACATCTTCCTCGATTCCACATACGGAGAGCTCGAGTCCCTGCCGTTCAGGAATTCGCTCTACGTCCTCGCGACCGTGATCAGCGTAAGGCCGGGGCTCGCCATACTCGACGCCGGCGTCAAGGCCATAGGGATGGATCAGGAGCTGCCCGTGATCCTCGGGATGGACGGAGAGCGGGTGGAAGGAAGGATCGCGGTCAACGAGGAGCATCTGAAGCTCTTCGAACCCTCGAGGGAGCTCTCCGAGGGCGAGACCGTCATGATCATCCCCGGGCACTGCTGCTCGACCGTGAACCTCTACGACAGGATATATCTCTTCGACGGAGAGCGCGTCAGCGGGCGCCTCGAGGTCAGCGCGAGGGGCTGCAGCAGATAGCAGCGGCGGACCGGAGCGGATGGCTCAGCCGATCAGATCTAAAGAACGGCTCCCGCGTCCAACGCGGGGTCTCATATTGCACAAAAAGACCGCCTCCCGTTCGATACGGGAGGCGGCCTTTTATACTGCCGTCTTTATGACTGAGCCCGGAGCTCTACGCGTTGTAGGTGCTCGCGGAGGTCTTTCCGCCGTGGCCGGTCCAGTCGGTGTGGAAGTGCTCGCCGCGCGGGGCGTCTACGCGCTCATAGGTGTGGGCGCCGAAGTAGTCTCTCTGGGCCTGCAGCAGGTTGGCGGGCAGGGAGGCGGTGGTGAAGCCGTCGAACCAGGAGAGAGCGGAGCTCATCGCGGGCATGGGGATGCCGGAGAGAGCCGCGCAGGAGGCGATCCTTCTCCAGGAGGGAACGAGTTCCTTGATGACGGAGGCGAAGTAATCGTCCATCAGCAGGTTGCTGAGCTCGGGATCCTTGTCGTAGGCTTCCTTGATCTTGCCGAGGAAGACGCTCCTGATGATGCAGCCGCCCCTCCACATGAGGGCGATGCCGCCGTAGTTGAGGTTCCATCCGTAGCTCTTCGCGGCGTCGCGCATGAGCATGTAGCCCTGGGCGTAGGAGATGATCTTGCTGGCGTAGAGGGCCTTGCGGAGATCCTCGATCATGGCCTTTCTGTCGCCGTCGAAGCCGGGGGTGGTCGTGGGGAAGATGCCGGAGGCTTTGACTCTCTCGTCCTTGATGGCGGAGAGGCAGCGGGCGAACACGGCCTCGCCGATCAGGGTGAGGGGCACGCCCTCGTCGAGCGCGGCGATGGCGGTCCACTTGCCGGTGCCCTTCTGTCCGGCGGTGTCGAGGATGTAGTCGACGGTGCTCTCGCCGTTCTCGTCCTTGTAGCCGAGGATCTCGGAGGTGATCTGGATCAGGTAGGAGTCGAGCTCGCCCTTGTTCCAGTCGTCGAATACCTCGTGCATCTCCTCGTTGCTCATGCCGAGGCCGTCTCTCATGAGCTGGTAGGCCTCGCAGATGAGCTGCATGTCGCCGTACTCGATGCCGTTGTGGACCATCTTGACGAAGTGGCCCGCGCCGTTCTCGCCGACCCAGTCGCAGCAGGCCGCGCCGTCCTCGACCTTGGCGCAGATGCCCTGGAAGATGGGCTTCACCAGCGGCCAGGCCGCCGGGGAACCGCCGGGCATCATGCTGGGGCCCTTCAGGGCGCCCTCCTCGCCGCCGGAGACGCCGGTGCCGATATACAACAGGCCCTTGCTCTCCACATATTCGGTGCGGCGCATGGTGTCGGGGAAGTGGCTGTTGCCGCCGTCGATGATGACGTCGCCGGGCTCGAGCACGGTGAGCAGCTTCTCGATGAAGTCGTCCACCGCCTGGCCCGCCTTGACCATCATGAAGACCTTGCGGGGCTTGGCGAGGTTATCCCGCAGCTCCTCCAGCGTATGGCAGCCGATGATGTTCTTGCCCGCGGCTCTTCCCGCAATAAACTTGTCCACCTTCTCCACCGTGCGGTTATAGACCGCGACGGTGAAGCCCTTGGACTCCATATTCATGACCAGGTTCTCGCCCATGACGGCGAGGCCGATCAGGCCGATGTCTGCTTTTTTCATGTGTGCGGCGCCTCCTTTATCTCTGGACACGGGCATTCCCCGCATAAATGTCCCAGACCTGCTTCTCGTCCGCCGGCTCGGCGTAGTCGTTCAGCGAGCTGGCCGCCAGCACGCCGCTGGCCCAGCCGAACTGGAGCCATTTCTCCGGCTCCCAGCCCTTGAGCACACCGTAGAGCAGACCGCCGGAGAAGCCGTCGCCGCCGCCGATGCGGTCCATGACCGGGATCTCGCGCGGCTCCTCGACATACCACTTGCCGTCCGCCCAGAGGATCGCGCCCCAGAGGTGCTCGTTGGCGGAGATGACCTGACGCAGCGTGGTGGCATAGGCGATGGCGTTCGGGTACTTCTCATGCACCTGGCCGATCATGGTCTTGAAGTTCTCGATCTTGCTGCCGAGATCCTTGCCGCCGGCCTCCGGGCCCTTGAAGCCCAGGCAGAGCTGGAAGTCCTCCTCGTTCCCGACGAGGATGTCCGCGGCCGACGCGATCTCGGTGAACGTGCGGCGCAGCTCTTCCTCCCGGCCCTTCCAGAATGACGCACGGTAGTCGAGGTCAAACGAGACGAGGGTCCCGTACTTCTTCGCGGCACGGGCGAGCGCGAGGCAGAATTCGCTCGTTTCCGGGGACAGCGCGCCGATCAGGCCGGAGAGGTGCAGGATCTGAACCCCTTCCTTCCCGAAGATGCGATCGGTGTCGAAGTCCTTCACGTTGAGCGTCCGGCCCACCTCGCCCGCACGGTCGTTCGCGACGCGGGGACCTCTCACGCCGGAGCCGCTGTCGCCGATGTTGAACTGATGGCGGTATCCCCACGGGCCGCCCTGCGCGACCTCGGCGCCCTCATATTCGATTCCGCGGGACCGCAGATTGCGCTTGATGAAGTCGGCGATCGGGCTGTCCTTCACGAAGGTGGTGAGGACCTTGGTCCTCATGCCGAGATAGGATGCGATCGAGACGACGTTCGATTCCGCGCTCGTCGCCTGCATGAAGAAGGTGTCCGAGGACTACACGGGCTGTCCGTTCATCGGGCAGATCCGCACGCCCATGGAGGTCGGAACGACGATGGCGTACTTGCAGTTTTCTTTCAGTTTCATGATCGTAAGCTCCGTTCAATGTAGAATGTTGATTTCGGGATGCATCAGTCGTCAAACTTTGCGAGCATCTTTTCGAGGGTC
>JAEEGI010028721.1_pt1 | contig 10565 bp, 6 predicted proteins | sample 8958751 | NCBI WGS metagenome assembly JAEEGI01 (sample SAMN16246545, study PRJNA631951) | gut metagenome | biome: gut microbiome; feature: rumen; material: KS-attached | host: Bos | place: Iran: Karaj | collected 2018-10 | reverse complement strand
GGGACGAAGCGATGGAGAAGATCAGCGGGAAAGCCATGGCCAGCGCCATGACGCTCAGGAGGATGTACACCCCCAGGTCTCCCCAGAAACTGCGGTTGGGCTTGCGGCGCTTGGGCTGGACCAGCTTGACCAGCATCACGAAGCCGTAGATCACCAGCAGCGCGATGGCCGCGAAGCGCCCCACCAGGTAATAGGACGCGGAGTTGTCCACATTGCCGGATATGGTGCCCAGCTCCACCCCGATATTGTATTCCTCGATGCGCGCCAGCATGATGTTGCAGAAGATCAGGCCGGCCGTGAGGATCACCACGATGATCAGGGAAGCGATCAGGAATTTTTTGACGTTCAGCTTCGGGGCTTCCTCCTGGACCTCCCCGCGCAGCTGAGCCAGGTAGCGGAGCTGATCGGCCTTGTTGTTGGTCTTGGGCGGCTCGATATATCTCACTTTACTGCTCATGTACCGACCCTCCTCAACAGTGCCTGGATCGCCTTCTTGCACAGGATCATCACCAGGAAGAGCACTGTGGCGATGGCGGAGGCGTAGCCCATCTCGAAACGGCTGAAGCCGTAGTCGAACAAGTGGGTGACCACCGTGCGCGCCGCATAGTCCGTGGAGGGGTAGCCCGCCAGGGCGCGCGGCACATCGCTTACGTTGAAGGCGCTGGTGATGCTCATAACCGCGCCGAAGAGCAGCATGGGCTTCATGCTGGGCAGGGTGATGTGGTACAGTTCCTGCCAGCGGTTGCGGACGCCGTCCACATAGCCGGCTTCATACATGCTCCGGTCAATTCCCTGGAAGCCGGCCACAAAGCTCAGGAAGCCGGTACCCATGCTCATCCACAGGATGACGACGATCAGGATCGGCATCATGGTATCCGGGGTAATCAGCCAGAGTTTTGGCGCTTCGATAATGCCGAACTCCATCAGGATCGCGTTGAACCAACCGTAGGCATCACCGCGGAACAGGACGGAGAAGATTGTGAACGCGGAGGCTGCAATGGACGGGGCGTAGAAGATCACCACCGCCACAGAGCGGATCCATTTCGGCAGTTCATTGATAAACCACGCGAACAGGAAGGAAAGGATATATCCGACCGGTCCGGTGATCACTGCGATCACGAACGTGTTCTTGATTGCAATCAGGAATACCTCATCCTGGAGGATCAGGTTGATGTAGTTCTGGAGGCCGATAAACCGGGCCGGTTCCAGGATGTTGTAATACGTAAACCCGTAAAAGATCGACGTACAGATCGGCAGGATGAAGAAAGTAAAGAACAGGATGGCGTACGGAGCCAGGAACAGGTAGCACACCTTGTTATGCTTTGCCTGCACCAGTCCATGCTGGAACTGTTCCCGCTTCATCTTGAAGTAACGGGATGCGAAAGACTGTGTCTGCTGCATGCTTGATTCCTCCCTTCCTGTTTCTTAATCCAGCGGCAGGTTGAATTCCCGCCGTTTGATCCGGATTTCTTCATTAATGGTCCGCGCGTAGTTCATCAGCGTCTCCCGCTTGTCTTCCTTAGCGGTGATCACGCGGCGGATGGCGTTGGTCATATGACGCGTGGTAGAATAGCCGCCGGCGATTTCCGGGAAACCGTGCGTCTGGGCCATCTGGGCCTCCAGGACCCGCAGCTGTTTCGCGTTCCAGCCCAGCTGGGGCATTGCCTCCCGATTGGCCGTCATATACCGGCCGCTGGTTCCCAGCACGCTCTCCATCTCGCGGCCGAAGCGCACCTGCGCGTCCGAGCCGACCCACCACTTCATGAATTCCCAGGCATTGTTGCGGACCTTTTCGTCATCCGTTTTGATCATCAGGCAGCACAGTCCGCCCGTATGAGCGGTGCGGTCGATCGTTCCGTCTGATTTAAGCGTACCGGGAATCAGGGTAAAGTCCCACAGTCCGCGGATTTCCGGTGCAGAAATCGACAGCGTATTGTACGTGGAACTCATCGCGATACCCATCGGCATTTCTCCGCTGCGGAACCGGCTGGGGAATTCGAAAATGGACGGAAGTCCGTAATCGTTGTAAAGGCTCGTGTACAGTTCAAACGCGGCAACGCCGGCTTCGCTGTCAATCAGCGTCCGCTTGGCATCCTGATCATAGATTTCCCCGCCGTTCTGGTAGATCAGGGTGTTGAACACGCCGGTATCCACATTGTTGACATCCGGGAACGGAACACCGACGCTCAGGCTGTCACCCTGCAGGGTCGGCAGTTCTGCAATCAGTTCATCCCATGTCTGCGGAACCGGCAGTCCCAGTTCTTCCATAATATCTTTGCGGTAGAACAGCAAAAGCGTTTCCTGGGTCTCCGGCAGTCCGTAAATGCCGATATGTTCGCCGTTGTTGTACTTCAGCGGATCCAGAATACTTGGGTGGAATGCCTGCACAACCTCATCAAAATCTGCAAACTGCGTCAGGTCCTCCACCGCATTCCGCATCGCGTAGTTCACTGCAAACCAGCCGCTTACGCTCAGCACCAGGTCTGGCCCGTTGCCGGCCACCACAGCGGTCAGGATCGCGTCTGCCTGCACCAGCTTGATGTTGACCTTGATGCCCGATTGAATGGTGAACGTATCATCCACAATGCTCTTCAGCACCGTGCTTTGGTCACGGCCTGTGGTAATCCAGATATCCAGCACGTTGTCGTCATTCGCGTCATACTTGTCGCCCAGCGTGTTGTAATCCACAAAGAAGGAGCTTGCGCAGCTGCGGATCTCGTGCAGGGCGCTGGTCAGGAAGTTCTCGCGCACCGGCGGCACCTTGGCATTTTCGCCGGTTATCATGATCAGGTCCACGTCCAGTTTGCTTTCGGACATGTTCTGCATGGCGGAACCCAGTGAGGTTATATTGTCCTTGAAGTTACTGAAAGATTCCGTAATCCGTTCGTTGGTTTCCACGAACTGCTCCAGCTGGACTGCCAGGGTCTGCGCAGCGGCAATCCGGTCGCTTTTCTCGCCCGTGGTTGCCACCACGTCGTCCACGATCTTGTACAGGCGCTTGCTTTCCAGTTTCATCGCTTCAATCGCTTCGGGATAAACCTTGTTCAGGTTGTAATCCCGGAACCGGTCCGGTGTCGCGCCGGTCAGCACAAGCAGCTTCCGGTAAATCTGGTTCAGGCGGAAAACGCTGTCTTCCACATCCTGCAACACCGGGCCCATTTCGCCCAGCGTCACTTCCATCCGGATCGTATGGGCACCCTTCTTAAGGAAGAAGCGGAACGGATTCCCGTCCTTGTCGCCCAGTGTCCGCATTTCCCATGCGGTGTTGTAGCCAAAGGTTACAGCCTCCAGGTCCTTGAAGGGAACCTCACCGTCAATATAAACCGTCCGGGCGGACAGTGCGCCGCGCTGGTACATCTGGCGGGCTTTGATGGAAATATTGTAGTATCCGTCTTCCGGCACTTCAAAATCCCATTGGATCCAGTCGCCCGGATAAGTCCACGGATCGCCGCCGATATAGTTCAGTACTGTTTTGTCCACAGAATACGGAACCGTCTGGCTGGAGCTCCGGTCATACCGGGCATACAGGCTGGGAGCGCTGCGCAGCGTCGCGTTCTCACCCTGGATGGTCTGGGAGTAGTTCTTTCCTTCCTCCGTCATGACAATGTCATGCTGGTTCGCTGCGTATTCCGCATACTCCTGCGCCTTGGTGATCGGCACCAGCGTCATTCCGCAGATAATGACCGGCTCGTTGACAGCCCGCAGGGTAATGGTATTCTCGCCTTCATCAAAGTGGAAAGCATAGGGCTCCGTCTGGTAACCCATATCATCCTTGCAGTATGCGGTCTGCCGGTCGAAAATCTCCTTCTGGCTGGGGCGGATATCATTGCCCTGGTTGTCCTGCCGGACCTCACCTGCGTCTGTCCACAGGCGGCTGAAGGTCAGCGCAGAGGCGCCGGCAAACGGCACTTCCCCGTTGATCAGGAGTTCACGCTCAATATCGACACCGCGGCTCTGGGTCGTCAGGTAATCGAGGCGGATGTTGTACAGTCCGGCTTGAGCAACGGTTACCTTCCAGGAAGCTTCCGTTTCTTCCGGTGTGAATACACCCTCCGCCCGGGCTTCGCCCTCTCCTTCAAAGGAGAAAACATCAACCGGTATTTCTTCCGTCACGGCCGCTTCACCGGCATGGGACGCCAGATAGGCGCTGTACGTATTGCTGCGTCCAACGCCCGAAACATCCGTGGAAAGATCCGTACCCTCATACTTGGCCCGGTAATTGTCGGTCCCCTGGCCGAGCAGCCAGAGTACCACGCCGAGAAGCGCGACTACCAGGACTCCGATGATCACGTTCCGCCATTTCCTTGTCATGAGTCCATCTCCCACTGTTCCCGAACAAAACGCATGATCCGACACCCGGATCAGGCGTTCCGAACGGATATTCTTTTCTGGAAACCAACCAAAAACAACATGGGTTGTATGCACAAATATTATACTGACAGGGGGGTGTATTGTCAATTGAAAAACATCACGGAATGATCACTTTTCCGTCACATTAACTTAACAGGAAAGGCCCGGCAAAGTGCCGGGCCCGTTTGGTTTTCTTATGTTTTTCAGAAACAGGTGCAAACGTTTGCCTTCTCAGCGGATTTCCGCGCCGAGCTTGAACTTCAGGTTGCCCAGGATTTTCTTCACAAAACGCTCGATATCATCAGGCGTGAGCGCCTTGTCATCGGGCTCAAAACGGATCTTGAAGGCCATGCTCTTCTTGCCTTCCCCGATCTGCTCGCCGCGGTAAATATCGAACAGTTCCACGTCACTCACACGCGGGCATGCCCTGGCAATCTCATTCATCAGGTCTCCGCATGCCGTTTCTTCGGAAACGGTCAGCGCAAGGTCCCGGATCACCGGCGGGAATGCGGAAATCGGGCGGTAGCGGAAGGACGCGGCCGCATGGGCCATCATCTTCTCATAGTCAATCTCACCCAGGAAGATCTTGTGGCTGGCGCGGTTATCCTTGTGCAGCTTCAGTTCCGCCGTCACTTCATTGGCCAGCCGGCCGAACACGCCGATTTTCTCTCCTTCGCACAGCAGGTATGCGGCGATTCCGGGATGCAGCCAGGAAACATCCTGTGCCCGTTCCACGGTAAAGCTGAGGCCGAACGCGTTTCCGAGTGCTTCCAGGCTCCCCTTCACCGTGAAGAAATCCTCGCTGTCGCCGAAGGCGGCAAAGCCGATATGAAGCCGCTCCACAGGCCGTGCACCGGCCTCGCCGGGTGTATATACGTTGCTCAGTTCGAATATCCGGCCTTCATTGTTGCCCTTCTTCAGGTTCTCCGTCACAATGTTCAGCATGCTGGGTGCCAGCAGGGGCCGCATGATCGACAGGTTCGTGGAGATCGGGTTCCTGATCCGCAGCACATTGCGTTCCGGGGCATCCGTCGGGATTTTCAGCGCGTCCAGGTCGGCATCCGCGTAGAAGGACAGCGTCATGATCTCGCTGTAGCCCTCCGCGCACATGATCCGCTTCAGCTTGTCCTGGCGCAGCTGGGCCGGATTCTTTCCGCCGCTGGTGACCATGGCGGCCTTCAGGAAGGTGGGCACCACATGTCCGTAGCCGTATTCGCGGATTACTTCCTCCGCCAGGTCCGGCTCGCCCACCTCGATGTCATCGCGGTAGCGGGGCGCCTGCACATTCAGCGTATCGCCGTCCCGGGTCACGTCAAAGCTCAGGTTCTTCAGGATCCGGAGCACTTCCTCCGCCGGCACCTCAATGCCGAGGATCGCGTTGATCCGGCTGAGGCTGGCAGTGAAGCGTTTTCCCTCCCGGGGTGCGCCGGCGCTGCAGTCAAACGCGCTGGAGGTAATCTCGCCGCAGCCCAGCTCCTCAATCAGGTGCAGGGCCCGGGCCATGCCCAGCTCAGTGGTATATTCGCTGATGCCCTTTTCAAACCGGGCGGAAGAGTCGCTGCTCTGTCCCAGGGCGCGGGAGGTTTTCCGCACGTTGTCCCGTGCGAACTTGGCTGCCTCAAACAGCAGCTGCGTGGTATTTTCGGTAATTTCGCTGTTCAGTCCGCCCATGATGCCGGCCAGTGCCACAGGGCGGTTGCCGTCGCAGATCACCAGGTTTTCAGGGGTCAGGTTGAATTCCTTCTCATCCAGTGTCTGGATCTTCTCGCCGGGCTTCGCGCGGCGGACAATGATCTTCCGCTCCTGCAGCTGGTCCATGTCAAAGGCATGCATCGGCTGGCCGATCTCCAGCAGCACATAGTTGGTGATATCCACAACGTTGGAGATGCTCCGCAGTCCGCACAGGGCCAGGTTGCGCCGCATCCACCGCGGGCTCTCCCCGACAGTGATGTTCCGCACGCCATGTCCCAGGTAACGGGGGCACAGGTCCGGCGCTTCAACCTTTACGTCCAGGTCCGGGAACACGTAATCCGTCGTTTTATAATCCGTCGCGGGCATTTTCAGTTCCTTGCCCAGCGCGGCTGCCACTTCCCGGGCGATTCCCAGGATGCTCTGGCAGTCCGGCCGGTTCGCCGTGATGGATACATCCAGGATATAGTCATCCAGGCCAACCACGGTCCGGATATCCGTTCCGGGCACGGTGTCCTTCGGCAGGTCCATCAGTCCGTAGACATCCGCGCCGGGATACAGGTCGTCGTTCAGGCCCAGCTCTTCACCGGAGCACAGCATGCCGTTCGATTCGATTCCCTTCATGGGTTTCGCATTGATTTTGATTCCGCCGGGCAGCGTGGAACCGTCCAGGGCAGCGGGCGTATGCATGCCGGCATAAACATTCGGCGCGCCGGTCACGATCTGGATCGGATTGCCGTATTCACCGCAGTTCACCTGGCAGGTGAACAGGTGGGTGCCTTCCACCTTCTCGCAGCTCAGCACTTCACCGACCACGACACGGCTGATCTCCGCGCCCAGGTCCTGCAGTTCCTCCACCTCAAACCCGCAGTCGAACAGCTTGTCCGTCAGTTCCTGCGCGGTGATATCCAGGTCCACATATTCCTTCAGCCAGCTGTATGGTACTTTCATCGTCGTTTCCTCCTCGTGTCAATCCTTGAACTGCTTCAGGAACCGCAGGTCGTTCTCAAACAGGAGACCGATGTTGTTGATGCCGTACTTCAGCATCGTGATCCGCTCGATTCCGATTCCGAAGGCAATGCCGGAATACACGCTGGAGTCAATTCCGCAGTTCTCCAGGACCTTGGGATGCACGACGCCGCCGCCCAGCACCTCGATCCATCCGGTATGCTTGCACAGCGGGCATCCCTTGCCGCCGCACTCAAAGCAGCTCACATCCACTTCGACGCTGGGCTCAGTGAAGGGGAAATAGCTCGGCCGCAGGCGCGTCTTGACGTCCGCATCGAAGATCTGCTGGACGAATTTGTCCAGCATGCCCTGCAGGTCGCAAAGGGTAATCCCCTTGTCCACCACCAGGCCTTCCATCTGGTGGAACATGGGGCTGTGGGTTGCGTCGCTGTCGGAGCGAAAAACGCGTCCGGGAACCAGCACCTTGATCGGCGGCTTTTCCATATCCATGATGCGGATCTGGCCGCCGCTGGTCTGCGTCCGGAGCAGGTACTCGTTGTCCAGGTAGAAGGTGTCCTGCGTATCCCGGGACGGATGGTCCTTCGGCACGTTCAGCCGGGTGAAATTGTGGTCATCATCCTCAATTTCCGGACCTTCATACACTTCAAAACCCATACCGGCAAACACGCCGATCATTTCATTTTTGACGATGGTCAGTGGATGCAGGCCGCCAAGGGAGCGTTTCGTTCCGGGCAGGGTAATATCCACCTGCTCCTTCCGGTTCCGGGCCGCCAGCTCCATCTGCTCAATTTTATCGCTCAGGCTGCGGTACTGTTCCTCCACCTGAACCTTGAATTCATTGATGATTTTGCCCACGGAAGGCCGGTCTTCCTTCGCCACAGCCCCCAGGCCTTTCATCAGTTCGGCGATGCTGCCTTTCTTGCCCAGGAAATCCTGCCAGAACGCAGCCAGTTTTTCCTTGGTGTCCACTCCGGCGATTGCCTGCTCCATCGCTTCCCGCAGGGCTTTGATTTTCTCTTCCATGCCTTCCACTCCTTCAGTAATACAAAAAGCACGGCTTCGCAGGGACGAAGCCGCGCTTCCTCATTCGCGATTTCATGCGGTACTATATCATGCGGAGCCTTGATTTGTCAATCATTACTGCGCATTTTTCACCAGCCGCTTGACGTCGTTCACCACCATGCTCAGGTTGGATTCCCCGTCCATTCCGGCCTCTACGGTTTTGCAGCTGTGCATGACCGTTGTATGGTCCCTTCCGCCGAACACGCTGCCGATCTGCGGAAGGCTCATTCCGGTCATCTCCCGGGTCAGGTACATCGCGATCTGCCGCGGAACGGTGATCTCCCGTTTCCGGGTTGGTCCGATCAGATCATTCAGCGTCAGTCCGTAATAATCACTTACGGTCTGCATGATCAGCTCGGCAGTAATCTGCTTGTGCCGGCGCTGGTCGAATATTTCCTTCAGCGCCTGCTCACACAGTTCCATCGTAATCGGTTCCTTCACCAGGTTGGAATATGCCACAAGACGGGTCAGGCAGCCTTCCAGTTCCCGGATATTGCTGTCGATCTTTCCGGCGATCAGCTGCAGCACATCGTCCGGAACGTTGATGTTCTCCTGCAGTGTCTTTTCCCGCAGGATCGCCACGCGCGTGTCGATGTCCGGCCGCTGGATATCCGCCACCAGGCCCCACTCAAACCGGGAGCAGAGGCGTTCCTCCAGCCGCTGGATATCCTTGGGCGGCTTGTCGCTGGTCAGCACGATCTGCTTGTTGTCATTATGCAGTTCGTTGAATGTGTTGAAGAATTCCTGCTGGGTGCTCTCCCGGCCGGCGATAAACTGGATATCGTCCACCATCAGCACGTCCACCTTCCGGATCTTTTCCCGGAATTCAAATGTCTTTTTCTGCTGGATGGCACTGATCAGCTCATTGGTGAAGCTTTCGCTGGTCATGTACAGGATTCTCTTGCTGGGATCATTCTGGTGGATGAAATGGCCGATTGCCTGCATCAGGTGGGTTTTTCCCAGTCCCACACCGCCGTAAATGAACAGCGGGTTATAAGCCTCCGCCGGGCTTTCCGCCACGGCCAGGGCAGCTGCGTGCGCGAACCGGTTGGCGTTTCCGACCACGAAGTTTTCAAATGTATACTTGGGATTCAGGCGGGGATCGTTTTCGTCATCCTTTACCGGCTCAACCGCTGTATTCATCTGTTCTGCCGCGTTCTTGCTCAGCAGGGTCACCCGCAGCGGCCGTCCGGCGGATTCACTCAGGCACTTTTCGATCAGCTTCAGGTACTTTTTCTGGATCAGGGGAATCATCCCCTCCATCTTCACACCGATGATGACCTCATCCTCGCGGATGGCAGACGGAACCATGTTTCCGTCCACCCATGTGCTGTAGGAAACATAGTTCATATCTTTGGCCAGCAGTGCGCATGTCTGTTCCCAGAGTACCTCTAAGTTCATCCGGACGATTCCTCTCAATCCGTAAATTATCGTGTAAAAAATGGCGCACGAAACGATCTCGTGAGCTGTGGATAACCAGCTGTGGAAAACTTTTTATTCCAAAACCAGCGCGACCATGATAACAGAAACATCGCGAAATTTCAAGGCTTTCTGCCTGTGGATTATTTTGACAGAATTTTAAGAAATTTACAGCTGTCTATGTCAAGGTTTTGTGCTTTGTTCCCCTTTACTTCCACAAGATTTATGATTTCCCGGGATTTGGAATCCGGTTTTTTTTATGTTCCCATATGTGCTTAACCATTTGTTCAAAAGAGTTAATACATAATTCACATTTTGTCGGGAACCCCGTGTCCTTTCTATGATTTTTATGTTATGATAGGAACAGTTGATATCGACGGAGGGATTTCCATGATTGAAACCTGGCGTGTCCGGGAAGCGCTTCGTCCCCGCTTCGGTTCGGCCCTGATGGACGAGCCCGGCGTTCCGGACCGTGCGGCCGCGCTGCTCTGCTCATACGCCGCCTATAAGGACACATTCTCCGATATGGCAGCCCGTCTGGAGGATGTTCTCTTCAATACCCTGTATGAGCATCTCGGTCCTTCCATGGCCGTCCGGATGGATGACGGCACTTCCCGCCGGGTCCGGACGTCGGAGCTGAAAGATGCGGCGGATGATGTCATGGGGGTCCTGTTCGAAAGCCTGAAGGTATACTCCGTCAATTACGATGCTCTCCACGCATACTGTATGGAAACCGGTTCCTCTGCCGCCATGCGCGTGCTGTATATCCGGTACCAGGAGTTTCTCCCCGCCGAGGAGCGGAAAATCATCGCCCGGATCATCCGCGATTCCCGCCCCCGCGCCGAATGGGAATCCTGGCTCAATCCCGCAGATCTCTGATCTGCAGTCCGAAAGAAGGTCATTGCATTTGTACAGCGTGTCACCGGAAATCTGGAATGTGCTTTTCCTGCTGTCACGCTGGCTTTTTGTTATTCTGGCCGTTGTCATTCTGGTTTCTGCGCTGGGATGGCTGGCATCGGACCGGCGTGCTCGGAAGGAGCGTCTCCGTGCCCTGCCCGGTGCCGGAACCGTTGGTG
>JAEEGI010028719.1_pt1 | contig 10565 bp, 8 predicted proteins | sample 8958751 | NCBI WGS metagenome assembly JAEEGI01 (sample SAMN16246545, study PRJNA631951) | gut metagenome | biome: gut microbiome; feature: rumen; material: KS-attached | host: Bos | place: Iran: Karaj | collected 2018-10 | reverse complement strand
CCCTTATTTCGGCATCTTTCCGATTGTCAGTCGGTTACAATGCACCGCATTGCTCCCTCCTTCCGCACGGAAATCTGCTCGAAATAAGAACAAAATCGATTGAAAGCAATTTATAGAACCCACCATACCTTTTTTACGTGAATGTTCTTGTTGGGGGGGAGCGTGAATGTTTGTTGGGGGCGTGAATGTTTTTTTAACACAAATAACCATGATAATTCGTGTTGAAAAATAAACCTTGATGTGAAAAGTTCGTGTTCAAAGACAATATAGTTACAGATTCGTGTTTATGCGTAAGAAGACGTTGATAAGGAATGTTGGCCCATGGTATTTGGTGTTGACAGTCGTGCTGCTGGCGGCGGTGCTGGGCAGCGCGATGGTGGGGGCTGTGCATTTCACCTGGGAGGAGATGTGGCAGTCGCCTATTTTTTGGAATTTGCGGTTGCCTCGCATTGTGCTGGCTGTGCTGGTGGGAGCGGCTTTGTCGGTGTGTGGAGCTGCCTATCAGTCCATCTTTCGCAATCCGTTGACCGACCCTTACGTGCTGGGTATCTCGTCGGGGGCATCCTTGGGTGCCGCTATTGCCATACTGCTGGGTTTGCAAACCTTTATGCTGGGAGTGGGCGCGAGTGCGTTGGTTACGGGTATCTTTACCATCGTTGTCATCTATCGGATAGCCTCTATGGGCAACCGCATGCATATCACCACTTTGCTGCTGACGGGCGTTTGCATCACCTTTTTGATTTCCGCCATCATCTCTTTTCTGATGGTGCTGCACCAGGACAAGATGGACAGCATTATCTTTTGGACGATGGGCAGCTTTGCCTCGGCCACCTGGGTGGATGTTGCTTTTGTGGCACCTGTGGTGGCGCTGGGTACGGCCACGGTGATATATTACGGTCGCGACCTGAACCTGTTGTTGGCCGGCAGTGAGACCGCCAAAAGCCTGGGTGTGGAGGTGGAGAAGGTGAAGAAACGGTTGTTACTGCTGACCACCCTGATGGTTGCCTTTTGTGTGTCGTCGTGCGGAGTGATAGGTTTTGTGGGTTTGGTGGTGCCCCATTGCATCCGCATAGTGGTGGGGCCCGACAACCGCAAGGTGGTGCCGCTGTCGGTGCTGGTGGGAGGCATTTTCCTGCTGCTTTGCGACACCTTGGCACGCACCCTGATGATACCGGCCGAACTGCCTGTGGGTTGTCTTACCGCCTTGGTGGGAGCGCCCCTTTTCATATACCTGCTGTATAAAAACAAAAAGACTTACTAAAGGTGGGTTCTAAAAGCCCGACAAAGAGATGATGATAGAAGTAAAAAACCTTACCTATGGCTATGCCGCCAAGCCGGTGTTGCGGAGCCTCAGTTTTGGAGTTGAGGAGGGCGGTTTCTATGCCGTGATGGGAGCCAACGGGAGCGGCAAGACCACCCTGCTGAGGCTGGTGTCGGGGATGCTGAAGCCACAGGAGGGCGAAGTGCGGGTGGATGGCACCGAGGTGTCACGCTACAGGGCCCGCGAATTGGCGCAGAAGATCTCCTTTGTGCGACAGCATCCGCAGACAGATTTTGAGTTTTCGGCCTTTGAGACGGTGCTGATGGGGCGCAACCCCTACCAGCACCACCTGCAGAATGAGTCGGAGCACGACTGGAAGATTGTGGAGGAATGCATGAAGCAGACCAATACTTGGCACCTTCGTTTTGCCAAACCCAGCGAGATGAGTGGGGGAGAGCTGCAACGTGTGATGCTGGCAAGGGCGTTGGCCCAGCAGACCTCCATCATGCTGCTGGATGAGCCAATCTCTAACCTCGACATCTCGCATCAGTTTGACATCCTCGACCTCCTGCGCACCATCAACCGCGAGGAACATAAGACCATACTGATTGTGCTGCACGACCTGAACATGGCTTTGCAGTATTGCGAGAGCCTGTTGTTGCTGCATGAAGGGCAGGTGCTGTTTCAGGGACCTATACAGGAGGGTCTTACCCCAGAGAATATTGCCACCGTTTTCGGGGTGAAAGCAACGGTAGGACAAGAAGGAATCAAGCTCAGCAAGATGTGACCCGAGGGCTGTCAAGTTTTTTAGGAGACTTTGGCTTGCACGGCGTCCCGAAGGGACGCGACCTTGCATAACACGGTACAAGAGGACAAAGTCCTCGTAGTGCCGTGATAAGACAACCTATAGAATAGCGTCCCGAAGGGACGCGGCCATGATATTTCCACGTATCACGCGTATCGCTCGGATTATACTTTCAACTCTCAACTCTCAACTTTCAATAACCAATAACCTATAACCAATAACCTTTAATCTTTCAACTCTCAACTTTCAATAACCAATAACCTATAACCAATAAACTTTAATCTTCCAACTTTCAACTCTCAACTTTCAATAACCAATAACCTATAACCAATAAACTTTAATCTTTCAACTCTCAACTCTCACCTCCATCCATCGGAAGTCTCTCCGTGGGACATTTTTATTGAAAAATGCATTTTATCGATTATTTTTTATATATTTGTAATTTAATTTGCGCGTACAATGCAGTTTAAAGATATTGAGGGTCAGCGCGTTTTGATAAATCACCTGACCGAAATTATTGATTCGGGCCGTGTAAGTCATGCCCAGATGTTCCTTGGACCCACCGCCAGCGGTAGTTTGGCGTTGGCCATTGCTTATGCCCAGTATCTCAACTGCAGCAATCGCCAGCATTACCCCGAGGGCTCGGAGTTGAGGGCCGACTCCTGTGGCGAGTGTCCCAACTGTCGTAGATACCGCCAGTTGATTCATCCCGACCTCCATCTGGTGTTTCCCAACACGACTACCACAACCGTGAAAAGCGACAGCGTGAGTTCGGACTCTTTTCAGGAGGAGTTTCGCGCGTTTTTGAACAACTACCATCAATGTGGCACGGAAGACCAATGGTATGAGTGGTTGAATGTGGCCAACAAGCAGGGCGTCATTCGTGAGCGTGACGCTGCCAACATTGTCAAGACGTTGGCATTGAAATCGTATGAGGGTGGATATAAGGTGCTCATTATCTGGTTGGCTGAGCGCATGAACCTTTCGGCTGCCAACGAATTGCTGAAGACCTTGGAAGAGCCCAGTGCAGGCACGCTGTTATTGTTGGTGGCGGAGAATCGTGACAGGATGCTTTCGACCATTCTCTCGCGTGTGCAAACCGTGGTGGTGCCCAATACCGTTAGCGGTTTCTCGGCCGAGAAGAAGGCTGCATTTGCCCAGATGTTTGTGTCGTGGATGCGGCTGTTGTTTAAGTTGAACATGCAGACCCTCTCGGCATGGGTGGACCAGACACACGCGCTGGGACGTGAGCAGCAGAAACAGTTTCTGCAGTATTCGCAGGAGGCCATCCGGGCCTGTTTCTTGAAAACTGCCGCCGGCATTACGCTGCCCGGGGAGCTGGAATTTGGGGATGAGAAGTTCGACAATTTTTTCCCTGCCATGGTCACACCCCGCAATGTGGAGCAGATGAATGAGGCCATGACCAACGCCATCTATGCCATTGAGCGCAACGCCTATGCCAAGATAACCTTTATGCAGCTCTCGTTCACGATGAGCAAACTGATTAAGAACAGATAAACAATTTTTAAATAGCGACCCTCAGCGGATGGTCGACAATTATATACAAAATAATTTTATGAAAGAGCAGAAAGATTTAGAGAAAGACTTAGAGAAGAAGCCAACAGAAGAAAACCCCAATCAACAAGATATGCCGGAGCAGCAGGCCGCTCCAGCCGTGCCGGTTGACGACATGGGCGACGACGACAATGTTGCCACCGCCGAGGAGATGGAGGCCTTCATCCGTGACCGTCGCGAGAAGGAACGTGAGAAGAAAGAGAAGAAGGATGACGACAAGACCGATGTCTTTGGAGAATTTGTGGCTCCTGAGAATTCGATTGACCCTTATCTTGACCCCGACCCCACGCTGCCGTGGGTGAAATATGATGAGAGCATCTTCCTCAGCCGTGGCTGTCGCAAGTGCCCCCGCTCCTATGAGCCGGTGAGCGACATAGAGACCCACAGCTGCAGCAAGGTCACCTCCACCAACTGGATGAAAGGCATCCGCCAGCCGGGAGGCACCCCCTTTGACTGTGTGGAGGTGCGTTTCAAGAACAACCGTAAGGATTTCTATCGCCTGCCCGACGGCTTGGAGGTGACCGAGGGCGACATCGTGGCTGTGGAGGGTATGCCCGGACACGATATAGGCATAGTCAGCCTCACCGGCGAGGTGTGCCGCATACAGATGAAGAAGCACCATGTTGACCCCAAGGGCGAGAATGTGAAGAAACTGTTCCGTCGTGCCAAGAGTAACGACATAGAACGATGGACGGAAAGTCTGAAAAGCGAGCACAACACCCTGCTGAAGACCCGCCAGATTACCCAGCGGATGAATTTGGAGATGAAGGTGAACGATGTGGAATATCAAGGCGACAACTCCAAGGCCATCTTCTACTATACCGCCGACGACCGTGTGGATTTCCGTCAGCTCATCAAGGTGCTGGCCGAGGAGTTTCATGTGCGCATTGAGATGAAGCAGATAGGTGTGCGCCAAGAGGCCGGCAAGGTGGGTGGTTTGGGCACCTGTGGCAGGGAGCTCTGCTGCAGCACATGGCTGACCAATTTCAAGTCGGTGACCACCAGCGCGGCCAAAATTCAACAGATACTACCCAATCCGCAGAAGCTGGCAGGCCAGTGCGGTAAACTGAAATGCTGCCTGAACTTTGAGTGTGAGGTGTATGCCGATGCGCTGAAGAAATTCCCGCCAGCCAATACCCCCATTCGTTTTCAGAAAGGGTTGGCGCTGTATAAGAAAACCGATGTCTTCCGCGGCATTATGTGGTATGCCTATGAGGGGGAGAGCGAACTGTATGCCATACCCGTTGAGAGCGTGAAGAAGATTATAGAGATGAACCACAATCAGGAGTACCCCGAGAAGTTGGAAGACTTCCAGGTGGAACTGATGTCGACAGCCGCTCTGGTTCAGGAAACCAATGCTGCCGAGTTTGAACGCGAGTTGCGTCGCATGTCGGACGATTCGGGTGACAATGGCGTTGCTCCTGATGAGAGTGCTGAACGCAGAGATGACCGCCGCGACCGCAAGGGTGGTGACCGCAAGGGCGGCGAAAGGAAGGGTGGCGACCGTGGAGAGAGACCGCGTGGCGACCAGCGTCAGCGTGGTGGCGACTCAAGACGCGACGACCCACGTCAGCGCCGCAACGACAATCTTCGTGAGGAGCATCGTCAGCGGCTGAACGACCAGGCTCAGCGGGTGAACAACAACCGACACAGCGGTGCCCGCAACAACCCTCGTCGCAGTGGCAACAAGGACAAACGAGAATAAAGAAAAAGGTTTTTGACAATATGCTGAAATATAGACTCTTGATACTGATGACCGGCATTGCTTTGTTGTTGCAGGGTTGCGACAAGAAGGTCTTTTATGCCGTGGAACGCGATGTGGATGAGACGGGTTGGAACTTGAATGACTACGTCACCTATGATGTGGAGGTGAAGGACACGCTGCAGATTTATGATTTCTTTATTGATGTGCGCAATAGTGTCCATTACCCCAAGGCCAACACGTTCTTTTTCATCAACACCACATTCCCCGATGGGAGCGTGGCATACGACACGTTGGAGTGTCCGTTGGCCGACGTGACGGGCCATTGGTATGGCAAACGTACGGGTCGCTATGTCGACAGCCGTTTCGTCTTCCGCCGTCATGTCATCTTCCCCAGTTCGGGCAACTATCATTTTGAGATTGGTCACGGCATGCGTGACACCAATGTGGTGGGCCTGAAGAGTGTGGGGTTGCGCATTGAGCGTATCGGCAAATAACGATTAGATTATTCGTGACACCTAATAGTAACCAATTATGGCAAAAAAACAGAAAGAACAGAGTGGCAATAGAATCAAGACTGCGTGGAAGATTTTCGCAGGTTTTTGGATTTTTGTCTTTCTCTTTTTCACCTTGCTGTCGTTAGGATGGCTGGGTTTTATGCCTTCATTTGAAGAATTAGAGAATCCCAAGAGCAATCAGGCTACCGAGGTAATCTCCGCCGATGGCGAGATACTGGGTTTCATTGGCGTGGAGAATCGTTCCAACGTCACCTACAGCCAGCTTTCGCCTAATCTGGTCAATGCCTTGATTGCCACAGAGGATGTGCGTTTCTATAAACATTCAGGCATCGACCAGCGCAGCCTTTTCCGCGTCTTCTTTAAGACGCTGATTGGTAGGCATAGCAGCAGCGGCGGCGGTAGTACCATCACCCAGCAGCTGGCCAAGAACCTGTTCCCTCGCGAACATAAGGGCAAGATTGGTACTGTTTTTTCGAAGTTTAAAGAATGGGTGGTGGCCGTGAAGTTGGAGCACAACTACTCGAAGCAGGAGATCATAGCCATGTATTTCAATACGGTGGATTTTGGTAGCAACTCTTTCGGTATCAAGACGGCTGCCAAGACTTTCTTCGACAAGACCCCTGCCGAGCTCTCGGTAACGGAAGCGGCCACATTGGTGGGCCTGCTGAAAGCCCCCACAGCCTATAGTCCTATTCTGCATCCCGACCACTCGTTGGAGCGTCGCAACACGGTGCTATCGCAGATGCACAAGTATGACTATCTCAACGACGAGGAGTATGAGAAATATATCCAGGAGCCGTTGGATGTCTCTAACTACACGCCCCAGAGCCACAACGATGGCCTCGCCACCTATCTTCGCGAATATATCCGCAATTACATGAAAGACTGGTGCAAGCATCATCGTAACAGCGATGGCGAACATTATGATGTACATAAGGACGGGCTGCGTATCTATACCACCATCGACTCCCGTATGCAGCGTTATGCCGAGGCTGCCGTGAGACAACACATGAGTACCGAGGTGCAGCCCCAGTTTGATCGCGAGTTGCGGGCGCGTAAGGGCAATCCTTTCTGCGACATCGATGCCGCCCAACAGGAGAAGATTCTGGTGCAAGCCATGAAGGGTTCGGATCGCTACTATCAGCTGCATCACAACCAAGGCAAGAGCGAGAAGGAAATTCGTGCCATCTTCAAGAAAAAGGTGAATATGAAGGTCTTCTCGTGGAAGGGCAATATCGACACGGTGATGTCGCCGTGGGACTCGTTGCTGTACTACAAGAAATTTCTCAATGTGGGCATGATGTCGGTGGAGCCCGGCACAGGCTACGTGAAGGCTTATGTGGGCGGCATCAATTACCGCTATTTCAAGTATGACAATGTGATGAGCCATCGTCAGGTGGGCTCTACGTTCAAACCGTTTGTATACACCATGGCATTGCAGGATTTGGGCATGTATCCATGCACGGAGGTGCCCAATGCGCAGGTATGCTTTGAGCAGTGGGGCCAAGCCGATTGGTGTCCGAAGAACTCCACCAACGAGCGTGAGAACCAGATGGTCACCCTCAAATGGGCATTGGCACACTCGGTCAACTGGGTGTCGGCCTATCTGATGAAACAGGGCTCGCCCGAGCAGGTTATCAGCATTGCCCGCAAGATGGGCGTTACCAGCGATATCGAGGCAGTGCCTGCCATTTGTGTGGGTACGCCCGAAATCACGGTGTATGAGATGGCCGGTGCCATGGCCACTTTTGCCAACAAGGGCGAATATGTTGAGCCTATCTTTATCACGCGAATCGAAGATAATAAGGGCACCGTGCTCGACCGCTTTACGCCCGACCGCCATGAGGCTATCAGCGAGCGCACCGCCTATATGATGATTGAGCTGATGAAAGGCGTGGTGCAGAGCGGTACGGGTGTGCGACTGAACTATAAGTACCACCTCAACGATTTCAGCGCTGCCATTGCAGGTAAGACGGGTACTACCCAGAACAACTCCGACTGCTGGTTTGTAGGAATCACACCCAAGCTTGCCACGGCCATCTGGACAGGCGGTGAAGTGCGCAGCATCCATTTCCGCAACATGACCTATGGCCAAGGTGCCGCACAGGCGTTGCCTATCTTTGGCCATTATATGCGTAGCATCTATAGTGATAAATCTTTGAAGTTCTCGCGTGGTGATTTCGAACGTCCCAATGTGCCATTGGATGTGGAGCTGGATTGTGCTAAATTCCAACAAGAGATTCAAGAGGAGGAACCGTATTACGACTTTTAATATTTCGCGACGATGAGGACGAACCTATTTGGGATGTCGTTGGCTGAACTGCAACAGCTTTGTGCCGACGAGGGAATGCCTAAGTTTGCCGCCAAGCAGATGTGCGACTGGCTCTATGCTAAACATGTCGACAGCATCGACGCGATGACCAACCTCTCACTCAAGGCTCGCGCTCGGCTGAATGAGATTGCTTTCATTGGCCGTCACGACCCTGTGGGATGTCAGGTGTCGAAGGATGGCACCAAGAAATATCTCTTCGAGTGTGCCTCTGCGGTCACGCAGGAACAGCAGTATGTGGAGTCGGTCTTTATTCCCGACGGCGACCGCGGCACCCTGTGTGTCTCCTGCCAGATGGGGTGTAAGATGGGATGCCGTTTCTGTGTGACGGGGCAGCAAGGGTTTCATGGCAACTTGGATGCAGCTGATATCCTCAATCAGATTTTCTCCATCCCCGAGTTCGACCGCCTGACCAATATCGTGTATATGGGTATGGGAGAGCCGATGGATAATCTCGACAACGTGCTCCGCAGTACCGAGGTGTTAACTGCCCCCTGGGGCCTGGGTTGGAGCCCTCACCGCATTACGGTTTCGAGCGTGGGCATCATTCCAGGCTTGCGCCGTTTCCTTAACGAGAGCCAGTGCCATGTGGCAGTCAGCTTGCACAATCCTTTTGCTGCCGAGCGGTTGGACATCATGCCGATGCAAAAAGCCTATCCCATTGCCGAGGTGGTGTCGTTACTGAGGCAGTACGATTGGAGCGGACAGCGGAGGATTTCGTTTGAGTACACCATGTTCAAGGGGCTCAACGACGACACCCGCCATGCTGCCGAGTTGGTGCGATTGCTGAAAGGCCTTTATTGCCGCGTCAATCTCATCAGGTTCCATGCATCGCCAGACACCCCCTTCAAGACCTCCACACCGCTGTCGATGGAACGTTTTAGAGACTATCTGAACAATCACGGCATCACCTGTACCATACGTGCTTCGCGTGGCGAGGACATCATGGCAGCATGCGGATTGCTGGCAGGGCAGCGGGTTGATTCGTGAAAAAAGTTATAAACAAAAAATTTTTGCAATTTTTTTTACTTTCCACATACTAAAAAAACAAAAAATACGTAGAAAAGTTTTTTAATTAAAAAAAAATATGTATTTTTGCATTTCGAAAATTGATTAGGAACTAATAAGGATACTATCGAAACAAAATTATCAGTTCAACCCCAAAAAAGCGAAAAAATGACTGATGTATCATTGAGCACGCTCAGCGACAACGAGCTGATATTAGGTTATATGAACGGCAATTGCGCCTGTTTCGATGTTCTCCTTTCCCGTTATCAGGCGAAGGTTTATGGTTACATCTTTTCTGTCGTGAAGGACAAGGATGTGGCCGATGATATATTCCAAGATACTTTCTTTAAGGTCGTTGCCACTATCAATAGCGGTGTCTATAAGGATGAGAACAAATTCATCCATTGGGTGATGCGTATCGCTCATAATCTGATTGTTGACTATTTCCGTCGTAACAATAAGATGCCGCTGGTGCCCAACCGTCCTGACTGTGATGTGGTGGATACGCTGAAGCTCCACGACGAGAACGTCGAGCAGAGCATCATGCGCCAGCAAACAAGTCGTAATATCCGCAAACTGGTGCACATGCTTCCTCCCGAGCAGCGCCGTGTGGTTATCCTGCGTCACTATGGCAAGTGCGACTTTAAGGACATTGCTGCCCGCACGGGTGTCAGCATCAATACTGCTTTGGGTCGTATGCGCTACGCCATCATCAACCTCCGCCGCCTGGCCGAGGAGCACAACATGTACATCGAGCTCTAATTCCCCGCCCATCCCCTCGAATAGAGAATTGAAGCCGGCCCCCGCCCTCCCTATGTGTATTTTATAAAATACACTTTCGGTGCAAAAGCGTATTTTATAAAATACATTTTTGTATTATTTGTGTATTTTGTAAAATACACGTATCTTTGCAATCTGTAAATTCTTAATTCTCAATTATATAAAACATACCCCCCGCCTATCGGCGTACCCCTCTAAAGAGGGGAGGGGCGGGAGCCGTCAATTTGATTCAATCATTCATTTATATACTGTGTTGTATGCAGTGTGATGCGGCAGGACGTAAGTCCACTGGACTTCCTTAAGGTGGGTTCTATAAATTGCTTTCAATCGATTTTGTTCGTTTCTTCACAACAGACGTTTTCTCGCCTCGGCATAGTGCAAACACTTCGTGATTTGCCCTCTGCTCTCGACTTATCGAAAACGTTCTTATTTCGAGCAGATTTCCGTGCGGAAGGAGGGCGCAACGTTTCGCAAAGCGAGCGCAAAATGATGCTTGTGTCTTTTGCCGAGCCAAAGAAACGTCAGCGAAGCTAATGCGGTGCATTGTAACCGACTGACAATCGGAAAGATGCCGAAATAAGGGCAAA
>JAEEGI010028716.1_pt1 | contig 10566 bp, 8 predicted proteins | sample 8958751 | NCBI WGS metagenome assembly JAEEGI01 (sample SAMN16246545, study PRJNA631951) | gut metagenome | biome: gut microbiome; feature: rumen; material: KS-attached | host: Bos | place: Iran: Karaj | collected 2018-10 | reverse complement strand
TATGATCTCGCGGATACAAAGAAAACGACACGAAGAAATCATCCAATCACTCATTCTCGAGTTGTACGTTTTCTTGTGCAAAAATAGTAAAATAGCAAAACAATACTCAATTAAGACATATCTGCAGGTGTTGTCTGTTGTGTTTTGAAGTTTTTTTGTATATTTGCAGTCACATTTCGATAATACAATTTTATACATCAATTTTATTTGCTTATGAGAAAGGACAATTAAGATTATCTATTACACTATATTTATGTGTTTACCCAAAAATGCTGTCATAAACAGCGACACCGGCAAGAAGACCGTGCAGCGGCATATTGTGTTTACCCACAAAAATGCTGTCATAAACAGCTTCAGCCCGGCCTGATTAAAGGCGCTTGTATTGTGTTTACCCACAAAAATGCTGTCATAAACAGCGTTTGTGCCGCATTCTGCTGCCAGGTGAGCATTGTGTTTACCCACAAAAATGCTGTCATAAACAGCCTATAGTGCGTAAGCCGATTAGCCTCAGTCATTTAAATATCATATTTATTATGAAAATTGAATGAACTACGTTAGGAGTGAATGTATAGACACCTTGGAATGATCGCCCAAGTTCCAAGCTCTGATAGGTCAGCGATTAAAAGGAGCGAAAGCAACGGTGTCGCTGATATTTGAAACCACTCTATAACATTGGCGATGGGCGCATAACGGGCACAAGCCCGACTTACAGTTTTTTTATATAAAGTCTAAAAATGGTATATGTATTAAACAAAGAAGGAAAACCTCTGATGCCAACCGAACGTCACGGCAAGGTACGTCGTATGCTGCGTGACGGTTTGGCACATGTGGTTCGACTTGTTCCATTTACCATTCAATTAGACTATACGTCCGGCAAACAAGTACAAGAAGTGTCGTTAGGCATAGATGCAGGTAGTAAACACATTGGAGTTTCTGCAACTACAGAGAAGTATGAGCTTTTAGCAATGCAAGTGGAGGAGCGTGATGATGTAGTAAAGCTTATCGCTGACAGAAGAGAGGCAAGGCGTACACGCAGGAGTCGTAAAACACGTTATCGTGCTGCAAGATTCGATAACCGTTACCGAAAAGAAGGATGGTTTGCTCCAAGTACTGAAAATAGAATTTTAGCACATTTGCGTATGATTCGGCTTGCATGTTCCATACTCCCAGTATCCAAGACCACAATAGAAGTAGCCCAATTTGATTCTCAGAAAATCAAGAATGACAGGATTTCTGGTATTGAATACCAACAAGGAGAACAATTAGGCTTTTGGAACGTAAGAGAATATGTGCTCGCAAGAGACGGGCATGTGTGTCAGCACTGCAAGGGTAAGTCTAAAGACAAGATACTCAATGTTCACCATATTGAAAGTAGAAAAACTGGCGGTAATGCTCCCAACAATCTTATCACACTGTGTGAGACCTGTCACAAGGCATACCATCGTGGTGACATTCAACTCAAAGTCCGGCGAGGAAAAAGTTTACGCGACACTGCTGCAATGTCTATTATGCGTTGGGAAGTCTATAATCGTGCAAAGCGAGAGTTCAATAACTTGAATTTGACTTTTGGGTATATGACAAAACACAGACGTATACATAATAATATAAAAAAGACGCATTGTGCAGATGCTTTTTGCATTTCAGGCAATGTCAAAGCTGAGCGTCTGCCGTGTTTTTATGGCGTTAGACTTACAAGACGGCATAACCGTTCACTCCACTTGTCTAAGCCTAAGAAGGGAGGACTCCGACAGGGTAATGTTGCCTCACATTGGATTGGTAAATCACGTTTGCAGCAATATGACTATGTTGAATGGAATGGCCAGAAAGCATTTATTTCAGGGAGCCAAAATGGAAGGCCATACCTAAAGAACTTTGACAATAAATACATAATGTCACCCAAAACATCTGTCAATGCAAAGACCGTGAAGTTCATTCGAAGAAAGCGTGGCAGTATGATAATAGAGCAATTGCCAAAGATGTTAGATTATAAACCATAAAATGCAGAATAATTATGATGAGTCCATTAAAAGAACATATTATCAACTACATTCTAAAATTTATATCAGAACGAGAACGCGAAGTTAGAATAAGTGACCTCAGTGATTTCATTGCACAAGATTTTGCAAATGAACTTGAGGAGGAATGTAAAGAAGTCCCACTTTCTGACATGTATATTGACAGTATTATTCGTGAATCCCACAAGAAATATAATTGGACTTATACAGATGACGATGAGAAACTGATTGGCTTGACTAAAGAAGGAGATGAGGCTGCGAATCATCCCAAGGGCATATTAGGATATTTAGCTGACAATGAAAATAAAAGGAAATCAGTTATGACCAATAGAGTTTTTATTGTGCATGGTCACAATGATGCAGTGAAAGAGAAGGTTGCAAGATTTGTAGAACATTTGAAGTTGACCCCCATTATTCTACACGAGCAGATAGACAGGGGACAAACTATCATCGAGAAAGTTGAGAGCAACAGTAACGATGTAAATTTTGCCATCGTTCTACTGACTGCAGACGATGAAGGAAAAGCGAAAACTGAAACGGACTACAAACTGCGTGCGAGACAGAATGTTATCTTTGAAATGGGATATTTCTTTGGTTTACTTTCGCGCTCTCATGTATTCTTGCTACTTGACGATGACGTCGAAAAACCGAGCGACTTAAGCGGCATCGTCTATAATTCTTTGAAGGAAGACTGGAAGACAAAACTTTTCAAAGAACTTCAGGCTTGTGGATATAAGGTTGACCCAGAAGACTTGTTGATTTGAGTCTACAATAAGCCATCAGTCAACTCTTTGGGCAGTGTACTGACTTTATTAAAACAGAATCTCCCACGTTGCTCATTGTTACGTGGAAGATTATCTGTAGTTATATCAAGTACGTCTAAAACCAACAAATCTATCGCGTGATTTCGGGGGGATTTCCTCCTTAACTTACTTCAAGCACCTATCTAGTAAGTTCCCCACACATAGGATTGTTTTCGCTAATTTTATTAAAACTATTTTTGAAGAGTGAGAATCTCTCCATTCGCTTTTTGTTTTTCTATATAGGCTTTGTTGCAGAAGAGTGTGTAAAAAATCAAAGAACAAGGATCTCCCATAAACGGAAAACTAATATGAAGGGATGGACTAATCCCTTCGGTAAAGATTGAAAACTCTTCATTACCATACTCTTTCTTACATTTTGCCAATGTGTAATCAGGGAAGAACAGTTTCTTGTATCTATAAACAACATCAAAGATTTCTTTCTTATTCATTTTGATATCTATACACAAATTCACGCTCTCTCCCTTTATCACACTGGCTTTTATCTCTTTGCACTTGGGGTTATTTGAAATAACTTTCTTAAAAACATATGTTTCGAAGAATTCACGCCCATCGCCAAGAAAATCCGTAGTGTCATATTTCCATGATAAATTAGGCATTTTAAGAACATCACAACCTATATTATCGCTTATGAACTTGGCAAATATTTCTTCTGTGATTGAGACGACTGGGGATTCCTGAGGAATATCATATATGAAGTTGAAATCTTCGTTTTCCCTTTTCATCCTGAAAAATGACATGGCAGAAATACCAGACCAATCCTTGCAAAGCCCAACTTTAAGATCTGCCACAATAGTATTTTGATAAGTAAGCGTCGCAACATCCACTAAAGCAATACCTTTCCCCAATTTTTCCAGTTTATCACATATCTCTTGTGAGGCGACTTCAGCAATATCCCAATTCAAATATGGTAGATAATAATAGTATTTCCCATCTGATGCTTGCCTACAGACTAATTCAATTTTATTGGAAACGAATTTTCTGTTAAAATCAACTATCCACTTTTCCATATTTGGTATAACGATAGTATCATCATACCAATCATAGCTATCATCACCAACTTCTAAAATAGGAATTTCATAGGAAGGCAAATCTTTGTCATAACCTTTGAATTCACAATCTGGTTGTAGTTGAAAGATTTGCTCTGGCGTAAGGTTTTCAAAAATCTTCTTGGGATGCTCAAACGAGACCTTAAATGAGGCATTATATTTCTCAATGACTTCACATCTAATAGGTTCGTCACCCATAAACATGTAAATGGTGCAGTTGTCATCCTTGGATACATATCCAATTCTCCTCTTTCCAAGATATGCTGCTATGGCATGCTGGTCATGTGGGTTATCAGACTCTTTCTTTATTATAATATCACTTTGGCTGTCCAAGGATTCAAGAATCGCTTCCCAGTCTTCAGGACATTGAAAAGAGATGCCTGTTATCAATGTGCGAACATCGCCATGAAAATCGGCTTTGTGTTGATGAACTTTTTCTATAAACATAATGGCAATGATAATTCCTTAAATTATGATTCCTTTCTACTAAAGTTAGAAACCTTCCAGCGGGTTGCTTAATGATTCAGATTTGGTTCCATACGAAGCCTTAGCTTGGTCTGCAGCCTCTTTTAATCTCTTATTGAATTTCTTGGCATAGCTACTGGTAAATTCTACATCCTTCGGACCTTCATTAAGACTTTCACCAAGCCAAATCCTATATTTCACATAGCGGTTTGAGAGGAATGTATCAATGTCTGGAATACAAAAGATAAGTCTGGTGACATATCGCCCCGGCAACCATGTCTTAGGATATTGAGGACCTAAAACATTACCTACATAGTAGCCATTGAGATAGAATTTGTGGAAAGGCTCTTCCGCATCCATTTCTAAATCAACTATCTCTTCTTTGTCAGTTTTAAAATAGAGATGAGGAAGTGTTCCAAGGTCGATGGTAATATAGTCATCTTGGCTATAGAGATTTACTATGCAATAATATCCACTTTTGTCAACAGCAATGTTAAAAGTAGGTTTCCAATAACTTCCTTTATAACCTCCTTCGGCTCGGAATGCATCAGAAAGAGACCAACCGGCAAACTTAACAGGCTTTACGCCTTTTTCATTTGCAACCCTTTGGGCTGTATCATCTGCGACCTCTTGTGCAAAACAGACAACACTTACCGTCAAAACAAATAAAAGAGAGAATAATTTTTTCATAGCATTAAATTTAATTTCCATATATCTTATTTTCTTTCATTTCTTTTAAAAAACTCGCAAACGGTATAGCAGGCGAGATTGCTCGTTTATTTCTTGTTTATAAGCCACATCTCTTTTTGTCACTTTCTGTTCCTGAAAGTCATAGTTCGGGTGAAATTGGGTCTATACGATAAGACCTCAGAACATGATAAAAGCGTGAACCGCCTTTATCGATGTCCCAAGGTCCTAGGAAAACCCACTCACAAAGATAAGACTCGTCCACGCTATCACGTAGACGTTGGTACTTATTCGTTTTTGTGAGAGTCAATGAATTTCCTAGGTTCAGGGACATCACCGAATATAGCACTAACGCTATTGTTTTACAATTAAGATTTGATTGGGCACCTCCGCTGAGGGTTGTTTTGCTCCTTAAAAGGAAGCATTTCACGCCCTTTCGATTGCAAATATACTCTTTTTTCTCTGAAAGCTGGCTCTTTTCAAAACAAAATGTGCGAAAATGGTTGCGAAATTCTCATTTTTCGCGGTTTACTCACCGTAGATGACACTTTTTCACTACCTTTGTACGGAATAAGCCAAGATATCATTAAAAACACCACCAATTCCTATAGAGTTCTAAGCAAGTTCCCATATAGTTCAAAGCACCTTCTAAGCAAGTTCCAAGCATGTTCTCTCGACCAAAGTTCAGTATATGTCCAGTATGTGTCCAGTATATGTCCAGTATATGTCCAGTGAAAGACTGCACATATACTGCGCTAATAATGCATGAATAACGAAGGAATACTGGACTACATTCGAGAGAACTACGGAGGAACGTCGAAGGAAGAGCGAGGGAAGGACGAGGGAAGTAAGAAGTAAGATGGAAAGACGATGGTTCGGCAAGCTCACCACAAATAAAACGAAGACGAAAACCAAAACGAAAACAATAATATAAAGAAAGGAAAATGTGACAATGAAAAAGAAAAGTACACCCAGGGGATTGATGCTGACCGGCAGTATGCCCAGGTCGGGAGTGACAATCTACGAGCGCAACGGACGCCTGGTGACTCGCACAGCGAGTTCGAGTGAAAAGCGCAGCAACACACGTTCGCAATTCATCCAACGGCAGAAGATGCGCCACACCATTGCGCTGTGGAAGACGCTGAAATACTGCGACACCATCTTCACACAGCACCAGACGGCGTATCTGAATTTCGCGTCGCTCGCCACCCGGCTGCCGGTAGTATTTATACCCAAAGGAGGGATAAACGAGGCCTCATTCCTGATGCCCGGCATACCTGTGAGCGACGGCACAAGACCCGTGATAAGCCAGCAGTTGGGGGAAGTGAACGGCATCCCGGCCCTGCTGACCGACCTGACGGAAAGCGATCTCACATTCTACACAAAATTCCGCCTCTACACCGCAGAACAAACAATGGCGGGCGAGATGCCGCGCGTGCGCTTCAGTATGCGCGAAGTGAGATGGAGCGAAATGACTGCTGTGGACGGAGGCATGGCACTCGTGGGCGAGGAGTTTGCCGACGAGATGAAAGGCTGGGCTCTGGTGCGTGTGGTGGGCGACAGCTGCTCACAGCAGAGCATTGTCACCCGTTGCACGCTGTATCAGCAATACACCACCGAAGAGGCTCTGCAGACAGCCGCCAAGAGTTACGGCGGACTGACCAGAACGCTAATCCCCACACCACGATAACACCTTGCGACAGACAGCTGTAGAATGTGAAATGTGTTCACTCTTCACTAAAAACAGACGCCCCGAAAGGACGTCTGTTTTTCTTATCCCGGCCAAATCGGCCAACTCGGACACGTTAAAAAAGCGGGTCTGTTAGATTTCTCTAATCAACATACCGGCTACGGGAGTTGAGCCGCTGACTTTCTTGAATGTGGTCTTGCCCAGAAGAGCACCCTTTGCGCCTTCTTCAACGGCCATATAGCGGTTGTCCCATATCTTATTTTCTACGGGAGCCACCACACCCACACGCTTGTATGAATGCGTACCGTCTTCATTCTCCACGCGCTCAAGCACCTCAAACTTGCTCTTTGCACTGACGCCCTCCTTCATACCGATGCTGGCAGTGATGGGTTCGGACGTGAGAATCGGTGTGCTGGTGCGGAAATCCTCAAACTCCGTCTGCAGGTCGACAATGTTTTCGTCGATAGCTCGCTGGCAGGCCTTGCGCACCATGACTTCCGGTTTGTCGAGATTCACACCCATGAAACTCGTGGTGCTGCCCTTGCTTTCCACCTTGCCCACATATTTCAAGCGATAGCTGCCTCTGGCCTGTTCGAAGGCATCACGCTTTGTATCGTCTGCGACATCGGTGTATTGCTTCTCGTAGAAGACAGCAGCTGTCTCATCGTCCCATACCAACTGATAGAGGAACGTGTTTATCTTCACCTTGAAACCCTTAATCGTCTCCACCATATTACCTACAGACTGAGACAGGTTGCTCACACTGCGTCCCAGATTTGCATTTCTCAACGACGCACCGGCAACACCTCCGAGACCCGCCAACACACTGCCCCATATGGCACTTCTCTGGGCTTTGTCAATATAACGGATGTCGTTGACGAGCACGAAAGTGTGACCGATAAGTTCCTCACCGGCATCCTCCAGCATCGCCTTGCCGCGTGCCGAGCGTTCCGCCATCTGGCGGTCGAACTCCGTAGCGTCATAGAGGCCTCGCTCCTTCACAAGTTCCATATCGCATATTCCCGTGGTGTGATCTCTGTTGAACCACTTAGCCACAAGGCGGCTTGCAATTTTGTTGCGCTCAAGAAAATCCGTTATCTGCGAGTTCTCTTCATCCGAAGACGCATTCTTCAACTTAGCCCCCACCCTGAAAACCTTGGGAGCCAGTTCGTGGTCGTTATATTTATCCGTAACAGGAATCTGAACAAAGGAATTACGTATCTCGTCGGCAAACTTCTGTTCGGAATGATTGATGAGGATAGAATACAAGGAACTGCGTCTGTAGCGTTCTTCTTCCTCCTGTGCTCCTACTGACAAACACGTGGCTATTAGCAGCGATAATACGCCTATTTTAATAATCCCATTCATTTTCGTTAAGTGTTGTGTTCAGAAAATAATTTAAATTCGGCGAAACCTTCTTCATAAGCACTGCATGCGCCTCACCGGGACGCAGCGCCCTGCCCTTCTTCCTTACAGATTCCTTGGCATAATCCCTGTAATACCAGTTCACGGGTTCGGGGAAAAGCGGTTCGCACGTTTCGTTCACGATAATGCCCCAGACAAATCTCTTGAAACCAGACTTATCGTCTATCTTTCTGCCGGTGAGTGTGTTGGAGAACCAGTCCGGCTTCACATCAAGGCCGTTGGGCTTTGCCCATGCCATGCCGTCACGGAAGGTTTCCACCGACTCGAATCCGTCACCGTACTCCTTGTATGTCTTCGTATCTACGCTGAACCACAGGGAATCCGGCTTCATACACCAGACATGTTTGGGCTGGAGCTCAACCGGATATCTTACCGTGGCATAAGCACAAGGCACCAGTTCCTCTCTCTGCGGGGTAATCAGTCCCCATTTACCATTCTTTTTCACACCGATGAACGGTAAATCTGCAAGCGACATATCCTGATACTCGAACGGCACCACCACATCACCCTGCAAATTTATCACACCCCAGCGTCTGTCCTTGTTCTTAACCGGGAACAGAGGTGTCTCCCACTGCTTACCGGGGAAGATAATGTTCATGTAGCCGCTGAAAACAGGAATATCCTTAGCGTCTTCGTCGAATACCGTCATCGTGCTGTCCTGGTCGAGCGTCATCCACATACGTACCGCACTGCCGTGCCTGATACTCTTGTAGCCGCTTCTGATCACCTCACCGGCGCGATTGTAGAACTTCCATCCGTCGGTACCGTTGACAGGAGCCACATCTCCGCAGAAGTCGCCGTGAGTCCAGTAAGTATACGTGAAAGGATCCCCCTTGCCTGTTGCGGCCTCAAACCCTGTCTGATTATCCAGATCCCAATAGCCGAAAGACCAGTTATCAGGAGTCTGTGAATAGTAGCGGGCAAAGCCGTTGCTCGGAAGGAACGTAAACACGAATTTGTTGGCGGGCACCGCTACCTGACCTTTATCTACGTCGATGACACCATAATACTGACGGATACCCTTCTCGTGTTTGCTACCGCCGAATGCCACGTATTTGCACTCAGTCTGGAGCGTGTCGTCGAAATATATACCGCCACCGGAAACGCACATGCCTTCCTTGGAGAACTTGAAATTAGCTCCGGAGTAGATAAATTCATATAAATCCTCATATTCACAAGGAACAAGGATTTCACCTTTTTCATTCAAGATTCCGAACTTTCCCTTGTTGAGATATCTCCTGCCGGTTTTGGTTGTTGCCATCTTTCCTTTCTCGCAAACCACAGCACGGCCATAGCAGTTGAGATTGCTTATCTGTGTGTATTTCACGGGAAGAACCTCGTTGCCGGCCTCATCGTAGAGACCGAACTTCTCTTTTTTCTCCACACGGTAGAGATTACCCCATGGCTCTATGTTGTCATATGCAAACGGGATGACTTCATTGCCGTCCTCGTCCAGCACGCCAACTTTCTTTCCGTTTGTCTCTACATACGTCTGACGCGCATGACAAAGACTACCGTTTATTCCCAACAATATGAGCAACAGCCCTACCCTGCTGAAAATAAAATGTTTAATTCTAATCATATCTGTTTGTTAAATAAATCACAAAAACTCGGACAAGTCGGCCAACTCGGACACACAAAAAACGAGGGTATTATTTGATTTCCCTTATAAGCATACCGGGATAGATGTCGCCGCCGCTATGCTTACGGAATGTCGTGTAACCCAGGTCTGCACCTTCTGCTTTTTCCTCCTCAGCCATAAAGCGGTTGTCCCATATCTTACCCTCAACAGGCCTGATTTCCGCAACACGTTTATAGGTTACATGACCATTTTCATCTTCGATTGCCTCCAACACCTCAAAGCGGCTCTTTTCCGTAACACCTTCCTTCATACCAATCTCACAGGACAGAGGATCCACGTTGAACAGCGGAGCCTTTATCTTGAACACATCGAAAGCCTTCTGCAAGTTAGCTACATTCTCATCCAGAGCACGCTGACAGGCCTTGCGCACCATGACTTCCGGTTTGTCCTCCTTGATACCCATGAAAGAGACGGTCTTGCCGCTACTCTCCTGCATACCGAGATAGACCAATGAAAACTTGCCACGATTATTCTCAAAAGCCTCACGCTTACTCTCATCCGGCTGCTCCGTATATACATCATTGTAGAATCTTGCCGAAGACTCCTCGTCCCATACCAGTTGATAGAGATATGTGGTTATCTTAACATTAAAGCCTTTAAAGGTCTTTATCAGGTCGCCAAGGTCTTTCCCTGTAGATGGAGCACCCGTGGCGATGCTGGCCGCCTGGGTAGCAGCACTAACAATACCTCCGATGACAGAAGAGCCTCTACTGCGGTCTATATAGCGTATGTCGTTGATGAGCACGAAGGTGCTGCCAATTAGTTCCTCACC
>JAEEGI010028710.1_pt1 | contig 10568 bp, 4 predicted proteins | sample 8958751 | NCBI WGS metagenome assembly JAEEGI01 (sample SAMN16246545, study PRJNA631951) | gut metagenome | biome: gut microbiome; feature: rumen; material: KS-attached | host: Bos | place: Iran: Karaj | collected 2018-10 | reverse complement strand
TAATCGCGAACAACGAATTCGACGGCGAAGAGTATGACGCCCGCCTCGAACTGGGCGAGTGGACAAAACCCGGATATGAGGAGGACGGCCGCTGGAAGGCCGCCGACATAGTTTCCGCCCCCGGCGAGGAACTCCGCCAGCAGCTCTCCCCCTGCCTCAAGGTGCACGAAAGCCTCACCCCCGTGTCCGTCCACGCCTGCCCGGACGGCAGGGTGATAGTGGACATGGGACAGAACATGGTGGGCTGGCTCAAGGTCAACCTGCGCACGTACAAGGACTCCACCGTGACGATGCGCTTCGCCGAAACCCTGTCCGCCCCGGACACGCTCTATATGGCGAACCTCCGCACGGCCAAGGTGACCGACAAATACACCGCCGCGAAGGACGGCGGATTCAGCTGGGAGCCGGAATTCGTCTATCACGGATTCCGCTACGCCGAGATCTCCGGGCTCGACTACGTCCCCGAGGCATCCGCCTTCGAAGGCAAGGTGGTGTATGACGGGATGGCCACCACCGGCAGTTTCGAGTGCTCCGACGAGATCCTGAACGCGATCCACCGCAACGCCTACTGGGGCATAAGGGGCAACTACCGCGGAATGCCGACGGACTGCCCCCAGCGCGACGAGCGCATGGGCTGGCTCGGCGACAGGGCCACCGGATGCTTCGGCGAGAGCTTCATCTTCGGGAACGAACTGCTCTACTACAAGTGGATACTTGACATCGACGAATCCCAGCGTGAAGACGCCAGGATCAGTTCCGTTTCCCCGCACTACTGGAACCCCTACCACCTGGAGGTCACCTGGTCCTCGACCCTGTTCTACGGATCCGAGATGCTTTACAGGCAATATGGCAACGCGGACGCCATCAAGAACCGCTACCAGGCGATGCGCCGCTATGTGGAGTGCATGGTCAGGGACAACATGAAGGACGGACTGCTCTGGGACGACTGCTACGGCGACTGGTGCATGCCGCCGGAATCGCCCGAACTCATCCATTCCAAGGATCCGTCCCGCAAGACATCGAAGCCCGTATTGAGCAACACCGTGTTCTACGACATCCTGCGCAAGATGGAGAACTACTGCGTGCTCGCCGGCCACCCGGAGGACAAGGAAGGCTACAAGCTGCTGGCTGACAGCATCCTGGAGAGGTTCAACGACAAGTACTTCGACGCAGAGAAGGGCTGCTACGACAACAACACCGTGACCGCCAACATACTCGCACTGCATCTCGGGATGGTCCCGGAGGGCCACGAGGAGGACGTGATGCGCAACATCGTGGAGAAGACCGAGAACGACTGGGGTGGCCACGTGTCGGCCGGCGTCGTGGGCATACAGCACCTGATGCGCGGACTCACCGAATACGGACAAAAGGACCTGGCCTTCCGCATCGCCTCGGCCGACACCTACCCTTCCTGGGGCTATATGATACGCAACGGCGCAACCACCATCTGGGAGCTCTGGAACGGCAATACCGCCGACCCTGCGATGAATTCCGGCAACCACGTGATGCTCCTCGGCGACCTCATCATCTGGATGTACGAGAACCTCGCCGGCATCAAATGCGCCAATGACGCGGTGGCGTTCAAGAAGCTCGACATGGCACCCGTCATCCCCGAGGGCCTGACGCACGTCAGCGCAAGCTTCGACTCGCCTTACGGCACAGTCAGGAGCGCCTGGAGCACGGAGAGCGGGGAATTCCGCTGGAACGTCAGCATCCCTGCCAATACGAGCGCAACCCTCCGCTTCCCGGACGGCAGCGTCAAGGAAGTTGGATCGGGCGACTATAGTTTTTAATTGAGGCTACGAGGCGTCGAGGGACAGGTCCCAGGCGCCTCCCTTGCCGAATACCATGCCCACCAGCTCATCGTAGATCCCGGCCCGCTTGGCGAGGTCGAGGAGGTTGATGCGGTGCCGCATAAGCTGGGTGTAAGGCACGATGGCAAGCAGCTGCGCGCGGGTGAGACCTATGTCAGAAGGATCGGCCGGGGCGCCCACAATGCGGAACAGACGCTGCATCTTCTCGAAAGGATAGACCTGCCTGCGGTACTTCTCGCGCAGTTCCGGCCACTGGTCGCGGACCTTGGTGAGCTGCTCGCGCACGCCTTCCTTGTCGGCATACTTCACGTCTATGCTGCGGACTCCGAGTTCGGGGTCCACGAAACCTTCGAATATCTTCCTGGCTCGGGCGTGCTCCTCTTCCAGCGACGGCCAGGCGGCGACGCACTTGTCCACGTCCAGCTTCGTCAGGTCGAACTTCAGGAACTCGTCGAAGAAGGCGCACATCGTCAGCGTGCCGATCGCAACCTGGAAGCCGTGGCTCTGAAGCTCTCCCTTGTAGGTGTGGCCGGTCATGTCCAGATAGTGGCTGAACAGGTGGTCGGTGCAGGAAGCCGGGCGGCTGGAGCGTGCGGCCTGCATGGCGAATCCGCTGAGGGTAAGGCCCTCGAACAGCAGCGAGATGGCCTTGAGGTCACCCTTCGCCACTCCCTCGGCGCTGGCGAGCATCTCGTCCAGCACGTCCTGCAGCATATGCCAGGCCTCGGGGATGATGGGCTCGGTGCCGAACAGGTCCGCGATCATCCATTCCGCACCGCAGGGGTTCTTGGCGGCCAGGTCGGCATAGCCGGCGGCGGTCATCTTGGCGGGAGCGGTGGCTATGACCTCGACGTCCGCGACGATGGCCACCGGGGCCGGGCATTCGAAGGTCTGCTTCAGGCCCTTGTAGGAAATGGATGCGCCGAATGACGAATAACCGTCCACGGAAGCGGCCGTGGGCACGCTCAGGTAGGACTGCCCGTGATGGTAGGAGCAGAGCTTGCAGAGGTCGTTTATGACGCCCGAGCCGACGGAGACCGCGACTGCGCCGGTGTCGTCCAGCACCTTGTCCACCATTTCAATGTATTTCCACTCGGCGTGGAAATGCTCGTCCGGTATGTGGAACACGGTGGTCGGGATGCCGGCCCCGCGCATCAGCGCGAAGACCTTCTCTCCCGCGACCCGCCAGGTGTTGCAGTCCACGATCAGGACCGCATCCCTTCCGGGAAACAGGCTGCTGAATACCGCGGGAACCCTGTCGAGTATGTTTTCGCCAAGCTCGAACACTTTGGTGTCGGTGGCGTTGCGGAGCGCGTTTTCTATCCTGGGTGTCATTCTGTCTCTTGTTTTATCTTACTTCCGAACCGTTGTTCATGAGGTCGAACGGGGTGATGAGGCTGAGTTTGCCGTCGCCCTGCTCGGCGGAAAGAATCATTCCGTGGCTCTCTATGCCGCGGATCATGCGCGGCTGGAGGTTGGCCAGCACGCAGACCTGCTTGCCGACGAGATCCTCGGGGGCATAGTATGCGGCGATTCCGGAGACGATGGTGCGCTTGTCCATTCCGGTATCGATCGTGAACTTGAGCAGCTTGTCGGTCTTCGGCACGCGCTCGCAGGTGAGCACGGTGCCCACGCGGATGTCCATCTTGGTGAAATCGTCGAAGCTGCAGACCTCCTTCTGGGGAGCCACCTGCTTCGCGGCTTCCGCCTTGGCAGCGGCCTCTCGCTCGGCGCGGATGGCGTCGAGCCTGGCGAGCTGGGCGTCGATGGCGTCGTCCTCGATCTTGCCGAAGAGAAGTTCTGCGGCACCGATCTGATGGCCTGCGGGGATGATGCAGACGCGGCCCAGGATGTCCCAGGAGAGCCATACTTCGCCCGGATTTTCGCTTTCCTGCACTCCCGCGGCAACGGTATGCAGGGCAGCGCCTTCACCGGCCTTGTAGGTATTGACGGTCTCCTGCTCACCCTTGCGGTGGTCGGCGCCGGCGTGGAGCCTGACCCCGAGCATGTCGCGCAGCCTGCCGGCGGCGAACGGGGTGAAGGGTTCGAACGCTATCGCCAGGTCGGCGCAGATCTGGAGGGAGATGTTGAGTATGGTCGCAGTGCGCTCCAGGTCGGTCTTGGCGACCTTCCAGGGCTCGGTGTCGGAGATGTACTTGTTGCCCAGGCGGGCGATGCCCATCGCATCCTTGAGCGCCTCGCGGAACTTGAAGCCGGCGAGGTTGGCCTCCATCGACGCCTTGAGCGCGGGAATCTCGGCCAGCACTTCCTTGTCTATGTCCTCGAGCCTGCCGCAGGCGGGGACCTTGCCGTCGAAATACTTGTGGGTGAGGACCACGGCGCGGTTCACGAAGTTGCCGAAGATGGCCACCAGCTCCGAATTGTTGCGGGTCTGGAAGTCCTTCCAGCTGAAGTCGTTATCCTTGGTCTCGGGGGCGTTGGCGGTGAGCACGTAGCGCATCACGTCCTCCTTGCCCGGGAACTGCTCGAGATATTCGTGCGCCCACACCGCCCAGTTGCGGGAAGTGGAGATCTTGTCGCCCTCGAGATTGAGGAACTCGTTGGCCGGCACGTTGTCGGGAAGGATGTATCCGCCGTGCGCCTTGAGCATGGAGGGGAACACGATGCAGTGGAAGACGATGTTGTCCTTGCCGATGAAGTGCACCAGCCTGGTGTCTTCGTCCATCCACCACTGCTTCCAGCTCTGCGGGAGGAGCTCCTGGGTATTGGAGATATAGCCTATGGGGGCGTCGAACCACACGTAGAGGACCTTGCCCTCGGCGCCTTCCACCGGAACGGGAACGCCCCAGTCCAGGTCGCGGCTGACGGCACGCGGCTGCAGGCCGCCGTCGATCCAGCTCTTGCACTGGCCATAGACGTTCGAGCGCCATTCCTTGTGGCCGTCGAGAATCCACTCGGAAAGCCACTTTTCGTACTGGTCCAGAGGGAGATACCAGTGGACGGTCTTCTTCTTCACAGGCTCCGCGCCGCTGAGCTTGGACTTCGGATTGATGAGTTCCTCGGGGCTCAGGGTGCTGCCGCACTTCTCGCACTGGTCGCCGTATGCGCCCTCGTTGCCGCACTTGGGGCAGGTGCCCACGATGTAGCGGTCCGCAAGGAACTGCTTCGCCTCGGGGTCATAGTACTGCTCGGACTCCTTGGTGATGAACTTGCCCTCGTCGTACAGCTTGCGGAAGAAGCCGGCGGCGTTCTTCGCGTGCACTTCGGAGCTGGTGCGGCCGTAGATGTCGAAATTGATTCCGAGGCCGGTGAAGGAGTCCTTTATGATCTTGTGGTACTTGTCCACTATGTCCTGGGGGCTGCAGCCCTGCTGGCGGGCCTTGATGGTGATGGGCACGCCGTGCTCGTCGGAGCCGCAGACGTAGAGCACGTCCTCCCCTCTCATACGCAGGTAGCGCACGTAAATGTCGGCCGGGACGTACACGCCGGCGAGGTGTCCGATGTGCACCGGCCCGTTGGCATAAGGGAGGGCGCACGTCACCAGGATTCTCTTGTGTTTCTTTTCCATATCTTCAATCTATCTTTTTTCTCTTCCTATCAGCGCCTTGACCTTGCGCTGGGCTGCGGTGTATTTCTGCAGCTGCGCGAGGAGCACGGCGTCGTCGCCGCCGGCCCTGAGCGCGCGGCGTATCCCGTCTATGCTGTCCTGCAGGCGGCGTTCCTGATAGACCATTATGGCCTTGGGAACGAACTTCACGAGCCAGGACTTGGTGGCGGTGAGGGATGCGCTGAACTTGTTCACCGTCAGCTGGTATTTCTCGGTGGTAAGGTCCACCGCAAGGTCGGCCAGGGTGCGGTCGGCCCCGTTCAGCAAGGTGCGGACTATCCCGTCCTGGTCCATGCCCTCGTCGTAGAGTTCGAAGAACCTGTCGTACATGCGGGCATAGAGGGAATTGGCCATGACGGTACCGTCCGCCTCGAGGGAACTGCGGATGAAGTCGGCCACCGTGCATTTCTCATTCTCGTCCTCGGTGAAGTATTCGGAATCGCTTTCGAATTCCATCATGTCGCAGCCGTATCCCAGGAGGAAACCGAGGAGTTCCTTCTCGGGCTGTTCGAGGAGCTTGTTCTCAGGCACCCAGGCGCCGTCCTGAGGCAGCTGTTCCGGGAGGTAGTCCCCTTCCGGATAGTCGGAAACAGGCTCCATGTAGTCGTCCGGCTGAAGGCCGTCCGCGGCCTGCGCCTCACCCCTCCGTTCCGCCTCCCGCTGGCGCCTTTCGCGTTCCCGCTGGCGGGCGGCTTCCTCCTGCATCTTCAGGCGGTCGGTACGGATGCGTTCGAAGATTATCTCCGACTCTATGCCGAATCTCGAGGAAACGGCCTCCACATAGACGGAGCGCTTCACCGGATCCGGGATCTCGGCGATGGTGTCCGCGATGTCGTTGATGAGGTTGGCCTTCTTGATGGGATCGCCCGCGGCGTCTTCCAGCAGCAGGTCGGCCTTCAGGCTGATGAAGTCCTTCTCGTTCGCGGCGATGTAGTCCTGCACCTCTTCGAGGGTGTGCTTGCGGGAGAACGAATCGGGGTCGTCCCCGTCCGGGAGCAGCACCACCTTGACGTTCATGCCCTCCGCGAGCACCAGGTTCAGGCCCCTCAGCGCGGCCTTGATGCCGGCGGAGTCGCCGTCGTACATTATGGTCAGGTTGTCCGTGAACTTGTGGATGAGCCGCACCTGCTCCACCGTGAGCGAAGTGCCGCAGGAGGCCACTACGTTCCTTATTCCGAGCTGGTGCATCATCACCACGTCCACGTTGCCCTCCACCAGGATGCACTTCTGCAGGCGGGAGATTTCGGACTTGGCGAGGTAGATTCCGAGGAGGTTGCGGCTCTTGACGAAGATCTCCGTCTCCGGGGAGTTCACGTACTTGGCGGGATTGTCCGAACGCAGGGTCCTGCCGCTGAACGCCACCACCCTGCCGCTGACGGAATGGATGGGGAACATCGCCCTTTCGCGGAACTTGTCCACCACGCTTCCGTCCTCGTATTTCACCGCCAGGCCGGCGTCCAGCAGGTATTCCATCTTGTAGCCCGCGGCTATGGCGGCGTCCACAAGTTCCGTCTTGCCGGAGGGGGCCCAGCCCAGGCCGAAGCGTTCGATGGTCTCGTCCTCGATGGCGCGGGAGCGGAAATAGGCATAGCCCACGGCCCTGCCCTCGCCCTCCTTCAGGCGGGAGGCGAAGAACTTCTGGGCGAACTCGGACACCAGCAGCAGGCTCTCCTTGCGCTGCCTGCTGGCAATCTGCTCGGCGTCAAGTTCTTCCTCGATGATCTCTATATGGTATTTCTTCGCAAGATAACGGAGCGCATCCGGATAGGAACAGTGCTCCTGCTCCATCACGAAGCCGACGGCGGATCCCGCCTTGCCGCATCCGAAGCACTTGTAGATGCCCTTGGACGGCGTCACGTAGAAAGAAGGCGTCTTCTCGTTATGGAAAGGACAGCACGCGACAAAACTGGCTCCGCGCCGCTTGAGCGTCACGTAGTCACCGACGACGTCCTCTATCTTGGCAGTATCAAGAATGAGGTTGACTGTTTCCTGAGGGATCATGGAAACACAAAAGTACTACTTAAGACGCAATTTCGCAAAGGAACTTGATGCGTACGAGGCGGACTTCCATCTCGTCGTAGTCGGCCCCCAGTTCCTTCAGCGCATCGGTCCAGGAATCGGACTGCGCTTCCTCCTTGAAGTAGTCGTAGATCTCTTCTACGATGTCCTCGTCCAGGTTCTCCTCGATGTAGTAGTCGAGGTCCAGCTTGGTTCCCGTGGAGACTATGCCCTCGATCTCGTCCATCAGCTCCCCGATCTCCATTCCGCGGGATTCCGCGATGTCTTCGAGGTCCATGTGGCGATCTATGCTCTGGATGATGAAAATCTTGCGCTCGGACTTGTTGGGGGCGGATTTCAGCACGAAGTCGTCCGGACGCTCGATCTCGTTCTCCTCCACGTATTTCCTGATGAGGTCCACGAACTCGGCGCCGAACTTGCGCGCCTTGCCCTCGCCCACTCCCTGGCAGTTGCGGAGTTCCTCTATGGTGATGGGATAGAGGATGGTCATGTCCTCGAGCGAAGGGTCTCCGAAGATGATCCACGGCTGGAGCTTCAGCTTCTTGGACATGTTCTTCCGGAGGTCCTTGAGCATGGCCATCAGCACCTGGTCCCCGCCACCGCCGGCCTTCATCGCGGCATTCGCGGCCGCGGTCTCCTCGTCTTCCTCCTCGTCGGACGGCCCGCCGTCGGAGAACTTCCTGTCCTCCACCAGCTTGAGTTCCCAGGGATTCTCGCGGAACTTCCGGCCCTCATCGGTCACGTGGATGAGGCCGTAGGTCTCGATCTCCTTGTAGAGCAGGTGCAGGATGAGTCCCTGGTGGATGACGGTGCACCAGAACTTGTCCGTATGGTCCTTGCCCGCCCCGAAGAAGGGCAGTTCGTCGTGGTGGTAGGACTTGATTATGGAATTGCTCTCCCCCGCGAGTATGTTGGCGAGATGGGTGATCTTGAATTTCTCGGGCAGGGACTCCACCAGGTCGATGACCAGCGACATCTCCTTGCGGCCGTCGAACACGGGTTTCGGGTGCAGGCAGTTGTCGCAGCACTGGCAGTCGTCCTGCTTGTAATCCTCGCCGAAGTAGTTGAGCAGCAGCTTCCTGCGGCAGGAACTGGACTCGGCGTAGGCCACCACCTCGTTGAGCAGCTGGCGGCTTATCTCCTGCTCGGACACGGGCTTGCCCTGCATGAATTTCTCCAGCCTCTGGATGTCCTTGTAGCTGTAGTAGGCGATGCAGTTGCCCTCCTGCCCGTCACGGCCCGCACGGCCGGTCTCCTGGTAGTAGCTCTCGATGCTCTTCGGGATGTCGTAGTGGATCACGAAGCGCACGTCGGGCTTGTCTATGCCCATTCCGAAGGCTATGGTGGCCACAATCACCTGGATGTTCTCCATCAGGAAGGCGTCCTGGTTGTCGGCACGCACCTTGGCCTCCAGTCCGGCATGGTAAGGCAGGGCCTTTATGCCATTGAGCTGCAGCAGGTTGGCTATTTCCTCAACCTTCTTGCGGCTGAGACAGTAGATGATTCCGGACTTGCCGGGATTCTGCTTGATGTAGCGGATGATGTCCTTCTCCGGCTCCACCTTGTCACGGATTTCGTAGTAGAGGTTGGGCCTGTTGAAGGAGGATTTGAAGACCTTCGCGCCGGGGATGCCGAGGTTCTTCAGGATGTCGCTCTGGACCTTCGGAGTGGCCGTGGCGGTCAGGGCGATGATGGGCGCACGGCCTATGGACTCCACCAGGGTGCGGATGCGGCGGTACTCCGGACGGAAATCGTGTCCCCACTCGGAGATGCAATGGGCTTCGTCCACGGCGTAGAAGGATATCTTCACGCCCCGCAGAAGGTTCACGTTCTCGTCCTTGGTGAGGGTCTCCGGCGCCACGTAGAGGATCTTGGTCTTGCCGGCCAGCAGGTCGGCGCGTACCTCCTCCATCTGCATCCGGTTGAGCGACGAATTGAGGAAATGTGCCACGCTGCCGGTGCCCGTGTCGAAGCCACGGAGAAGGTCCACCTGGTTCTTCATCAGCGCGATGAGCGGGGAGATGACTATGGCGGTCCCCTCCATCACGAGCGCCGGGAGCTGGTAGCACAGCGACTTGCCACCTCCCGTGGGCATCAGTACGAAGGCGTCACCTCCTCCGATCAGATGCATGATGACATCTTCCTGATCGGACTTGAACGAGTCGTAGCCGAAGAATTCCTTCAGCGTATTCCGTACCTGTGCCTTGTCGGGAGTCATGGTAAATCAGTCTAAGGTATGAATTGCGAGACCTGAACGGAGCTTGGGCTCGAACCAGGTGGTCTTGGGAGGCATTATGTTGCCTGTGTCCGCGATGCGGATGAGCTGGTCCATGGAGACCGGATAGAGGGCGAACGCCACCTTCATCTCGCCGGAATCCACACGGCGGGAGAGCTCTCCCAGGCCGCGGATACCGCCCACGAAGTCTATGCGCTTGTCCGTACGCAGGTCCTTGATTCCCAGAATCTTGTCCAACACGAGATTGGACAGGATGGTCACGTCAAGCACCCCGATGGGGTCGGAGTCGTCATAGCGGCCCGGCTTGGCGGTGAGGGAGTACCACTCCCCGTCGAGATACATCGAGAAGTTGTGCAGGGCCTGCGGATGGCAGATAGCCGCGCCCTTGGGAGCCACTTCGAAATCCTTGGAAAGAGCGTCCAGGAACTGCGCCTTGTCCAGTCCGTTGAGATCCTTCACCACACGGTTGTAGTCGATGATCTTGAGCTGGCTCTCCGGGAAGCAGACGGCCATGAAGAAGTTATATTCCTCGTTGCCGGTGTGTCCGGGGTTCTGCGCCCTCTTCTCCGCGCCCACGCGGGCGGCGGCAGCCGTGCGGTGGTGGCCGTCGGCCACGTAGAAGGCGTCCACGTCCTTGGTGAAGATCTCGGTGATACGGGCGATGACGGCATCGTCGCCGATGAGCCAGAATGCGTGCGTGAAGCCGTTCTCGTCCACAAAGCTGTATTCCGGCTCTCCCGCGGCAGCCTTGGCCACGATGGCGTTCAGTTCCGCATTGTCCTTGTAGGCGAAGAACACCGGCTCTATGTTGGCGTTCTGGATGCGCACGTGCACCATGCGGTCGTCTTCCTTGTCCCTGCGGGTGAGCTCGTGCTTCTTGATGACGCCGCTGGCGTAGTCGTCGGTGTGGGCGCAGAGCACGAGTCCGTAC
>JAEEGI010028707.1_pt1 | contig 10568 bp, 8 predicted proteins | sample 8958751 | NCBI WGS metagenome assembly JAEEGI01 (sample SAMN16246545, study PRJNA631951) | gut metagenome | biome: gut microbiome; feature: rumen; material: KS-attached | host: Bos | place: Iran: Karaj | collected 2018-10 | reverse complement strand
CGACGACGCCGTCACCCTGTACGATAAATACAAGAGCAACATGCTGGGCGTCATCTCCGACATCGGTTTCGTCCTGCACCGGGGCGACAAGCCCTCGCAGGAGAAACTGGACGCGGGCATCGACCTGTGCCGGATGATCCGCAAGGACGATCCCAAGATGCCCATCCTCATGCAGTCCTCGCAGGAAAGCATGCGCGCGGTAGCCAAGTCCATGGGGGTCGGTTTCCTGATCAAGCGATCCAAGACCCTCAATCATGACCTGGCGGAATTCATCGGCCGGGAATTCGGATTCGGCGACTTCGTGGTCACCGACCCCGAGACCGGAGAAGAGACCGCCCGCGCCAGCGACCTGTACGGAGCCGAGCGCATCCTCGCCACCATTTCGGACGAGGACCTGGCCCGCCTGGCCTCCAAAAACTACATTTCCCGCTGGCTCCTCGCCCGCGGCCTGTTCGATATCGGCAACCGGATCAAGAAGAGCCATTTCGACAACCCGGACGAGCGCCGGAACGCGACCATCCGGTCCATCCGGCACTACCGCATGGCGCAGGGCCTGGGTGTCGTCGCCCGCTTCGAACCCGAACGCTACAACGACGCCATCCGCTTCGCCCGCCTGGGCGACGGTTCGCTGGGCGGCAAGGCCCGCGGTCTCGCCTTCCTGAACCAGATGCTCCAGCACTACGACCTGTACGACAAGTGGGAGGGCGTTCGCGTGCTGGTCCCCCGTACCCTGGTGGTCACGACGGATTTCTTCGACCGGTTCATCCTCGAGAACGGTCTCCAATATGTGATCAACGCGGACCTTTCCGACGACGAAATCCTTTCGGAATTCGTTGCATCCACCCTGCCCCTGGACCTGACGGAAGCGCTCCGCATCTTCATCCGTCACGTCCGCAAGCCCCTCGCCATCCGGTCGTCATCCAAACTTGAAGACTCTTACTATCAGCCTTTTGCAGGTGTCTATTCCACCTACATGGTTCCGTCTACGGAGAACGAGGACCAGCAGTTGCGCCTCATCTCCAAAGCCATCAAGAGCGTCTATGCCTCGGTTTATTATGCATCTGCCAGAAGCTATATCCTCGCGACCGGCAACATGATCTCCGAAGAGAAAATGGCCATCGTCCTGCAGGAAGTTTGCGGCAGCGAAGACCATGACCTATGGTTCCCGACGCTTTCCGGTGTCGCCCGTTCGCTGAACTTCTATCCGGTGGGCCACGAGAAACCCGAGGAAGGGATCGTCCGCCTGGCCTTCGGCCTCGGAAAGGCGGTCGTGGACGGAGAGCAGACGCTCCGCTTCTCCCCCGCCTATCCCAGCCATGTGATCCAGACTTCCACCCCGGAACTGACCATGCAGGAAACCCAGCAGTACATGTACGGCCTGAACCTCAAACCCGAGAAGTTCAAGACCTCCGTCGATGACGCCGTGAACCTCGCACGCCTCCGCATCAGCGAATGCAAGGATTTCCGGAACCTGCAGAAGGTCGTTTCCACCTTCGATTACGAGAACCAGCGAATGGTGGACTCCCCCATCCCGCGCGGTCCCAAGTTCGTCACTTTCGCCCATATCCTCCGCTACAACACCTTCCCCCTTGCGGACATTCTGAAGGAACTCCTCGAAATCGGCCAGCGGGAAATGAAATGCTGCGTGGAAATCGAGTTCGCCGCGAACCTGGACAAGCCCGCCGACCGGTCCGCCACCTTCCATGTCCTGCAGATCCGCCCCATCTCGTCCGACAGCCTGGACACCGAGGTGGACTGGAACGATGTCGATGACAGCAACGCCTTCATCCGTTCCGGCAGTGCCCTCGGCACCGGCTGGGTGCAGGACGTGAAGGACATCGTCTACATCCCGAAAGAACGTTTCGACAAGATGGAGACCAAGGCGATGGCCGACGAAATCGCCGCCATCAACAACCGCATGCGGGAGGAAGGACGCGGTTATGTGCTCATCGGCTACGGCCGCTGGGGCACCAGCGTCCCGTCCCTGGGCATCCCGGTCAAATGGAGCGACATCTCGGAGGTGAAAGCCCTCGTGGAATGCGTCCTGCCGGATTTCCGCATCGACCCGAGCCAGGGCACACATTTCTTCCAGAACCTCACCTCCTTCAACGTGGGCTTCGTCCATGTGGACCCGTTCGCCCGCCGCGAAGACGAGTTCGACAGCGCCGCCCTGGACGCCCTCCCCGCCGCTTACGAGACAAAATATTGGAGGCTCATCCACCTGGACGAGCCTCTCAAGATCTGCATCGACGGCCGGAGCGGCCGTGCGTTCATGTCCGTGAAGTGATTACTTCTCCTCCTTCGGAGGCTGCGGGGGCCAGTTGAAGCGCTCGCCGAGGACGGGATCGCCCATCGCGGAAGCTTCGTTGTCGGCCTCGTCAAGCTTGAAGACCATGAACTTCGGGTTCTCCTTGGTGTAAGGAGTCCATTCGCCGCCGTCGGGGCCGTTCGGGTCGCCGTACTTGCAGAAGTTGGCCCAGTAGGTCACTTCCTTCTCGGCAAGATCCCAGTCACCCTTGGTCCAGGGACGCCAGCAGTGCTTCAGGGACTTGAACACGTACCAGAGGTCGGAGGAGTGGAAGGCGCCCTTGAGGACATACACCTTCTGGCTGCCGTCGTCCGGGAGCGGACGGGCGAACTGGTAGGCGTAGCACTTGCCGCCCTTCTCCTGGCGGTTCAGCGCGAAGTTCGCGATACCCTCGGTCATATTGCCCATGTCATCCTTGGTGAAGCCCATCATGTACGGGACATCCGCCAGGGAGCCGTCGGTGGCAGCCTCGTCGAAGGACTTGAGGGAGACGTAACCGTCCACGATCGGAGCGCCGGTGAGTGCGGGACCGCGGCCGAAACCGCCGGCAGCGGCAGCGCCGTTGGCGCCGGCATAGATGGTGCTGAGGGCGTAGATGGTCTCGGTACCGGCCGCACGCATCTTCTGGAGGTCGGTCAGGCCGGCCCAGTCAAGGATGGCCTTGTTGGCGTTCTGGATGCTCTCCAGGGTAGGCGCAGCAAAAGCGGGGGCCGCTGCAGGACGGGCGTTCGCAGGCGCAGCCGCCGGACGGGCGCCGCGGCCGCCACCCATGCCGCCCATGCCGCCGGCGCTCATGATGACCGCCTTGTTGAACAGGCCGCGGGCGAGCGGGGACTCGACCAGGGTACGGACGGCGCCGCCGCCGGCGCTCTGGCCGAAGATCATCACGTTGTCGGGATCACCGCCGAACTGGGCGATGTTCTGCTTGACCCACTTCAGGCCCTGGATCATGTCCAGGACACCGTAGTTGCCGGAAACGCCATGCGGGCTCTCGGCAGCCAGCTCGGGATGGGCCAGGAAGCCGAAGACACCGAGACGGTAGTTGATGGACACGAGGACCACGCCGTGGTTGGCGAACTCCTCACCGTCGAACTCGGGCTCGGAGCCCCAGCCTTCGCGGTAGCCGCCGCCATGGATCCAGTAAGCGACCGGGAGTTTCTCGCCCGGCTTGCCGGCAGCCGTCGTCCAGACGTTCAGGTACAGGCAGTCCTCACTGCACTGGGCCTCCTCGCCATAGCCCCACTCGGTGAAATAGCCGCCGGGATAGTGGACGGCCTGGTAGCCGGGATGGCCGAAGCGGTCCGCCTGCATCACGCCGTCCCACGGAACGACGGGCTGCGGTTCCTTCCAGCGCAGGTCGCCGATCGGCGGCGCAGCGTAAGGGATTCCTTTGTACGCGACGACACCCGGGATGTCGGTCGTCACACCCTGGACCTGACCACCTTCAATGGTCAGCACAGGGACCTTTGTCTCTGTCTTGCACGCGGCAAGCAGCAGGGCCGCAAGGGCCAGGAAATAGAGTTTCTTCATATCAGATGAGGTTTGGTTTTGTGTCAAGGAATCAGGTTGGAGCAAAGTTACACAACAATCCCCCCTTGATTTTACATAATCACACCAAATCCTTTCAAATTCTCTTCATGGGATGCCGGTCGTTCCCAGATAATCTACTATTTTTTAAAAAATGTCCACCTTGTTCACTATTTTTTTACTTATCTTTGTTTCAGATAACCAATGACACGACCACTATGAAAAGAACCATCCTTCTCCTGGTGACCCTGGGCATCTGCTGCTGGGCCGGGGCGCAGGAGCATCTCAAGTTCAAGAACATTCCCATCGACGGACCCGAAAAAGCGTTCGTCGAAGCCCTCTGCCAAAGTGAATTCCACCTGGTCAACGACGGCGAATTCGGTGCTGCGCTCAGCGGCCGGTTCACCGGCAAGACGGTCGACGTTTTCGTCATCCCCACCAGCGAAGGAATCACAAGCCGCGTAGCGGTGAACTATCCCTCTCCCGACAACTGGGGCAACCTGCGGATGGATTTCTACACCCTCCTCAGGAGCCTTGCCTTCAAGTATGGAGAGCCCGTGGAGATGTCCCAGGAGTTCCAACTCCCCTTCTCCGATGGAGACGGACGGGAGCTGGAGGCGCTCCGCCGGGGCAGGGCCCGCTGGTATGCCCGGTTCGTCGTCCCGGAGGGAACCATCCATCTGGTGATCGTCAACAACCCGATGACCCAGCAGCCGGCCATCAACCTCTTCTACGAGGATGCGATCAACTGCCGCCGCCAGGACGAACTCAACAGTGCGGACCTGTAGCCATCGCGGTTAACCAGCACGGTTTACCGGGAAAGACGGAAACGTCTTCCCCGGTTTTTATTTGGCGGACCCGCCAAGAATGCGTATCTTAGGCTTTTGTAATCAATGGACTGAGATTCTATGGGCAAAAGGATTCTGTGTATCGCGGCCCTCGCGGCGATGCTCTCCGCCTGCGGGCCGAAAACCGAAAAAGAGGTCGTGATGGTCGTGGAAACGACGATGGGGACCGTGGAGTTCAAACTGTACAACGAGACGCCCCTGCACCGGGACAATTTCATCCGTCTTGCGGAGGAGCACTATTTCGACAGCCTGCTCTTCCATCGGGTGATCGACGATTTCGTCATCCAGGGCGGAGACCCGAATTCGAAGTATGCGAAGCCGGGAGAACTGCTCGGCGACGGCGAACCGGACTTCCGGGTGCCGGCCGAAATCCGCGTGGACCAGGGCATCACCTGTGTAAAAGGGTCCATCCTGGCCGCCCGCGAAGGGGATGACGTCAATCCCAATCGCGAATCCTGCGCCTCCCAGTACTGCTTCATGATGCGCCCCTGCCCGCACCTGGACGGCGCCTACACGGTATTCGGCGAGGTAACCGAGGGCATGGACGTCCTGGAAGCCATCCAGAAAGTGCCCACGGACGACTATGACCGCCCCCTCGAAGACATCCGCATGCTCAAAGTTTATCGCAAGGACTGACCTATGGCCAAAACCGACATCTACCTGGCTTCAAAGCCGCGCTACGAGATCCTGGACGGTCTCCGCGGCGTCGCGGCCCTCATGGTGGTGATCTTCCACCTCTTCGAGACCTATTCCAAAGGTCCGGCCTCCCAGATCGTGAACCACGGCTACCTGGCGGTGGATTTCTTCTTCGTCCTGAGCGGCTTCGTCGTGGGATACGCCTATGACGACCGCTGGGACCGAATGACCACCTGGGGCTTCTTTAAACGGCGTCTGACGCGCCTGCACCCGATGGTGATCGCCGGTACGGTCGTGGGTGCGGCGCTCTTCTTCTTCTCCGGTCCCGCCTTCCCGAAGACCCAGGAAGTGGAAGCATGGAAGTTCTTCCTCTGCCTGGTGATGGGCCTGTTCATCATCCCGTGCGGGAACGGGCTGGATATCCGGGGCTGGGGCGAACTGAATTCCTTCAACGGTCCGCAATGGACCTTGACCCTCGAATACATCGGCAATATCCTGTACGCTTTCATCTTCCGGCACCTGCCCAAGGCTGGACTCGCGATCCTCTGCGCCGTTTGCGCCTTCTTCACGCTGGACCTGACGATGGGATGGAACGTGTTCGGACTGCTGGAGGAGCCCCATTATAACGTAATCGGTGGCTGGGCCCTTACTCCAGAGCAGATTTACATCGCCTTTACGCGGCTGTTGTATCCATTCCTGTGCGGCCTGCTCATCTCCCGGATCCTGCCCGCACACCGGAGCGAGTCCAATCCCAGCGGCTCCCCCATCCACCTGAAGGGCGGCTTCTGGTGGTGCGGCCTCGCCATCGTGGTGCTGCTCGCCATGCCTTGCATCGGCGGGAAACAGGGGGTGCCTGACGGTCTGTTCCAGGCGCTCTGCATCCTCGTGCTGTTCCCGCTCATCGTCCTCGCTGGCGCGGGCTCGGTGACGACCGGCCGGGGAAGCACGGCGCTCTGCCGCTGGCTCGGCGGCATTTCCTACCCGATCTACATTACACATTATCCCTTGATCTACATGCAGATGGGCTGGGTGGCCGCCCATCCCGACGCCCCGCTTTGGCAGCATGTCGCCGTGGCGGTCGGTGTCCTGCTGATGGCCATCATCATCGCCTGGGGCCTGCAGAAAGCGTACGACGAACCCGTCCGCGAATGGCTCAAGGATCACTGGCTCCACCGTAAACAAGCCGACGCATGAAATACCTGTTGCCGGGCCTCGTAGCCCTTTCCCTCCTCGCAGTTGCCTGCGGTGTGGAATCCGAATTGAAAGACTGGCAGTTCTCCAAGGACGGGGAACAATGGGAATCCGTCACGGTCCCCCACTCCTACAACGCCCTGGACGGGCCTACCCAGAAGTATTACCGCGGTAAGGCCCATTACCGCCGGGAAGTCTCCTTCCCCGCCGGGAAGAACGCCTTCCTGCTTTTTGAAGGCGCTGCCCAGGCGGCGGAAGTGTACCTGGACGGTACGCTCCTGAAGGCCCATAAGGGCGGCTATACGCCCTTTGTCGTGCCTCTCCCGCACAGCGGGCAGGTCGAAGTGATCTGCGACAACACGGAGGACATGGAGATGATTCCCGTGAGTTCCGATTTCAACAAGAACGGCGGCCTGCACAATCCCGTCCGCCTGCTGGTGTACGACGATGTCTTCTTCTCTCCGGAAGAATACGGGCCGTACCGCCTGCATGTGGTCCAGAAAGAAGTCTCTGACAATAAAGTAGTTGCCGAAGTCCAGGCCCGCGTCCGGAACACCGGGCCGGCCATGAAGGGCCATGTCCTTGTAACCCTGAAAGATGCGGAAGGGAAGGTCGTCGCCTCCGAGACGGTCGGGATCAATCCCCTGCCCGGCACGGACCAGGACATCCAGGCGACCTTGACCCTGGACAATCCCCACCTCTGGAACGGCGTTCTGGACCCGTATCTTTATACGGTGGAAATCCAGGTCAACAAGGACGTCGCCCGCACTGAGGTCGGCTTCCGCTATTTCAGCGTCGACAGGGACAAAGGTTTCAGCCTCAACGGAAAGCCCTATCCGCTCCGGGGCGTGTCCATGCATCAGGACATGGCCGGGAAGGCATCGGCCCTGACCAAGGAGGACATCGCGAACGACTATGCCGTCGTGAAGGAGCTCGGCTGCAACTTCCTCCGGCTGGCACACTACCCGCACAACGACGAGGAATTCCGTCTGTGCGACCGCATGGGCATCATCGTCCAAACCGAGATTCCCTGGGTCAATATCTGCGGTACGAACGCCTCCGAGGCCTATTTCGAGAACATCCACCAGCAAATGTGGGAGATGGTAACGAGCTTGTACAACCACCCGTCCATCTGCTTCTGGGGCATGTGGAACGAGTTGGACAGTTGGGGCAACCGCCCGAACTACCAGGGTTGGCTGGACACGGACCGCGTGGTGGCGGAGACCGCCCGGCTGTATGACTATGCGAAGTCGCTGGATCCCACCCGCCTGGTCGGCCTGACCGACGACTCTGTCTTCGAGCGGGACCGCTACACCGAGCTCAAGGCCGACTACTTCTCCGAAAACCGCTATCACGGCTGGTACTACAATTACGGCGATTTCAGCGGCATTACCGCGGACATGGTCCGCATCCGTGACGTCATGGGCCCGGCCAACATCTCCGAATACGGCGTGGGAATCAATCCCTACTGCGAGACCTGGGACGAGAGCGCCGTCCGCCGCGACCGGACCGACTCCCTGCACTTCGAGGCCTATGGCAACCGCTCGCACGAGGCGCATGCACAGCAGATCGCGCAGATGCCCTGGCTGAACTTCACCTCCCTCTGGATCCTGTTCGACTTCCCGGTCGCAGACCGGCACGAAGGCTTCGTGGACTCGGAGGACGGCGTGAACTACGTGGTGAATCCCGCCCGCATGTACATGAACGACAAGGGCCTCATCACGCGGGACCGCCAGACGAAGAAGGACGTTTTCTACCTGTACAAGGCCTGGTGGAATAAGGACGTAAAAACGGTGTATATCACCGAGAGGCGGCTGCATTACCGTCCTGCCGGTCAGCAGTTTACGCTTACTGTGTATGCCAACGCTCCAAGCCTTACGCTCTACCGTGACGATGAGAAGGTGGCTGAGCTGGCCGCTTCCGGCGAACCTACCGGCGTCATCTGGAAGTTCAAGGACGTGACCATGGGCTCCGGAGACACCACCTTCAAGGTCGTGTCCTCCGACGGTACTGCGGACGAAGTTACCTGGAAGGTCCTGAAATAACCATGCGCGCCGGATTCCTCGCCATACTCGCCCTTGTTTTTGCGCTGACAGGTTATGTCTCCTGGCACCTGTGGCGGATTGCGCCGCCGGGATGGAAACTGGCGGTGACGGGGCTGTTCCTGCTTTGGATGGCGAGCATGTTTGCAGGTTTCGCCTACACGGAACGCGTACCGGTCAAATTGGCAACCGTACTCTACGAGGTCGGCAATACCTGGATGATCGCCTTCCTGTATCTTCTGCTGGTTTTCATCGTAGCCGATATCGCCTCTCTCTGCCACCTCCTGCCAAAGACACTGATCAAAGACAGCACAGCGGGTTTACTGGGGGCCATCGGCATCGTGGCGCTCATCATGACGCTGGGCGCCATCCACTATCCGCACAAATTCCGCGAAGAATTGACCCTCACGACGGACAAGACGCTGGAGAAGCCCCTGACGATCGTATTGGCCAGCGACCTGCACATCGGGTATCACAACCGCCGGGCGGAACTCGCGCGCTGGGTCAACCTTATCAATGCGGAGAAGCCGGACCTGGTCCTGATCGGCGGTGACATCATCGACCGGAGTCTCCGGCCCGTGACGGAAGGCCATTACGAGGAAGAATTCCGGCGCCTGGAAGCGCCTGTCTGGACTGTCCTCGGCAACCATGAGTCCTACGCCGGCCTCGCGCAGGCGGAGCAGTTCTTCGAAGCGGCCGGAATCCGGGTCCTGAAGGATTCCGTGGCCCATTTCAAGGGGGTCGATGTGATCGGCCGGAAGGACCGTTCGGCCCGGAACCGGGCCGCCCTGCAGGATCTGGCAGACGGCCTGGAAGGATTCAAACTCCTCCTGGACCACCAGCCCAACCACCTGGAAGAAGCCGAGCAGGCGGGCATCGACTTCCAATTCAGCGGGCACACGCACCGCGGCCAGGTCTGGCCCGTCTCCTGGGCTACCGACCTCATGTTCGAGAAGTCCTGGGGACATTACCGGAAAGGAGACACGCGCTATTACATTTCCTCCGGCCTGGGACTCTGGGGCGCCAAGATCCGCGTCGGCACCCGCTCGGAGTACCTGGTCCTGAAACTGAACGGAAAGGATGACTAAGCTTACCTACACCGGCACCAACCAGGCCGAATTCAAGGCGATCCTGGGCGACAAGGTCCTGGATCCTTACTTCTGCATGGGCCTCACGATCCTGTCCATCCTGACGGACGACGGATTCGTGAATGTCCAGGAAGGAGATATCGTCGTAATCGAGGATGACGGGAGCATCCGAATTGAATAGTTGTATGATGGAACAACCCTTCCGGCCCATGCGCCGGGCCAAACAAGCCCTTCCGGAAGAGGAGTGCTTCCGGATCCTGGAGAATGCCTATCGGGGCTTTCTCTCCGTCATCGGTGATGGCGGGTACCCTTATACCGTCCCCATCAACTTCGTGTTCGAAGACGGGAAGCTTTATTTCCATTGCGCCAAGGAAGGCCATAAGTTAGACGCCATCCGCGCCTGCGACAAAGCCTGCTTCACGGTCCTGGACGAGCCGGAAAAGGAACCTGGGGACTGGTGGTACCACGTCAAGAGTGTGATATGCTTCGGTCGCGTCCGCGTCCTGGCCGATGATGCCGACCGCTTGGGCAGGCTCCGTTCCCTGGGGAGCAAGTACTTCCCGGAGGGTTACGATACGGAGGCGGATATCCTCAAGAACGGCCCCCGAGCGGAAATGTTAGAATTCACCATCGACCACCTGAGCGGCAAGGCCGTCCGGGAAAAATAGCCGGCGGCCCGGAATTTGAAGTAAAATGCGGTAGACTTAAAATTAAACAGTCATGAAAACACGGCAAATGCTTGCCCTGGCAAGCGCTTTTCTTTTTTCCATCGTGGCATTGACCTCCTGTAACAAGGAGAACCCTGCCGGAAAGGATGCCGACCAGGTGCTCGGCAAATACGAGATCACAGATGCCTCCAGCCCCATCCAATCCATTGAATTGACGAAAGATGGCGAATACATCGTCACCAAGAAACCCGCCCGCACCA
>JAEEGI010028702.1_pt1 | contig 10570 bp, 9 predicted proteins | sample 8958751 | NCBI WGS metagenome assembly JAEEGI01 (sample SAMN16246545, study PRJNA631951) | gut metagenome | biome: gut microbiome; feature: rumen; material: KS-attached | host: Bos | place: Iran: Karaj | collected 2018-10 | reverse complement strand
GCTTCCCACCCATTCTTTACTGGTGAGGAAAAGATTATCGATACCGAAGGTCGCGTTGATCGCTTTAAGGCCCGTGCCGCTAAGGCTGCAGCTCTTAAATCTTCCCTTGGCAACAAGGCTAAGAAAGCTGAAAAAGCCGCTGCTAAGAAGGCTGAAAAAGAGAGTAAATAATCTGCAAGAAAAATCCCGCCGAAAGGCGGGTTTTTTGATTAAAGGCGAGGTGGATTAATGTAGGCAGGAGTGATGAGGTTTTTCATCACATCGCTTGGTAAGATGCCGCTATCATTTCCTGTCGCGAGATTCTCGCGAGCAAGTTGAATGTCGGCCAAATCGTCATTCAACTCTTTCCACCAAGCATTGATGTTATTGCTTCCCTTTTGATAGAGCGGAAAAGTTCCTTCCTTAATTTCAAGATCATAGCCGTTAAGTAGACCATTTTCTTGAATATAGGTGATGGCGGCCTTCAGATAGATTTCGGCCGTATCAATGTCAGGTGATTTTTCGGCGGCGAGTAGCAGCTCGCTGTAGGTGGTGTACTGCTCCTTTGAGGCAGTATGATATTCTAGAGCTGGTATCACCACATTAACGGCAATGATGCAGGTGATTAGTAACATAATAACGATAATAATCATACCTGCTCCTACGAAGAAGTTACGAAGTCTAGACATCTCCAACCCCTCTTTAAAAAGTACTATGCCATAAATGACACGTGTTTTCATTATACCATTTTTTGCTTAAAAAGTCAATATTCTTATGCTATGATTGATGATACGTGGTAGAGAGGCCATTAACACTTGATTATTCTTAATAAATGTGCTATAATTAGAAGCAGTTGCGATTATCGCAATGAATATTAAGATGCGAGGTGGAATTATGGTAGAGATCAAGGATTGGGGCATCGGCTTTTCTGATGAGAACTTGGTTAGTGATAATAAGGCTGGCTTTAGCCATTTCCTGAATAACCGGTTCGACAGAAAAGGTTTTACCCCTCTCGGTCACGCTTTCGTGTATGGTAAGGCTTACAATGTTGATACTCGTCGTTTCCCTGATGCAGATGAAGGTTGCACAATCAGAACCTCAAAGCTTCTTTTTATTGAAGCAAAAGGAGGCGTCGACAAAGACGCTGGTGTACGGATCTTCATCGCCCATACGGCAAATAGCGAGTATAAGCTGAGTGAAGCCGAAATGTCTCCGGCATTTTACAAGTACATCCAAGGCCAAATTCTTTTCCCCAGCTGATGTCCATTAGGACAGACCCCGGTACGTACCGGGGATTTTTTTATTGACAATTTAAAATGATTGTGCTATAATATATACATATCGCGCGTGCGAAACCATTTTTTTGTGGAGGGGGGGAGCGGTTTTGACCGCGGTTGCCAATCTCTGTTTTGGCTGTGATAATCGGAGACGAGTATTTACAATTAAGGATCTGGCCGACATTAATCCGTATATTCGTTGTGGAGAGGTTATGCAAATGACTGCTCTTAACGAAAACGGTCGGCCGATTGAGCTGGAGTTTAAAGTCACCCGGAATGAGCTGTTCCTCTGCGGTACGCGTTGGATTTACGGCGCGCTCAATGTGCCTCAGGGTACAGTACAAGTCGAGATCAAACTCGCAAAAACATTTAACACTCTGGAGCTCTTTCCTTTTGCGCCGGCAATTCTCTAGGTTATCTCCTTAAGCCTCCATTTTGGGGGCTTTTTTTATGATTCTTCAATTTTTTCGCGGACGTTGAGGTAAGCTTTTTTATTACCTTTAGCTCTGTCGGCTGGTACAAACTCAATGCCAAGTGATTCGCAACGGTCAATCCAAGCATCTTCGTTATAGTGGTTTGGCATAGATGGTAAAATGTGACCAGCATCATATTCTTTGCGCATTAACTGGATTTCGTGTGCTAATTTTCGAGATGGTTGGCCAATTTCTTTGCTTAGGTCGATGAATTGTCCTAGTGCGATGGAGCCGAATTTTTGGGCAAGAGTTTTTGGAGTCGGATGTTCGTTGTAGCGTTTTTCGAAATAATCTGGGTTGACGTCACCGATACCGCGGCCGCTTCTAACGCTATGGTCGGTTGGATACCAGACTGGGGTGTTACCCATTGCAATCTCGCCGGTGGAGCTATTTATTTTACCAGGACTTGGATGCCAATATATATAAGTATTGATTTCGGCAGCTTCAGGAATAGCTTGTGAAAGTAGCCACTTAGCAATATTGGCAGTTGCGCCGGAGCGCGAAACTTCGTCAATAATAGTGATGTTCTTTCCTTCTAGACCAGTTGGAGTGTTCATAATGGCGTCGACGTCTTCAGACTCAATGCCACCCGGAATGTAGAGCGCGCGAATGCGAGCAATATCTTCGCGTGAGATTTTGTCTGTTTGAAAATCAGAAAAGGTAGCTAGCCTTTCGCTACCGTCTGCCTCTTTAATATACTCGCCTGGCTGCAGGGTGACACCACTACGTTGGAGCCACTCGGCGCGGTCGATGGCGAGGTAGGAATGAGGCGGACGTTTTTGGTCGCTAAAGGCAGTCCAAAAAGTATTTACCAACCAGCTGACTGGGCGAGCGGATTTATCAAGGTAAACTACATGGTCGGCTTTTGGGTATTTTTCAGACGAGCCATCAATTACCGCAATTGTATCGGCAGTGGAGGTGACGTGACGAGAGAGTGACTCGTTGACGGAAAGAGTTTTGTTTTGGTCGGCTTGTTGAGCAAAAATCGGGAAGTCGGCTGGATTAACATGAAAGCGTTTAGCTGGATCAGCTAAGAGTTCAGCTTCAGTGTATTGATTAGGGTCATCGGGAAAACGAGGTTCGTTTTCAGTAACTTCCGGATTATGCGATGGGAATGATTCGTGGTTCGACATTTTACCTCCAAGTTTGTTTACTGTTATTATAACACGAATGGGAGGATGAGCTTATTGCTTGATTTTAAGTATGAAAAAACATTATATTTTTAATGAGTTCCTCGAGACATTCTTCTGGTTTTATTTCGCACTTTTCTTGTTTACTTCTTTTAGCGCATCATACCAATGTGTATATAGTTCGATGGTTGGTGAACAATCTGTGTTTGAGTAATTAGTTTTAATATAACTAAGAATCGACTTTTTTAGTTTTGGATTCACAAATAAACCATTTCCAAAACCAGTGTAAATACCAGTCCAATCATTATTTATTTTTGCTTCACCTTTCATCCATAGGTCACTAAAAATCTTATCAAATTGCTTGATAAACGGAATAACTCTCTCTAGCTCTTCGGTAGATATTTCGCCAAAGTGAGTATAATAAATATTTAGTTTTTTGTCTGTTATTTCAATGGCGCCAGGATCGCCCATCGCTCCACCAGAAGCTATAGTTACAGCGATAATATTTTCGGGCTTTATATCCTTGAGATTATTATTCGTAATTGGTATTAGAGGCATGTTTTTCCTCATAATTAACTCCTCTCTTTTAACAGCTCGATTTCGTCAATATCTTTGGGGTGATTAGTTCTATGGTCTTTTCGTCTAGTACTCCGTCATAAAATTTGTCGATAATCTTGCGAAATATTTTCTCGTCAGGGTTAGCTATAGAAAATAAAGTCATAGACGACCGAAGCTTTAAATTATCTGGGAATGGAAAAACTTGGTTAATATCGTCAACTTCTAGATTTTCTACCACATTACAGAGCTTCAATAAGTTTCGTCTTAAGGTTGCGTTTTCTAGATATGCTTTAGCTTCATCTAAATCTTCGATTCCGTAATACTCGGCATTGCTACTACTACCTAAACCTTTAAGCTGCGGGAACGTATACCACATATAATGTCCGTATTTTCTACCAGCACTTAATTCTTCAAGCACGCGTTGATGGGAAGATTCTTGTATCTTAATAAACCTATCTAAATCGTATTCTACGGGCTTAATTTTCGTCATTTTGTGAACTTTTTCTAGAAACTTTTTGTCCAAAGTTGCATTACGCTGAAATTTAACTACCTTAATATTACTTTCGGCTATTTTTAAGGCTTGCTCCAGCATGTCTCTAATATTCTTGGTGTCGTCAAGATTGATAAATAATTCTGAAAGTTGTTTGATCAGCGGTAATTCTCTTTCGTCGGCAGCGCCATCGCAGGCTGCCGTAAAGAAGCTAAGCCTTTCTTTCTTAAATTTCTTAGTAAATTTACCGAAATCGTCGATTAGTCTTTGCAAAATATAACTCTTAACGTCAAACGTGTTTCTACGCATGAGCAACTTCTCTAGGCAAGCTTCTTTCGCTTTTATTCTGTATTTTTTAGTTGGTTGACCTAGTAGCGAATCAAGGACAATTTCTGCTTCCTCTTTTGAATCGCACCAACCAAGATTATTTCCAGCTTGTTCAGGCGGAAACTCGGATAAAATATTTGCAAGTTGCTCTTTGAGTGGCAATTTATTATTTTTTAGCCCAAAAATCCGGCTAGAAATCCACCATGGCAATTCCTTTATCTTGTCGTCGGGCAAACTTGCGAGGCTCTTCAGATATTCTCCGAGCTCTGGGTTTATATCTGTTAACTTATCATTGTCTATACAAAGTATCCAAGTTATAGCATCCATGAAGATATTTTCCTCTGAATCGTCACTCTTGCCCCATTCACCCAAATTCTCGTTAATTGCTTTGTTAATTTGACGCAAACTCTTCACTCTTGGCCAATAAAGATTATAGATTATATTCGTAAACGGTAAATCGTCTTCTGTCTTTTTCGGTAAATAATTCCATATCTCATTTAATACCGACCCCGCCGTATAAAATAGCGAATCTTTTTCTGTAGTTTTTATAATATGACAGATTACCTCAAAAAGCTGAGTCACTGGCTTGCGGTCAGCTAAGAATAATTGGTTTCTCAAATAATATTCGGCGAATGCGGCGTTAAATTTATCATCTAATATTTGCTTTCTGATTTTTTCGTCAGCTTCTTTTGTAAAATTTATCACCCGTGGTTCTTTGAAAAAGTCTATTACGTTATCGATGTCAGCAGTTTCCTTTATGGAGTAATGCGCATACTTATTCGTTAAGTCTTCGCCAGCTGCTTGAGCTATTGCACTAAGCAGGTTTTTAATGCTATCCCGAGCAGTGTTTATTAGCTCGGGAGTGAGGTTAAACTCAGATTTAATTGCGTCATTATAAAAACTTTGTTTGATAGGTAAATGTTCAATAATAAGCCTACGAAGCTTTTCTTCACCGATTGTAGCGTAGGCTTCTTTTGCCCGATAGATCCCCAGCGTGGTTTCATCTGCCTCGCTAAAGCCATTATTAAACTGTAGATGATCGTTGAATTTCTGTGCAAGAATCGCGTTTTCCCATCTTTCGGCTGTAATTTGAGGAACATATCTATCAAAACAGAGGTTTGTTAAGGGCTGCAATATGAAGGACTTATCAAAAAAGTAAAATTTCCGATAATACAAACTAATGACTGTTTGCCAAAAAATTTTGTCTGAAGACGGTTTTATTTTGTATTCTTTTTTGTCAACTTTACATATAAAAATTCCCGTATTTAGGTCTGGCTCCAGCCAATATTTAGTTGGCATAAAGACATCGCCAACCAAGAATAGTTTGGGTTTCAAATTTCTAATAATGCTGCCGATACTATAAAAAGGCGAACTATAAGGAAAAACGACAAAGTCTCTCTTGAGAATATTGTGTTCAAAAGAATAGATTAACCATTCGTTATCCCCACAGTGTTTAAAAATAGCCTCCGCATAAATAATTTCTCGCGTTTTAAGCCGATTGCAAAAAATATCGAATTCAGCTTGTTCTTTAATGATAATTTCTTCTTCGCCATCCATGCTTATAGTTATTGTTATTTCAGTTTCTTTTCTAGCTTCTCAATATCCTTTTCGAGTTCCCTCTTAAACTTCCATGTATCTTCATCATCGTTGGATTCATTTACTAACTTTCTCGCTTCATCATAAAGTTTCCAAGCAAACAGGCGATCTCTCTCCACTATTTTGCCTTTTTCGTAAATTTTTGCGAGGCTTGCCGTCGCGTAAGCATCACCATGAGAATGCGCTTTCCGATAATACTTTAAAGCTTTCTTTTCATCTTTTGCCACACCTTCCCCTTTCATATAAATGTTCCCGAGATTACACTCTGCATAACGGCCTAAACTGCCTTCTTCTGCTGCCCTCTCGTAATATCTAATTGCGGTTTTTATATCTTTTTTGAGTGAAGCATAACCGTTTTGAGTAAAGACTCCTAAATTATAATATGCATCTGCCTGGTTCCACCTTTCGGCAAGATAGGTATAAATTTTGTAAGCCAATTTTCGATTCCGATTGTAACCGTTTCTGCCCTCAGTTAGAGCGTAGGCATAGCCGAACAGTGCATTTACGATTTTCTCGCCGTTAACTCTATCCCAGTAATTCTTATGGTGTGCAAATTTCTTGTCTTTCTCTAATTTTTGGGTAATTTTTGCTGCTAATTTGGTCTGCTCGCCTGTACACTCAACCCGTCTAACATATCCGCCTATATCAATATACATGGCCATATTTTGGTCTTTTTGCGGTAAACAAACTAGCAAGATTCGCTTACGTTCCTTATTAAAAATTTGCTCAAACTCTTTGGTGGAGACCTTGCCAAAATAACTATCAATCACCAAGCCCTTCATTCCATCTAATAGTGCCTTTGCCTCATCGTGATCGTCGCGATACTCTCGCAAAGAATCATCACCATACAACATATCACAACATTCGCGAAATCGACTAATGCAGGATTCCAAAGCTGCGTCTAGCTTGTTAAAGGATTTCTCCCAACCGTCTAGATTGTTATGAGAGAGTAGCCAAAGCGTCTTTTTGTATAACTCGATTTGCCGGCCAGCAACTCTACCAAAATCATAAATTGGCCAATCTTTTTCGCCTTTTTCCAGAATACTTTTTTTGGCTTCAATGGCTTGCTTATAATATTTCTGATTTATTCTCACTAGGTGATAACGATAATCGGGATAAATAACTTCATATTTAGTTTTATCATTTTTTAAACTTTTAGTGCGGACAAAATGATATTTACCATCTTTTGTGACAATGAAATCGTCCGAATCGTTTATATTGTCGAACGAGACTCGAAATACGATTTCGTCGGAGTCAGTCTTTTTTATAGTTGTAGTTTTTCTCATGTTATCGCCTCCTTAATTTCAAACTATGTCTCGTTATTCAAAAAAAGTCTAATTAGCGTTATAGCCAAACTTCCGAGTTCTTAAAACATTTTTCCAATAGGACTCACGCGTGACAATATATTTTTTTGGAGTATCTTTGTCAAAAGTCTCAAGCAGAGAATACTGAAAGTTCTCCTCAATATATTTTTTTCCTTTATTGCTTTTAATGATTTCCTGGAATTGTTTGTTTGGATAGCCTACGCTTTTTTCGTCATCAATATCATCGCTGACTGCACGTATATTTCCAGGATTTTCTACATAAGTGCTCCAACGATTATATATTCCATTTTGTCCGTAAGCTGCGCCCACATATTGTTTGCCATTTTTAGTATCAGTGATCACGTATACGCCTTTTCTGGCCTTTAAATTTCTAACCCAATCCGGAGCTTTTAATTTATGTTCCAATTCCTTGTAGGATAGTCTAACCAAATCATACCCAGGAAATGCTTCACTAGCCGGGATACTTAAAATTTCTGCAACGCTTATCTTCTTGATAATCTCTGGGTTAGTGCGCACTGGGTTGTTCCCTTGTTTATCTTCGTACGACACAACCAATCTACCAATATATGGTGCATACTCTATCAAATCCTCCTTCACGACAATCGATTTATCATCATTCTTCACTCGAAAAGCAGCCATCAACAAATGCGTATGTTTACCATATGGATAAGGGATAAAACTAAAAGCTATATCGTTAGCAAACAAACGTTGCATGCCTTCCCCTCGAATAGTCATCATATTTTCAAAAAACTTCGATTCTCCATTTACGTAGCCCTCAAAAAACTCTTCATTGCTCTTAAAATAGCGCGGCGTATCACCAAGCAATTTACGAGTTTCTGTTGCTTGGTCATCTGGAATATAATCCCATTTATTATGAAAAACCAGTCTCACGGTCTCATTTTTGAACTTATCTAAATTCAGGATATCCCAAAAACTAATTTTTGCAGAATCATCAGATTTATATTCAGTCGGAAGTTTATTCATGGGCTCTCCTTATGGTGGACCTTGCTGGGCTCGAACCAGCGACCTTACGAATGTGAATCGTACGCTCTAGCCAACTGAGCTAAAGGTCCGCACATGTGTTATAATAACATATATGGAAGTAAATTTCAAAAACTTAGAGACGGAGGCTCAAGAGATTGAGCGGTTTTTAGCGCAGCCAAATTCTTATGCTGATAGTAACTTCGCAGCTAAGTCTCGCCGTTTAGCAGAGATTAAAGATATCCTAGAATTAGCTCATGGTGTTGAGACAAAAAAGCAAAACTTAAAAGAAGCGCATGAGTTTGCTAACGATCCAGAACTAGGCGCAGTAGCACAAGAAGACATTGAGCGTTTGACTAAAGAAATTACTGCTGACGAAGCTAGGTGAGAAGAAATGCTTTTGCCACGCGATCCAGAAGATGATAAGCCAGCCATTATTGAAATTCGTGCTGGTGCTGGTGGTGATGAAGCTTCCCTATTTGCTGGTGAGTTGTACCGTATGTATTTAAAATATGCCGAAGGCCATGGTTTAAGAGCTGAACTTATTTCGCAGAACGAAAATGAAGCTGGTGGCATGAAGGAAGTGATTTTTAAGGTTACTGGTGATCGTCCTTACGGACAATTAAAATTTGAAGGTGGTGTACATCGTGTACAGCGCGTGCCGGTAACGGAATCACAAGGGCGCATTCATACTTCTACTGCTACAGTAGCAGTTTTGCCAGAAGCTTCAGAAGAAGATTTAGAAATTAAACCAGAAGATTTACGCATTGATATTTATCGTTCTGGTGGTCATGGTGGTCAAGGCGTAAACACAACTGATTCGGCTGTGCGCATTACACACTTACCAACTGGTTTAGTAGTTGCTATGCAGGATGAACGTTCGCAACAGCAAAACCGTGTGAAGGCAATGGCGGTTTTGCGCTCAAGATTGCTTGACCGTAAAAAAGAAGAAGATATGAAAAACGCTTCTGCGGCACGTAAATCCTTGATTGGCACAGGTGATCGTTCAGAAAAAATTCGTACTTATAATTTCCCACAAGACCGTATTACTGATCACCGTATTCATTACTCTCGCTCCAATGTGGCGGCGGCGATGGACGGAGACATTGATGATTTAATCGAAGAATTAACTAAACATGAACGTGAACTCATGGCTCTCGAAAGCCAAAACCTATAAAGTAGACCGTTTAGACGCTGAATTAATTTTGCTTGATGCTATTAAGAAGGACGATCGAAGTTTTTTGGTGGCACATGATGACTTTGAGATTCCAGAAGACAAAGTTTCTAATGCATTTAGCAACTTGGTTCTAAGGGAGCGCGGTATACCGCTAGCCTATGTGCTTGGCTACAAAGAATTTTACGGCCGAAAATTTCAAGTTATCCTAGATAACAAAAAGGTCTTAATTCCCCGTCCGGAGTCCGAGGCTATAATCGATTTAGCAAAGGGCTTAAATCCAAAAACAATTATTGATGTTGGCGCTGGTAGCGGATGTCTAGCTATTACCTTGGCACTAGAGATTCCTGATGTGAAGGTCCATGCATTAGACAAAGATTCTTGCTGTGAAGATTTTGTGAAAAATAATGCCAAGTGCTTGGGTGCGAATAATATTACTGTGGCAATTGGCGATTTACTATCCGACGTAGATATAAAGGATCAAGTCGATTTGATTGTGGCGAACTTACCTTATGTGGATGAAAACTGGGGTTGGCTAAATAAAAAGCAATTAGCTTTTGAACCAAAAACTGCGCTTTACGCCAAGGATGGTGGATTAGAACTAATTAAAAAGTTAATTGATCAAATCGTTGTAAAGAAGGCTACGCATTATCTTATTTTGGAAGCGGATCCTTGCCAACACGATGAGATAAAAAAATATGCTTCAAAGTGTGGTTTGAAGCATATTAAAACCAATGGTTTTGCGTTAGCTTTTGTCTGCTGAAAACTCAGAATAACTACCAAGCGTGACGTTAATGGCCATTTCTTTGCCGTTTCGAAGAATTCCTAATTGGACTGTGTCGCCTGGCATGTATTCGCCAATTAAGGAAGTGACGGAGCCGGCAGCGCCGATCTTGGTACCATTAATGCTCAAGATAATATCTTTTTCTTTGATTCCGGCTTTGTCGGCTGGACCGCCGCTAATCACAGCAGAATACTTATTTTGAGAGTAGACGTAGGCGCCGGTACTTACTGGCAGTTCCATTTCTTTGGCGATGTCGGCAGTGATGCCAGTGTAATAAATACCAATGTAGGCGCGGTCGGCTTTGCCGTTTCTTATAATGTAATTTAACATGCCTTTGACACTGGAGATTGGAATGGCAAAACCGATGTTTTCAGCGTCGGACGAGGTGGCGGTGTTGATACCAATGACTTGTCCAGCAGCGTTAACGAGTGGGCCACCAGAGTTGCCGGCGTTGATAGCAGCATCAGTTTGAATCA
>JAEEGI010028701.1_pt1 | contig 10570 bp, 6 predicted proteins | sample 8958751 | NCBI WGS metagenome assembly JAEEGI01 (sample SAMN16246545, study PRJNA631951) | gut metagenome | biome: gut microbiome; feature: rumen; material: KS-attached | host: Bos | place: Iran: Karaj | collected 2018-10 | reverse complement strand
ACTTCAACCGCCTGTTCAAGGCCAAGCGGCCTCTCTTCATGCCCTGCGAAACGATGACGCCGTATCGTTTGACATCCAGTTCTTCTGCGGAACTGATATCCTCCGCTTCGCTCAGCACATCCACGCTGATGTCCAGCCACTTCAGTTCATCCGGCCGGATCGGATCGAAACGCGGATCCCTGGAACAGGCCGAGATCGCATTCCCGACGATCTCCTCAGCGATGTTCTTCCTGGTCGCTGCGATCGTACCGATGCAGCCCCTCAGCACACCATTCTCATGGATGGAAACGAAAGTGCCCGCTCTCTTCTTCAGCATCTCCTCAGGCAGACCTTCAAATTCACTGACCGCTTCAGATCTTAAGACGTAGCTCTCCACGCTCCTGTATGCCAGCTTCACATACGGATCGGCATCCTCATATTTCTCTTCGAGCTGTTTCAGAACCTTCTGCTCATATTCCTTCAGGAAGCGCCTCTTCTCATTCCTGCCTTTCGGATAGAAGGTGCAGATACCATAGCCCACTCCGGTCACATCCTGATGAGAAAGCTGTTTTGCCTCCACATCAAACCCGTCAAAGACACCGGCCATGATGACGAAAGAACGATGGCCGCATTCGGCCGCCTTATCCAGGAAGTCCTCACTGAAATCAAACAGCTCGCCAAACGCCGCCCTTGAGCAGACGTCCATGATCCGCTCATCATATTCCGGTCCCTCCTTGGCAAAACCGTAAGGACCGTAAGTCTGCAGCTTGTGTGAAAGATCCCCGCTGGCGATCAGCACGATCTTTTTATCCATCTCATCGCAGACCTTTGCGATCAGCTGCCCGAAACGGTAGTGCTTCATCAGATCGAGACCCGACAGTCCGATCCTGACGATCTTCCCTTCCTGATACACTTTCCTGATGAACCACAAAGGCACCATCACCCCGTGATCCAGCAAAGGCTTCCTTTCACCCAAGGTACCGGCCGGGAAACCCTCTTCCTCACACAGTTCACAGAGACGATCGACGAATCCCGTGTCGTATCTTTCTTCAAAAGAGACCTGCGGCGCATTGAAATCCGCAAAAGAACCTCTCACCTTCTCTTTCGGCGAGATATGAAAATAATCCGAATACATGATGGAATGCGGGCTTGTGAAGATGATCGTATCCGGCCTGATCTCAGCGATCTGTCTTGCGACCTCTTCATAAGCTTTGGCCGTCTCATCGATCTGTCTCTCATTGCCTCTTCCGATATCGCTCACGATCAAAGGCGGGTGCGGCACCATGTAAGCAGCTGATATTGGCATCTCATTTCTCCTTTTCTTTATTATAGTCTCTTTCATGCAAAAAGCCCCTTGCGGGTAATGTCACTAACTTAATTTGACACAAATCAAACTGTCTTGACCGCAGTAGCGCCGTTTACGGTGATGACTGCGGTCTTTCTTTATTCAGATATGATGAAAAGAAGATGGACGTCATCTTTTGTGGTCTTTCTTGATGATATGGTCTTATATGTTTATTGATTATCGATTATAATGAAATCGTTCAGTTGAATCTGTAACCAAAGGATACGAACCCTTTTGATCTGACATTACGGGAATAATGTCTGTCGTTCCTTATCGGCAGTATCTGTGAGGCTATCAGATTTTCAAGATCAGGCGGGTCACCGCCTTTTCTTATGATCATGAAGTGCTTTGTAAAGAAGATCGCCATACTTATATTCACTTTGTATTCCCATTTTCGTTTCTTCTTTTCCGGTTTTCTGTCCTGCACATGATCGATGATGATCATCGCGATGTTGAACATGACCATCTTGGCCCAGATCTCCTGTCTGATGAAGTCTCTTCTTCTGGAATGCAAGGCATTGAGATCGACAGAGTATTTAAGATGCCTGTAGGATACTTCGATGTCCCATCTGAGCTTATAGAGCTCCTTTATCCTTGAAGCGGGAAACTGCTTGCGGTCAAGATCGGTGATGATCGATTCGTATTCCTCGTCTTTCCCATCGATTCTGATCCTCACTATTCTGTAATCCGCATCATGGAAGTGATTGCCTTCATCCAGGAAGTCGAACCGCTGATTGGTCATGATCGGCTTATAGATCTCGGGATTCTTCTTTATGAAATTGGTCTGCCTGTTGGTAAAGACGATATGGACATCTTCATCGAATTCACCTTCTTTGGGAAGGGATCTGAACGATTTGAGTAAAGATGTGCCGGAATCGATATCCTTTACTCTGATCAGGAACTTATGGCCGCTTTTCTTCATATGTTCAAAGTTGTTGAAGGTCGCATAGTTTCTGTCGGCGATGAAGATCGCCTTATCTCCTTCATGTCTTTGAGCCATCGTCCGCATCGCTTTCTTTTCGTCTTCTTTCCTTGTAGGCTGGATGATGTTGTCGAGATAGCGGTGATTGAGTATGTCATAGAGACAGTTGAGGTGATAATTGTTGTATCCGGCGATCTGGTTGTGTTCCAGTGTCTCTTCGTCGTTCAGATCTGTCGATATTGTCAGATCGCATCCGTCCACCGCCAGTAAATGGTATCCCTTATAGGTCTTCTCACAGGGAAAAGCCTTGTTGACCATGTTCAGCAGCTCTATGAAGGCCTCTTCCCTTATCTTGGATCTTGATCTGATGAAACCGGGAAGTGATACGGTATCTTCATCATGATCAAAGTATTCATACAGTTCCTTCTTCATGGAAGAAGCGCCACTTGATAACAGGATCCTCATATCCTCTTTGAAATCCAGCTTCCTTGCTTTCCTGGTGAACCAGGCTTCTTTTGTAAGCAGTTCTTTCTCATGTTTGATCCGATCGAGCTTCATGAGCTTGTGATCCAATACGGCAAACGCTTTACTGGAAAAGGATCTCTTGTTCATGAACCATTCTCCAAAGCAGCGCTTTCACATGGCAGAAACAGGACAATTCTTCTGAATCTTAGAAATCTCTTATTCATTTCAATGAACTCCTTTCACTTCCTTAACGAAAGCGCGGAGTGAAACGAAGCGCCCGATTTTCCTTTTTTTGTCAAGTGTTCAACATCATAGATTGTGTTTTTTCTGTCTTCCAGACATCAACAGATCAAAAAAAACAGGGTATGATTTTACTCATATCCTGTTTCAAGTTCCTGCTAGTGAGTCACATTAAGTTAGTGACATTACTCTGACGAGCCTTTTCGTTATCATTCGTTGGTGTAGTTATCGAAGTAACCCTGGACCAGGACGACCGGTGTTCCTTTGTCTCCGGACCCGGAAGTCAGGTCACAGAGGGAACCGATGAGGTCGGTAAGCTGTCTAGGAGTCGTGCCTTCGGAGACCATCTGGCCGACAAGATTGGAATCCTTCTGTCTGATGGAATTCTTGATGGCATCTCTGAGCGCTTCGCCTTTGAGATCTTTGAAGTCATTATCCGCAAGATACTTGATCTTGACTTCGTTCGGCGTGCCTTTCAGGCCTTCCGTGAAGAAAGGAGAGACGACTGGATCGGCCAGTTCCCAGATCTTGCCCTGTGGATCTTTGAATGCGCCATCGCCGTAGACCATGACTTCAAAGTGTTTGCCGGTCCTTTTCAGCATCTCCGCCTGGATCTCTTCGACCAGGTCCTGGGCATCTCTAGGGAAGAGTTTGACCAGCTCATCGGTCGCTTTATTAGAACCTAAGAGGCCATAGTTCTCATTGTATCCGGAACCATTGACCGGTGCATTCATGATATCGTCTAGGCCGTATACATTTGCTCCCAGCGCCTTCAAGATGCGTTTTGTCCTTTTTCTGGTATGGATATCGCAAGCCAGGACATTTTTGGTGTAATTGAGGATCGTTTTTGCCTGGTTGGCGAAAATGATCTCACATTCACATCCGGCATCGTTGATCAGCTGACGATAGTAACTGACATAGTTGACTCCGGTGAATTCATGAAGAGGTTCGCCGAAGAGATCGATATATTCTTTTTCAGTCAGGACATCCGAGAAAGGATTGACACCTTTTTCATCGAGTTCGTCATAAGTCAGGAAGGCGTTTCCGACTTCATCCGACGGATAGGAAAGCATCAGGTAGATCTTCTCTGCACCTTTGGCGATCCCGGTCAGCAGGACTGAAAAACGGTTGCGGGAGGTGATAGGGAAGATGACGCCGATGTCTTTTCCGCCGAGCTTGTTTCTGACATCTGTCGCGATATCATCGACTGAGCAGTAGTTGCCTTGCGCTCTTCCGACGATGGATTCGGTGATGGATATGACATCCCTGTCGTGTAAGTCGAAGTTTTCGGCATCAGCTGCGTCAATGACCGCATCGGTGACGATCTTTACAAGATCATCTCCTTCTTTGATGATCGGGCAGCGGATACCTCTTGAAACTGTACCTGTAAGTCTTGGCATAATAAATTACCCCCAACGGAAATATTATAAATCAATTCAAGGGACTTTTTCATATTTTTGCTAAGACATTTAATATATAATAGTGATGGAAAAAAGGTATAGGTATGAGAAGGTATGATGTAACCATAGTCGGTGCCGGCCCCGGTGGCATATTCACCGCTTATGAGCTCAGCAAAAAGGCACCGCAGCTTAAGGTCGCCATCGTGGAATACGGCAATCCTCTGGAAAAAAGAAAGTGTCCGATCGATGGTGAAAAGATCACAAAGTGCATCAAATGCAAGACGTGCGCGATCATGAACGGCTTTGGCGGAGCCGGTGCTTTTTCTGATGGAAAGTACAATATCACCAACGATTTCGGTGGAACGCTGTACGAGCACATCGGAAAGACCAAGGCTTTGGAACTGATGCACTATGTCGATGATATCAATGTGGAATATGGGGGCGGTGCTACTAAACTTTATTCGACCGCGTCATCAAAGATCAAGACAGACTGCATCCGCAATGGACTGCATCTTCTGGATGCCAAAGTCAGGCACCTGGGAACGGACATCAACTATGAGGTCCTGAGCAATCTCTATGATCACCTCAAGGAAAGAGTGGATATTTTCCTGAATACGGAAGTCAAGAGCGTCAGAAAGACCGAAGATGGCTATGAATGCGTCACGGATAATGAAGTGTTCGCTTCCAAATACTGCATCATCTCAGCAGGCCGTTCCGGTTCCAAGTGGATGGAAAAGGTCTCGGAAGATCTGGATATCGAAACGATTTCCAACCGTGTCGACATCGGCGTCAGAGTTGAACTGCCAAGTGAGGTATTCAATCACATCACCGATGAGCTTTACGAAGGAAAGATCGTATTCCGCACTTCCAAATACCAGGACAGGGTCAGGACTTTCTGCATGAATCCGAAGGGACTTGTCGTCAACGAGAATACCAATGGCATCATCACGGTGAACGGCCATTCCTATGAGGATCCGCAAAAGCAGACGGAGAATACGAATTTTGCCTTGCTGGTATCAAAACACTTCACAGAGCCTTTTAAGGATTCCAATGGCTATGGCGAATCGATCGCCAGGCTGTCGAATATGCTGGGAGGTGGGGTCATCATTCAGCGTTTCGGTGATCTGATCAGAGGCAAGCGCTCCACTCCGGGAAGGATCGAATCATCCTTCATCACGCCGACTTTGAAAGCCACACCGGGAGACCTCTCCCTGGTCATGCCAAAGAGGATATTGGATGACATCATCGAGATGATCTATGCGCTGGATAAGATCGCGCCGGGTACGGCAAACGATGAGACGCTGCTCTATGGTGTCGAAGTCAAGTTCTACAACATGGAGCTGAAGCTCGATGAGAATCTTGAGACCAAACACAAAGGACTCTTTGTTATCGGCGACTGTTCAGGCGTCACGCATTCTTTGTCTCATGCTTCAGCGAGCGGCGTCTATGTCGCAAGATATATCAGTGAGAATCTATAGGAGTTTGAATATGGAAAATAAATACAGTTTTGATGAGATCGTATCGCATCTCAAGAGTTCGGGTTTCGTCTATCAGGGTTCAGAGATCTATGGCGGTCTTTCCAATTCCTGGGATTTCGGGATCCTCGGCTCATGGCTCAAGAAAAACATCAAGGATCTCTGGTGGAGAGAATTCATCGAGAGATCCCCTTATAACGTCGGCATCGATTCCGCCATCCTGATGAACACAAGGACCTGGGAAGCTTCCGGTCACCTGAAGGGCTTCTCCGATTCCATGGTCGACTGTAAGGAATGCAAATCCAGATTCCGTGCCGACAACATGATCGAAGAGGCGACTGGTCTTTCCGCCGAGGGAAAGACGCCGGAAGAAATGGACAGGATGATCGAGGAAAATCACATCGTCTGTCCGGTCTGCGGCAAGCACAATTTTACCAGTGCGAGACCTTTCAACCTGATGTTCAAGACTTTCATCGGCACTGTGGAAGATGCCAAATCGGTCGTCTATCTCAGACCTGAGACAGCCCAGGGCATCTTCGTCAACTTCTCCAATGTGGCGAGGACTTCCAGAAAGAAGATCCCGTTTGGCATCGGCCAGATCGGCAAATCGTTCCGCAATGAGATCACGCCGGGCAACTTCATTTTCCGCATCAGGGAATTCGAACAGATGGAACTGGAATTCTTCTGCAAGCCGGGAACCGACCTTGACTGGTACAAGTACTGGGTCGATTACTGCTATTCATTCGTTAAGAAGCTCGGCATCAATGAGGAAAAACTGCGCATCAGGGCACATGATCCGGAAGAACTGGCTTTCTACTCGAAAGGGACCAGCGATATCGAATATGCCTTCCCGTTCACCGACTGGGGCGAGGTCTGGGGCATCGCTGATCGTACGGACTACGACCTGAAGCAGCATTCCGAGTATTCCGGCAAGGAACTCAACTATCTTGATCCGGAGACCAATGAGAAGTATATCCCATACTGTGTCGAACCTTCTGTCGGAGTGGAGAGGCTCTTCCTCATGATCTGCTGCGATGCCTATGAGAAACAGCAGATCGGTGAGAATGACGAAAGGATCGTCATGCATCTGCATCCGGCGGTGGCTCCTGTCAAAGCCTGTATCTGTCCGCTCTCAAAGAAGCTTTCAGAACCGGCGACCGCGCTTTTCAATGATCTGGTCAAAGAATTCCATTGCGAGTATGATGAGGCCGGTTCCATAGGCAAGCGCTACAGAAGAAATGATGCCATCGGCACACCGTTCTGCATCACTTATGACTTTGATTCGCTGGAAGATGGTTGCGTGACAGTCAGGGAACGCGATTCGATGGAGCAGACCCGTGTGAAGATCGATGCGCTCAAGGATCACATCAAAGATCGTTTAGTGTTTGAATGAGACTTACTCAGGAAGTAATTGATGATATAAGAAACAGTGCCGACATCGTCGATGTGATCGGGCACTACATTCCTTTAGTGAAAAAGGGCAAGGGCTATAGCGCACTTTGTCCTTTTCATGATGATCACGATCCTTCCTTGTCGATCTCTCAGGATAAACAGATCTATAAGTGTTTCGTCTGCGGAAACGGCGGGAACGTTTTTTCTTTCGTTTCCAATTTCAAGAAGATCTCTTTCCCGGAAGCGGTCGCCGAAGTTGCATCGATCATAGGCAAGCCGATCGAGATCGATACGGCGCCAAAGAAGGTATCGCGTTTCCAGCCGTACTATGATCTGCTCAGTGCGATGATCTCTTACTGCAATTATCTGCTTTCCGCATCGAAACTTGGAGAAGATGCCATGGCTTATCTTGGTGACAGAGGTCTCGAGAAGGATGTCATCGAATACTTCAATATCGGTCTGGATCCGGATAACAGAAAGATCTATGAATATCTGAAGAATCACAACTTCAAAGATGAAGACATGATCAAATGCGGTGTCTGCAGGATGCTGGATAACGGCATGGCGGATGTGTTCTACAACCGCATCATCTTTCCGATCCACGACAGAGAGGGCAATCCGATCGCTTTCACAGCCAGGGATTACAGAGGAAATTCGACATCGAAATACATCAATTCCTCCGATAATATCCTCTATACCAAGGGAGATAATCTCTACAACTATCACCGGGCTTTTGAAGCAAGCAGAAAGGCGGGCTACGTCCTGGTCTGTGAAGGTGTCATGGACGTCATCGCTTATTTCAGAGCCGGCAAAGACAATGTCGTAGCGACTCTGGGCACAGCTTGTACTTCCAAACAAGTGGAGCTGCTGGCATCCCTCAACAGGAAGATCGTCCTGTCTTATGATGGCGATAGAGCCGGCCAGGCTGCCAACATGAAGATCGGTGAGATCCTCTTGAACAAGGGGCTGGAAGTCAGTGTCATTGACAACGATACGGAACTGGACCCTGACGAGATCATCAAGGAATACGGGAAAAACGCCTTGAGAGATCTGGAGGCCAAACAGATCTCCTATATCGATTACGCGTTCAAATTCTATCGCAAGCAGTACAATCTGGATAACTACGATGACCGCAAAAAAATGACTTTGCGGATGTCCGAACTGATCGAGAAGCTCACAGATGAATACGATAAAGAGAATTATCTGAATGAGCTCTATGAAATTACCAAAATTCGCAGAAGAGTTTCGCAGAATACGGCTAAAATAGGATATAATAATAAAACGGCTGATATCAGTTTTTCTATTGATGGACTGACGAAAGCCGAGTATCTGATCATCTCACAGATCGCAATGTCTAAAAAAGCTCTGGATATCTATCAGAGACAGCTTGGCTGTCTACTGGATGAGAACGACCAGAAGCTTGCGATGCTGATCATAGATGATTACAGGAAACATGAGAAGTGCTCTCTTTCCAGGATCTTTGATGAGAGCCAGGATGATGAGATCAGGAATCTGATCACATCCCTTGCCTTGCTGGAGACACTTCCAAGTGAATATGATGAAAAGAGCCTGATGGGTGCGATCGATAAAGTCAAACTGGAGATCAAATACCGGAAAATGGAAGATCTCAAAGACAGGATCTCAAAGATCTCGACAGTCGACCCGGAAAAGGCCTTTGAATACTTGCGTGAATATGAAGATCTGATCAGAGAGTTAGGAGGTAAATGATGGCAAAACAGGCAAAAGAGAACATTGAAGATGTCGAAGAAAAGAAAACAGCCAGAAGATCTGCCGGCAAAAAGCAGGACGAGTCTCTTGAAAACAAAGCCAGGAATGAGGATATCAAAGAAGTCATCGGTTCTGATGGCAAGGCCATAAAAGCCGTCAAGAAAGCAAAGAAGTCTTCTTTAGGTCTGAAAAAAAAGTACAACGATATCGAAGATCTGAAGAACGACCTCATCGAACTGAATAAACAGGGTGTCGATATCGTTCAGTCTGATGTCGTAAGTGCCTTGGATCGTTTTGAAATGACCGATGATGAGATCGACCAGTTCTATGACTGGCTCAACAGCGTCAATATCGATCTGATCGATGAATCAGACAATGAAGAAGATATGGATGATGACGATTATCTTGCCACCGAGAATGAAGATGATGAGGATGAGCAGGATTCTGAAAAAAACATCGTCATCAACTACGAACAGGCATCCGCCTACACCAAGGTCAATGACCCGGTCAAGATGTATCTCAAGGAGATCGGACGTGTTCCGCTTCTGAAAGCGGATGAGGAAGTCCTCATTGCCAAAAGGATCGAGAACGGCATCGCCAATCCGGAAGACGAAAGACTTGTCCAGGATGGCATCGAAGCCAAGAATGAACTGATCTCCGCCAACCTCAGGCTGGTCGTGGCTATCGCCAAGAAGTATACCGGCAGAGGCATGCTGTTCCTGGATCTGATCCAGGAAGGAAACATGGGCCTGATCAAAGCCGTCGATAAGTTCGATTATACGAAAGGTTTCAAATTCTCGACGTATGCGACATGGTGGATCAGACAGGCCATCACCAGAGCGATCGCCGACCAGGCAAGGACGATCAGAATACCGGTCCACATGGTCGAGACGATAAACAAGATGACGAGGATCCAAAGACAGCTCGTACAGGAACTGGGAAGGGATCCTTCAGCAGAAGAGATCGCTGCCCGCATGGGCATGGGCATGACAGCCGAGAAAGTCAGAGAGATCCAGAAGATCGCTCTGGATCCTGTGTCATTGGAGACGCCGATCGGTGAGGAAGATGATTCTCACCTGGGCGATTTCATCGAGGACAAGGATGCAATGTCACCTGATCAGTACGCCAACAACGAACTTCTTAAAGACGAGATCGATCTGATCCTGTCCACACTGACCGACAGGGAAGAAAAAGTCATCCGGCTGCGTTTCGGACTGGAAGATGGCAGGACGAGGACTCTGGAAGAAGTTGGCAAAGAATTCGATGTCACCCGTGAGAGGATCAGACAGATCGAAGCGAAAGCGCTCAGAAAACTTAAAAATCCTACCAAGTCAAAGAGATTGAAGGAGTTCCTGGAAGATAGGAAATGATCTCAAGTCGTCTTTTACAGATAGCAATGATGATCGAAAGAAAAAAGGTAGTATTCGACGTCGGTTCCGACCACGCCTTACTGCCTTCTTTTTTAGTGCAGAACGGCATCTGCGACAAAGTCTATGCCGGAGAGATCGCTGAAGGTCCTTTGAATCATGCGAAAGAGAACATTGAGAAATGGGGACTTGAAGGTAAAGTCATCCCGGTCTTTTCTGATGGCCTGGCTAAGGCGGCTGACGATGTGGATATCGTC
>JAEEGI010028699.1_pt1 | contig 10571 bp, 8 predicted proteins | sample 8958751 | NCBI WGS metagenome assembly JAEEGI01 (sample SAMN16246545, study PRJNA631951) | gut metagenome | biome: gut microbiome; feature: rumen; material: KS-attached | host: Bos | place: Iran: Karaj | collected 2018-10 | reverse complement strand
TAAAGCCGTAGTTCGAGCATATCAATTCTGTTTTCCATTGCACTTTCTCCTTTCAAATGAAAAAAGTATACCACAGATAAAATGGAAATACAAGTAAACCGAAACAGAAATAGAGGCTTTGCGCCATTTTTTAGGTAAAAGGATTATTGCGAGTATACTAACATAGGAGATTTTACAGACTCTGATTCAAAAATTCGATTATGAAACAACCCTAACCTAAATAAAAGCTTGTTGCCATAAATAAAAATATATGCTATAATTCCGTTTGAGGTATGCTTAACAATTTACTTAAGTAAAGGCAGAAATGATTGTAAGCATGCTGAAAGGGGAAAGTAGAGGGAAGCGCTGACAAGAGAGCATTTGCCAAGGAAACACTTGGCAAGAAAGCATTTGGCAAGGGAAGTAGAAAGGGAATTATTGCACAATGAGCTTTAATATTTATGGAATAATGGTGCTCAGCAGGATTGAAGATAATAATCTGCGCAGGGCTGTTGAAGCAAAAATGAAGGAACAGGATATTAAAATAGATAGAGAAGGCGTTCTCCAATTAAAGGAGCTTGATGTATCAGGCATGAATGTAAAAAACTTGAATGGAATAGGCCTTTTAAGGAACCTGAAAAAACTGATTATTAATGACAATAGGATTATCGATTTATCGCCTATTACTGAATTAAGAAAGTTAGAAGAACTCTATCTGACAAGAAGCGAAAGTGTGGAACTCTCCTGCCTTGAGGGCCTTACAGAGCTAAAAATAATTGAAGCATAAAAAAGTACTTGATTTTTTAGAGAGATATTGTATAATGGTATCACGCTTTAATTTTTATTAAAGCAAATTAAATATGATTTCAGTAGTTTGAATTTCAAACCGCTGTGAGGAAGAATAATAGATTGTCCCAAGGGGATAGTCTATCCATTTTTAACTCGCAGCGGTTTTTTTGCTGCCCTGAACCTTGACAATTTAATAGCTGATTTCAAAAAGCTCCCTCCAGGGAAGTCGCGCGATGACATGAGCGGGCCAAGGAGGTTGAAATCAGCAGGAATACAAAACAATAGTAAAATTATACCAATATCGAGAACTCACTTGAAGTAGGTAAGAAAAGTATAACTTAGACTTAAGGGACATCTCAAATGAGTAGGGCATACTGGTATTTAAATAAAAATTACACTCAAAAAGGAGCAGCATATGATTAAACTAATGAAATCAGAAGTATTAAATAATGAAAATAGAATCGACTTAGTAATAGAAAAAGAAGCAATGTACAATATGGTTTTTGAAGAAGCAGGAATGAAGTTTTTAACGACTGCCGGAGAAATATCAGCAGATGAATATATCGGAGTAAGACTTACAGCAGATGACAAAAGCTATGCAGCAGAGCTTATTTCAAGCGAAGGTCTTGACATAGAGCTTGAGGATTACAATTGGGTATTTAAGAATATTGCAAAAGCCATAAAGCATTCTAGCGCCAAGGAAAGTAGCGGGAACTTCGTGGAAAAGCAAAAGAAATTAAAAGAGAGAAAAGATAGAGCAGTAGATCAGCTCGTAAAAAAAGCGAGCTCAGAAATATTTTTACCAACAAAAGGCTATGCTACACCATTTGATGATGTAACTTCTTTTAATGAATCTTTCAAAGAAAGAAGAAACTATTTACTAGTACACAAAAGTATTGAAACACCTGGTAATAAAAGAGGTTATGAAAATACAGGTGCAGTAAATAATGTTGGTGCAACAAATAATACAGGTGCAACCAATAAATTATTAGGAAATTTTATATATAAAGACAAAAATGACTCTATTTTTGAAGATATTGGCAAAATGCTTATAGATGAAGGCGCAGAAATATACCTGCTTGCAGAGGGCGGCAATAGAAATGGCGGCGAGGTCATGATAAGCCTTACTGAAAAAATGCCGTTAAAGCTTAAGGCAGCAATAAGCCTTGCTTATCCGATGATGGAAATGAAGGAAATAGTGGATGCAGGGGATGAGATTTACTTAGATAAAAGTAACGATAATGTAAGCGGAGCCATATTTGTAAGCATGCTAGGCGGTTTTTTGAAGTATATGGCAAATCAAGCGAAAGATAAAGAGGGAGAAAAAGGCAAAAATACACCTGTTGAAGCACTTGGATTGTCTGTACGTACCTTCAACTGCCTTAAAAGAAGAGGAATAAATACCGTAGAGCAGCTTGAGCAAATGAGCAGTAGTGATCTCTTTGGAATAAGAAACTTATCTCTTAAAGGCATTGATGAGATAAAGGAAGTGCTAAGGAAATATCGTAAATACCCGGAGTTATTTGAAGAAGCAGAGGTTGATGAAGATTTTGAAGATGAGAAAGCACCTAGGAGCAGTGAAGGAGCTGACGAGGAAGTTTTCTCGAAGGATGAAAGTATCCTAGAAGATGAAAATACAAAGTCCGATGAGCTTAGAATAGGAAGTGACTACGGTGAAGGAAGAAATTCTGCATCAGGAAATAGGTACGGTAGTAGAAATGAATTCGGAATAAAAGCGAAAGAAGAAGGTTCTCAAGGAAATAAAAGCAGTATGGAAGAACTTGAAAAACTTATAGGCCTTGAAAATGTAAAGGAGCAGGTCAAGAAAATAGCAGCTTTTGCAAGAATGAAGAACGATATGGCTAAAAAGGGAAAGAATCTGTCAATAGCCCTTAACATGGAATTCTTAGGAAACCCAGGTACAGCAAAGACAACCGTAGCCCGCATATTAGCAGGGTTCTTTTACGAAATAGGCCTCACCGAGAAAAGAGAACTCTTAGAAGTGGGAAGAGCGGATCTAGTAGGAAAATATGTGGGTCAAACAGCCGTAAAGGTAAAGGAAGTCTTCTCAAGAGCTGAAGGAAGAGTGCTTTTCATAGATGAAGCATATTCACTTTGTGATAATGACAGAGGCTCATATGGAGATGAAGCGATAAGCACCATAGTCCAGGAGATGGAGAATAATAGAGATAAAACCTGTGTGATATTTGCAGGTTATCCAAAGGAAATGAAAGAATTATTTGAGGTAAATCCTGGACTTAGATCTAGAGTACCTTTCACCCTTAACTTTAATGACTATGATGCAGATGAAATGCTGCAGATATCACGCTTTGAAGCAAACAAGAAGGGCTTTGAGCTGGATGAAGCGGCAGAAAAGAAGCTTTTAGAAATGATTCAGACTGCAGTAAATAAACAGAAAAAAGAAAAAGAAACGGCTGGAAACGGCAGATACTGCAGAAATCTCATTGAAAATGCAATTCTAAGCTTTGCACTCAGAAAGTATGGAACGGTGGATGGAAGCGTAAATTGCTCACTCGAACTTAAGCTACAAGCTGAAGATATAAGCGAGCTAGAAACAGCTGATTTATGTGAAAACAAAAAGATAGGCTTTGATTGATAAACGGGGATTTGCGTGGAAAATGGATTTACACGAACGGGGATTTGCGTAGAAAATGGTTTAAAACGAATGGGGATTTGCGTAGAAAACGGCTCTGAATGAACGGGGATTTGCGTAGAAAATGGCTTTACACGAACGGGGATTTGTGATATACTGTATTCTGAAAGGAGACTTTGAGTATGGGGAAAACTGTCTTTGAAAGAAAAATCTATAGAGAGATTCTTGAGTGGAAGGAAAATCGAAGTGATAAGTATGCTTTGCTGATAAAAGGAGCAAGACGAATTGGTAAATCTACAATAGTCGAAGAATTTGCGAAAAAAAATTTTAAAACGTATATCAAGATTGATTTTGCACATACTAGTAAGGAAATAAAAGACTTGTTTGATGACACTTACGATCTAGATTATTTCTTTTTGCAGTTACAACAACTAACTAGAACTAGATTGTATGAGAAGGAGTCAGTGATTATTTTTGATGAAGTACAGTTACTTCCGAAAGCAAGGCAGGCAATCAAATATCTTGTTGCCGATGGCAGATACAAATATATCGAAACAGGATCACTGATATCGATTAAGAAGAATACTAAGGATATCTTAATTCCAAGCGAAGAACATAAAATATCTATGTATCCTATGGATTTTGAGGAGTTTTTGTGGGCAATAGGTGACAGAATATCCGCAGAGACGATAAAAATGCTGTTGGAGAAAAAAAGACCTGCAGGAAATACTATTCACAGAAATCTCATGAGAAATTTTAGGTTATACATGCTTATTGGTGGAATGCCACAGGCCGTAGAAACATATATAGAGCACAATAACCTGCAGGTAGTAGATGAAATCAAAAGAGACATTGTAGATCTTTATGAAGAAGATTTTACAAAAATCGATAATTCTGGCTTGGCCGGTGACATATATGATTCCATACCTGCAAATTTAAGCAGTAATGCCTCACGTTATGTTTTATCAAGGGCGAGAGCTGGCACGCGATCTGAACAGGCAAGAGACTTACTTCCAGATATGCTTAGTTCTTACACGGTTAATATAGCTTATCACGCAAATAATCCGGGAGTTGGAATGGCATTGGAAAAAGATGTAGACAGATATAAGCTGTTTACATCCGATGTTGGATTGTTTGTGACGCTTGCGTTCCGGGATAAGAATTATACTGAAAATACAATTTATAATAAGTTGTTATCCGACAAACTTGAAGTCAATCTGGGATATATTTATGAAAATGTTGTTGCCCAGATGCTTGTGGCAAAAGGAAACAATTTGTTTTACTACACCATGGGAAGCGATAAGTCTAATCACTTGTATGAAATAGACTTCCTGATTTCAAAGGGAAACAAGATATGTCCTATAGAGGTGAAATCCGGAAATTACAGAGGTCACAAGTCATTAGATGTGTTTTGTGATAAATTCAGTAATCGAATCGGTGAAAAATATGTTGTTCATACGAAAGATTATAAGTGGGAGAATGGCATTAATTATATCCCGGTATATATGGTTCCTTTTTTATAATATTGATAATAACTGATTTGAACGAATTTAAAAAGATAGGCTTTGGTAAATGATGAAATCTAGAAAATTACTTTACGGAAACCGGCAACAATCATCTTGAAAATGATTTTATTATATGTTAAAATAATACAAGTCATTTTGACTTAAAACTAGGTGAATATTTTTCAAGAAGGAGTGGGAAATATGGCTGAAAACGATAAGAAAATCAATATAAAAGATATAGGTAAGAAGTTTGTAGACGGTGGAAAGGCCGCTGTTGAAAAGGTGCAGAACGTTGATTTGATAGAGCTTCTCCAGAAGGCAGCAAAGCTTCCAGGAGTTGCGATAAATAGAGAGGAATTCTTGAAAAAGGAACTCGATAATTACTGCACAGACGAGGTTATAGCTCTTGCAATCAAAAAGAACCCTGCCTTTGCAGATATATCTAGAGAAACCATCAATAAGATAGCAGATGAAGTTATAAAGAGTGAAACGACAAAGGTTACCTCAGTTTCAGCAGCTGCAGGACTTCCGGGCGGCTTTGCCATGGCAGCGACCATGCCAGCAGACCTCGTGCAGTACTTCGGATTTTTGCTCCGCGTAATGCAAAAGCTTGCTTACCTTTACGGCTTTGAGAGATTTGATTTAAGCGAAGAAGAGATAAGTCCTGAGACAAATTCAGATTTTATCATCTTCCTTGGCGTAATGTTCGGAGTAAAGGGCGCAAACGCTGCTGTAAAGAAGGTTGGCATTGTACTTGCACATAAGATATCAAAATCAGTTACAACAAAGGCAATCGAAAAGGGCGTTTTATATCCGGTTGTTAGAAAGATTGCACAGCAGATCGGACTTAAGCTAGCAAAGCAGACCTTGACAAAGGGGCTTGCAAAGACAGTTCCGATTCTTGGAGCAGGAGTAAATGGATTCCTTACTTATTCATCTTTTAAGCCTTGCGCACTTAGACTTCAGAAGAGCTTCAAGGAACTTCCACTTAGCGATCCTGATTTCTATAAGGAAAAGAGAGAATTTGAAGCTGATATCGTAGATGCAGACTATAATATAGATTACTTCGACATTGACGTGGAAGAGATTGAAGATGGATCAGAGGATGATAACTAAAAGAGAATAAGAGGAAACGAAAATGACCTGTATGTCGTAAAACATTATAGCGGCAAAGAAGCAGAGGAAATTACCAGGGGGATATTTACAAGTACAAAAACCTAAAGAAATATAGTGTTAAATCCTAAAGACGGGGACTGAAAAACAGTAAAAGATAAGGACGTCGGATCGAAAGATCCGGCGTTTTTTTTGTGTTTATATTTTTATACGTGTAAAATATTAAAATGTAATAACAATTAATGATTATAATTTATGTCAAAAAAAAACATGATAAATGAGAATAATATGTTGGTTTCAGAATATTTATTTTACAATTTATTATTTTGATTAAATAGGCAAAATTTTACATAAATATACAAATATGATATAATTATTGAAAATATAGAATATAAATATAAATATATTATTACTGCAAATAGGAGGTTGAATGCTCAATGATAGTTACAATAAAAGCGGTTATGACTGAAAAATTAATTCCTTCAGACTATTCTTCGGTGTTTGTGAGTTTGATAAAGAAATGTTTATCTGAAAGCTGTGTTGAATTATTTGAAGAGTTTTATGTAAAGAAAAATAACGAACAAAAGGATTTTAGTTTCGCAGTTAGGTTTAAAGAACCTGTATTTAAATCAGATGTTATAGAAGTAGATGGCAAGGAACTAGAAATGCAACTACACATATTAGATCCTAAAAATGCAATAGATTTTTATAATGGTTTTATGAAACAAAAAGGAAAAATTTTCCCGATGCCTTTAGGCAATCAGTTGACAATAATTGATGTAAATATTAGAAATCATAGATTAGTAAAATCTAAAAAGATACTAATTAAAATGAATTCTCCTCTTTTAGTAAGAATACATGAAAATGGAAAAGACTATTACTTAGCATATAATGATGATTGTTTTAATAAGTATCTAAATATGTCAGTCAACTTAAGCACGCATAATCAGGATAGTACAGAAAAAATAACGATTAAACCATTAAATGCGAAGAAGACAGTTGTTAGAACTTTTGGAAGTAAAATTACAGGAAATATTGGTGTATATGAATTAGAGGCTGATATTGAATTGTTGAATAAACTTGTGCAAACAGGAATTGGTAGTCGAAAAAGTCAAGGATTTGGTTGCTTTGATGTAATTCGGGAGGTGATTTGATTTTGGTTGAACGCAGTGTATTAATAACAGCAGGAAGCTCATTTATGTTGAATGCAGGAATTTGCGGTTTAATAGAATTTTTGAAAAGAAACTATGCTGTCGAAGATGTTGATTATAAGATAGAAAATCAAAACCTGTATTTAAGTATTGATTATTTGAAAAATAATGATATTCCTAAAATGTATGTTGAGACAATGGCAGATAAGTTCGAGAAAACAACTAAATTTTACAGGATTATTTCAAAAAAGGCTAATGTAGATAAGATATATGCTATAAAAGAGAAAAATGATAAGAATATCGCGGATTTAAAAAAAGAATATTCTGATTTATATACTATGTTATCAAAGAAGAGCTATACCTCACTCTATACAGTATGGGAGTCATATGGGGTAAAAAAAGGTATAGGTCTTTGTGACATAGATGCATTTAACAAAGAAAAAGATGAGGATGAAAAATATAAGAAGTATTGTGATTTAATAAATAGTATTTCAGAAGATAAAGTAAAGAGTTTACTTATATATACAGAATTAATATATACTTACTTTAAGCTGTTCTTTAATGAGAATCCGATGTCGAAAAAAATCACATGTCTGTGTGATAATAAGAAATCATTTTATGATGTATATTCTGATAATTTTTTTGAACCGTTATTAAATGAAATAGAAGTAGATGAAAAAAAGAAAAAGACAAGATGCATAGAATGTTTAAATGGAATGTTTACTAAAAAAGAGTTTACATTTTTAGTGGATACTGCTAATGACGTAAAAAGGAAAACTAGTTATTTCTGGAATTATGATGCAGATGCATATGTATGTCCTGTTTGTAGTTTTGTTTATTCTTTTATACCAATGGGATTTGTCTTGTGTGGTCAAGATGCATTGTTTATAAATTCGAACAATAGTATTAACTCGATGTTGGAAAAAAATAGTGTATTAGGAGAAAAGGTAGAAGATGAAACAACTGTAAGACGAAGGATATTGAGGGTATTTACTGAGGAAAAAATAGATGCATTAAATAATATATCAAGTAATTTACAAGTTATTATGCGATCGCCAGAGTACGCACATTTCAAATTTGATGTAATCGATAAGAATATTATTTACAGTATGCATGAAGGAAAAAAGTATTTCAAAAATTTGGAGAATAAGTACTATGTCATTAAAGGTAAAAATGATATATATATTTCAGTTTATGATATGGTAATGGATGCTGTGTTAAGGCATGAAAATTTGCATGGAATAATTGATAAGATGTTCAAATTTGAAATAGGTAAGGATAAAAGCGTCAATTATCTTATGAATGTACTTAAATTAGAAATAATTTTTTATGGAGGTAAATCGATGGATGATTTAAAAAAGAAAGTGGATTTTTCTTTTCAATCAGGAAAGGCGTTAAGAAAATGTATCTTGGGTGAGAATGCATTTTCTCAGGGTGAAGAAGATGATAATAAGTTAAGAGGAATAGTATATAAGCTTATTAATTTATCAGCTTCAGGAAACAGAACGGGGTTTATGGATGCTGTTATAAGGATTTATTCAGGATTCAATTTAACGATACCGTCTGTTTTTAAGGACTGTTATTTGTCTGATGAAATGTTCCATGCAATAGCACATGGTTTTATTTTAGGACTAAAATATGTAAAGTATAATTCAAATAATGAGGAGGATAATAAAAATGAATAAAAACGGTCTTACACTTACAATTGTTATTGATGCAGCGAGTGCAAATTATGGAGAAGGAATTGGAAATATATCTTCTTTGAAGAAGATGACACGTTCTAATGGAAAGGTATATACATATATTTCAAGGCAGGCACTTCGTTATAATATTGTAGAACAGATGGGAATAGCTAATACGCCAGTGGATAATTCACAGAAAGTTGTACAATTTGATCCAAAGGCCGAGATTAGTGAATATCCTGAGATTGATTTGTTTGGTTATATGAAAACATCTAAGACAGAGCAATCTATGAGAAGTGCCGTTGTAAGATTAAGTAACGCGATTTCTTTAGAACCATATGCTTCGGATATGGACTTTCTCACTAATATGGGATTAGCAAAAAGAAAAGGATATGATAATGCGATAGCCCAAAGTGAAATACATAAATCATTATATAGTTATACAATTACAATTGATCTTGATAAAATAGGAGTAGATAAGGACAAAGAAATAGCCAGTGATGAAAAAAAGAAGAGACTGATTAATCTTATTGATACTATCCAGTTTTTGTATAGGGATATTAAGGGTAGACGAGAAAATTTGAATCCGATGTTCGTTGTTGGTGGCCTGTATCAGAGGAAGAATCCATATTTTGAAGATAGAATAAAAGTATGTGATAATAATATTGATGTTGCTGTCTTAAAGGATATTATTAATTCAAGTGATGATACAAAAGCTAATACATATGTAGGAACATTGTCTGGTTATTTTTCGAATGATGAAATTATTCATGATGAATTAAATGCACTTAAAGTCAGTGAAGTATTTGATAAAATAAAGGAGGAAATTAATAAACTATATGATTAAGGCGATAAGAATAAAAGTGTTTCAGCAAATGCCTAATTATCGCAAACCATCTAGTTTTATGATTAAGGAAACCTTTCCATTACCACCATACTCAACAATTATAGGAATGGTACATAATGCTTGTGGTTATACAAAATATCATCCAATGAAAGTGAGTGTTCAGGGAAAGTATGGTTGCGAAGTGGCTGAATGTTTTACTTCGTATAGTTTTAATCCTGGGTCTGCATTCGAAAATGGACGACATCAGTATTATGTCGAAAATGAAGAAGGAAAGCATATTGGGATTAATAGATCATTGAAATATGCACAGCTACTTACAGATGTGGAGCTGGTTATACATATTTTACCTGAGGATTATAGGGAATTGGATGAAATATTAGATGGTTTAAAAAATCCTAGAGAATATTTGAGCTTGGGTAGAAGAGAAGATATTGTTCGTGTAGATGATGTAAGTATTGTTGAATTGGAGAAAACAGATGAAGACGAAGAATATTTTATGAATGACTATTCCGCATATCTACCAGAAGACTATATTTCTGAATATGATAAAACTACAGGTGGAATTAGTGGTACGATATATAATGTACCCAAAATATTCGATGCATCTTCTAAGAAAAGATCTTGGAAGGAAATAGTAAAAGCTAGGTATTTACCACCTAATAAGATGATTTGTGATAGTGTTGCAGATAATTCGAATGTTTATTATGATATACAACAAAAGGTACCGGTATTTTTTGCATAAAATTTAATAAAATATGATACATCATATGTATTAAGGAGTGAATATGAATTTGATAGATGGTTTATGGGCTAAAAGTAATGGCGAGACTATTAAACACCATACAGAAGAACTGCTTTCTGCGTATGATGTGTTTTTTGCTATTTATGATT
>JAEEGI010028698.1_pt1 | contig 10571 bp, 9 predicted proteins | sample 8958751 | NCBI WGS metagenome assembly JAEEGI01 (sample SAMN16246545, study PRJNA631951) | gut metagenome | biome: gut microbiome; feature: rumen; material: KS-attached | host: Bos | place: Iran: Karaj | collected 2018-10 | reverse complement strand
AGCGTAGTCCAGGGCGTCAGTGCCGTTGTATACCGCATCCACGGTGTAATTGCTGTGTTTTAAGATCGCCACCAGGGCGTTGGATAATTCTTTTTCATCATCTGCAAGTAAAAGCTTCATAATATCTTCCTTTCTTTTTTTTATTTTAGCACAATAGCTTAAACGAACCTTAAAGATATGTACAAAATATGAACAGTTTACAGTATTTTTAGACATTTTCAGGACACATTTTCCCTGTAAAATATTATGTATATTTGGGGCATCGGGGGTTACGGACATGAAAACGAAGAAGGCATTTTCATTTCCTATTATTTTGATCTTAGTTCTTTGTGGAATATTCAATCTGATCGCGTGGAAGAGCACCGCGTTTTCTGATTTCTATGTGGATAATATTTTTCCCGGGCTGACATCTGTATATGCGAGAATTACCAGTTTGGCGCCCTTTTCCGTGGGAGAATGGCTGCTGGTTCTGGTGGTGATCTATGTGGCGGCCGCGGTTTTGTTCATCCTTCTGCATACTGTATTTCTTGGAATCTACCACTTTTTATCAGGTAAAAAAGAGTCTGTTAAGGGGGTAAAAAAGGTTCTGGATTCAATCTCAGACTTTTTTTACAGAGTAACTCCCATACTTCTTGCCATCACCTGCGTGGTTATGAGTCTTAACTGTTTCGTGCTGTATCACACCTCCAAGGTTCCGATCTACGCCGAGGGCGAGAGCTACGACCTGCAGCAGCTGGCAGATCTTCGTGACTTCGTGGTAAAAAAGTGTAACGAGCTCAGCAAGCAGATGCCCAGGGACGAGAAGGGAAATGTGGTCTACGAGGGCAATATGACAGAGACCGCAAGACGGTCAGTGGCGGCACTTTCAGATGATTACAAGAGGTTTGACGGGTATTTTTCCGTGCCCAAGGACCTGTATTTTTCGGAGTTTATGTGCCAGCAGTACATGCAGGGCTACTACTTCCCTTTTTCCATGGAAGCCAACATCAATTCCAAGATGGCGATTATGAACAAGCCCTTTACCATGTGCCATGAGCTGGCCCACACCCACGGCTATATCTACGAGGACGAGGCCAATTTCTTCGGGTTTTTGGCCTGCATCAGGTCCGATGACATCATATTCCAGTACAGCGGATGGCTGGGAGTTCTGAACTATATCAACAACGATTTTTACAGGGCTGTGGATAAGGATGTTTACAACTCCCACGTGAAGATTTCCGACAGAGTGAAGTTCGACAATCAGTTTGTCACTGAGGATGAGTGGAAGGAAGTTGAAAAGAAGGCGGTGATCAAGACTGAGACGGTAAAAAAGGCCGCGGATGTCTTCATCGACACCAACCTCAAGGTCAACGGAGTGCTGGAGGGAAAGGTCAATTACACCCGGGTTGTGGGACTTATAATGGATTATTATTACCACGGACCGGATTCTGGGGTATAATGGATTCCTAGGATTGCCTTTTGGGGCGATCCCGGGAATTTTTTTATGCGAAAAGGATAATAGATAATGGATGTAAAAAAGCTTAAGACAATGATGATGATCGCTGCCTGCGGACTGCTGCTTGTGGCCTGCAAGCCTTCTGACGAGAAGCTGGCTGAGGCGGAGACTGCAAGAAATACGCTGATTGAATACAGAGGCCGCGCTGAGCAGAAATATCTGGACCTCACCGAGGAGTCCAACAGGGCCAAGCTTGATGAGCTGTCAGCAAGGGTTGATGAGACTCTGACGGTTGATTTTACCAAGATGAGCGACAAGAAGATCGATGAGTATCTCCCCACAGTGAGAGCTATTATTTCCGAATATGAAGATATTGTGGGAGTCATGGACAAGACCTACGACAGCGAGGAGGCAGACAGGGTGGAAGCTGCCAAGCATCAGGAGATTGAGTGCTACCTGGTTAATAAGATGGGAGTTAATCTGACATCCCTGAAGCTCCATGATGTTTCTGCAGACAGTTACTCAGACAATCTTCTGGGAGATGATGTGGTGCTGACTGACGGATACACCCTCATGGGGATCATGCTTCAGGTTTATGCGGATTCCAAAGACTACGAGCTTGTGGCCACTGATGAGAACGGCAAAGAGTATGTATATGCCTGCGGCGATCTTGCAAGTCTTGGCGACGCCGGAATGTCCATTACCCTTAAAATGGACACTGAATCAGGGGAGTCTGTGGCAGAATTCGGTTCCTATATAAGTATTCCGGAAACGGATAATGCGGATGCAGCAGCCGGCGGTGATTCGACCTCTGAAAGCGGCGCGGATTCAGCATCTGATGGTGGTTCTAATTAAGAATTCTGAAAAACGTCTTGTGCAATATTCACAATAAAATGGAATTTATTTAATACAATTTGCATAAGTTTATTCATGACATTTCATTTTTATGAGTATATAATCTTACTTTGTACTGAAGCAATTGACTACTTCAGACTGTGTGTCACCAGGTGGCACTGCTTTCTGATTTGAAGTAGCAGTATACAAAGAGGAGATTATATATTATGAAGAAGAATATCGTAACATTACTTTCAGTTTTAACACTTTCTGCAGCAGTTCTTGCTGGTTGCGGAGAGGCAGCAGTAGAGGAGACAACTGTTGAGGAGACAGCTGTTGAGGCTACAGTAGAAGAGGCTGTTGAGGCCGTTGAGGAAGTATCAGTAGAGGCTACTGAGGAAGTTTCTGTAGAGGAAGCTGTTGAGGCTGCTACAGATGCAACTGTAGAAGAGGCTACTGAGGATGCTTCTGTAGAGGCTTCTGAGGAGGCTTCTGTTGAGGAGGCAGTTGAGGCTGCTTCTGAGGCTACATCTGAGTCTGCAAACAACTAATAGACACTAATTCAATTAGATTTACAACACGTAGTAACTAGTTAATAATCAATTGCTTTAGTCAGTACATATTGAGACCCCTGTCACCAATCGGTGGCGGGGGTTTTATGATTGAAGGACGGCCCGGGGGATTTGGGGAGTTTTGGGCGGGGCGACATCGTGCCTTGTCAGAATATAAAACACTCGCGTCGGTGCTTCCCTGAGCTAGTGGCCTCCATAATCCAGGCCGTCAAACTTTCACGTTGTTCAGAGCAGTTTGACGGCCCGTCTTCTGGAGACCTACTACCTCACGGTCACCATCCGAATGTCTCGCGTTTTATATTCCGACAAGGCGCGCTGTCGCCCCGCCCAAAACTCTCCCAAATCCTCCCGGCCCTGTGCTACGAAATAAAAAAATCCCCTGCCAGAAATTAGTCTGACAGGGGAAATATGTTCTGCTAAATTATGGCCAATTTTTGAATTTACCGTTTACACAGACACCGGCGTAGCCGTTAGCGAGCATGACTGCTTTGTCGGATTCGGAGATAACAGGCGAAGAGTCGCTGTCTGAGGTTACGTCAAAATAGTTTGAGCCGTTGTTTGCTACTCCCTTGATGGAGAGGGAAGCCATGTTTCCTGCTCCTTTGGTGAGGGAGAAGGAAGCCATTGCGATGCCCTGTGCGTTGTAGAGCATTGCGATATTTCCCTGTTTCTTAAGAGTGCCTGTTCCGCCTGCGATGGGCACTGCCACTGTTTCCGGAGCAGCGGTGATATTCTGAACATAAACTTCGATGTTGTCGTGAACATCCTTTGATGGAACCTTAGGATCGTCAATGTAAAAGTAAAAGAATACGTTCTTTACTGTCTCATCAGCTCCGATATGAAGCTTGATATATTCTGTTCCGCTCTTGAATCTTCCCTCACAGTATGTTCCTTTACTGGTATGTGGTCCAAGATAATAGGTGTAATCATAGTGGGCGTAGAGCCACACTTCTTTTGATTCTCCGGCGTTGATGGAAACAACGCTGTCGCCGAAGTCAAGATAATCTGGAATTTCGCTATAAGCGAAAGCTTCTATATTTCCAACAAATGATGAAAGAACAAAAACAGAAAGAATAATTCCACAAAGCTTTTTGATAAATCCGAATTTTTTACTCATATAATATCCCTCACTAATTGAAAAATATTGATTGTGTGCACCTATAATTATAATCGTTATTGTTGCTATAAAGGATAAAAATTCTCTTAATTACACACATAAAAAGAGATTGGGGTCAGACCCCAATCTCCTTCAACAATAGTTAGTGAATGGCTTTGCAGCTAGCACAGTATCCGTAGACCTCCAATTGATGACCGGTGATCTGGAAGTCAGGGAGGGTTTTGGTTACTTCGTCTGAGATTATGTGCATGGGACAGGCACTGATGGGGAACTTCCTGTGGCAGGTAAGGCATATGGCGTAGTGCTTGTGGGTGCCAAGAGTAAGCTCGTAAATGGCGTTGTCCTCGGTGGAGAGGACACTCTTTGTTACAATGCCGGCTTTTTCAAAGGCCAGCAGGGTTCTGTAAATCGTAGAGAAAGCGTATTGCTCTTTTGAACTGGCGCTGAGAAGCTGGTTATAAATCTCGGCAGCGGATAAAGGTGTTTCCGATGCATGAAGTATCTTGAATATATCAACCCTCTGCTTGGTTTTCTTAAAGCCCTCGGGCCAGAATTTTTCTATTATATCGTCGTGAGATTCGGGATGTATCTTGCAGTTCATCTTTTTTCTCCATTAAATCAACAAAAACAAATATCAGAATCTGATTCCCACAAGGTCCAGAAGAAGACCGATCACTGTACCTACTACAAATAAGAGGATAGTGATGTTGATGTTCTGGCGCTTGTCGTCGTTAACCCTGAAAAGTACCAGAAGACCGATGCCGGCGCCTACCAGCAGGCCGCTCATCATGGTTCCGAAGGTGATCATCTGGTCAAGGTAAAGGGTTGAGATGATAACTGATGCTGCGCAGTTGGGGATAAGTCCCAGGATTCCTGCAAGGATGTGGCTGATCACAGGGCTTGTCTTGAGCATGGCTGAAAGGTTGTCGGAGCCGATGAGCTCAATGGCTGCGTTGAGGATCAGTGAAAGCACCAGCACGAACAGGAAAATGTGCATGGTGTGAACAAATGCTGATTTTACAATGCCGAGAAGTCCTTCTTCTTCGCTGCCCTCGCAGTGGCAGTGCTCCTTTTCGCAGAGGGCCTCGATGTTCACGGGATCGTTGAGGGCTCTGCCCTTGAGCTTGTGGTAGTAGTGAACCACAGCGTCGATAACAAAACCGGCGATGATGCCGATAACGGCCTTCACAGCGAGAATTTTGATCATGGTTCCCACAGGGAAATGCTCTGATATGAAAAGAGGAATCATCTCATCTGAAGTTGAAAGGTAAATGGCGATCAGTGTTCCCAGAGTGATGACTCTTCCTGCGTAGAGGTTGGAAGCCGCCGCAGAGAAGCCGCACTGGGGAAAGATTCCGATAAGTCCGCCCCAGAGAGGTCCGAAGTGCTCTGTCTTCTGGACGATGTCCTGGGTGAAATCCGCGGTCTTGTGCTCTAAGTATTCCATTATCAGGTAGGTGATAAAAAGGAAAGGCAGGATTTTCACGGAATCGATGACGCCATCTTTTATAATGTCGATAATAAGTTCCATAGGTTTCTCCTTATGAATGGTGTAGGTGTTGTTATATCACGGATTGCTTCGCCCTTGATATAAATGCAAATGCAAATCATTTGCATTTAGAAAATGGGCAAAAAAATTGGCTTTTCACTATGTTGTGAAAAACCGATGATGCTCTGCGTGGGATTCACACTAAGCTCGTGGAAAACCTCGCTAAGTGTTCACCCATAGCTCGCACTAACCTCGAAAAAACCTCGGTAAGTGCTCTGCATAAGCGGGTGATGGGAATCGAACCCACGTATCCAGCTTGGAAGGCTGGTGTTCTACCATTGAACTACACCCGCGTGGTGCTGACAAGAATATATATTACTTAACTTTCAATGGTATGTCAAGCACTTTTATGATAAACTAGGGATTGCTGTTGTATTTTTTTTCAAATAAAGGAAAAATCCCTATTTGACAACGGATATAAGGGGTGTTAATATAAATCCTACTAAGCTAGTAGGAAAACTTTGATTTGAAACAGTGGTTTTATCTATATACGTTTTTGGGAAAGGAAATTTATCATGTCAGAACAGTCTTTATTACAGGTTAAGGATTTATCGGTTTCAATTGATAATGAGCTTCCGATACTTCATAACATCAACCTGGATATCAAGCCCGGCGAGACCCACGTACTTATGGGACCCAACGGCGCAGGTAAGTCTACCCTGGGATTCACTCTCATGGGCAACCCTCACTACAACGTAACCGAGGGTAACATCCTTTTTGACGGAGAGGACATTACAAACAGCGGCGCAGACAAGAGAGCCAAGGCAGGAATGTTCCTTTCTTTCCAGAACCCCTACGAGGTTCCCGGAATTTCACTTTCAAGCTTCATCAGGAATTCATACCACGCCCAGACCGGCGCTCCTGTTAAGCTTATGTCTTTCCGCAAGTCACTGAAGGAAGCTATGGAGATCCTTTCCATGGATGAGTCCTATGCGGACAGAGATCTCAACGTAGGATTTTCCGGCGGTGAGAAGAAAAAGGCTGAGATTCTTCAGCTTCTTATGCTTAATCCCAAATTTGCCATCCTTGACGAGACAGACTCAGGTCTTGACGTAGACGCTGTAAGAACTGTTTCCAAGGGTATCGAGGAATATCAGAAAAAGAAGGACGGAGCCCTTCTTATCATCACCCACTCAACCAAGATCTTAGAGTCACTTCATGTTGACTACACACACGTTTTGGTTAAGGGCAAGATCGTTCACACCGGCGACGGAAGCCTTGTGGACGAGATCAATGAGCACGGATTCGAGAGATTTATAAACGAGGATTGATATGGACAACAAGCAGATGGTGGCCGATATCGACCACAGCTTATACGATTTTAAAGATATAGAGAACGAGCAGGACTTCTACCGTATGCAGGAAGGCCTCACCGAGGAGACCGTACTTAAGGTTTCAGAGGAGAAGGACGATCCTGAATGGATGAGAGAGTTCAGACTTAAATGCCTTGGTATCTACAAGGAGCTGAAGGTTCCTGACTGGGGCCCCAGTATCGAAGGTCTCGATATGGACAAGATCTCTTCTTATGTAAGACACAAGTCCGACATGAAGGGCAGCTGGGAAGAGGTTCCCGAGGATATCAAGAATACTTTTGAAAAACTGGGAATTCCTCAGGCCGAGAGAGAGTCTCTGGCAGGTGTTGGTGCCCAGTACGACTCAGAGCTGGTTTACCACAATCTGAAGGACGAGGTTGCAGCCCAGGGCGTTATCTACACAGACCTTGAGAGTGCCATGAAGGGTCCTTACGCAGATATGATCAAGACCCACTTCATGAAGCTGGTACCTCCCACAGACCACAAATTCGCAGCCCTTCACGGCGCGGTATGGTCAGGCGGATCCTTTGTATATGTACCCAAGGGAGCCAAGGTTGAGGTTCCTCTTCAGTCATACTTCAGACTTAATGCCGCAGGAGCAGGTCAGTTCGAGCACACTCTGATCATCGTTGATGAGGGCGCGGACCTTCACTTTATCGAGGGCTGTTCAGCTCCCAAGTACAACGTGGCCAACCTTCACGCCGGCTGCGTAGAGCTTTATGTAGGCAAGAATGCGAGACTTCGTTACTCAACCATTGAGAACTGGTCCAAGAATATGTACAACCTTAACACCAAGAGAGCCATCGTTGAGGAAGGCGGAAGAATGGAGTGGGTATCAGGTTCCTTCGGTTCCCACACTTCATACCTTTATCCTATGACCATATTAAAGGGCGACGATTCTCAGATGGAGTTTACAGGAATTACTTTTGCCGGCAAGGGACAGAACCTTGATACCGGTGCCAAGGTAGTTCACCAGGGTAAGCGCACTGCTTCCGTTATTTCCACCAAGTCCATTTCCAAGGACGGCGGTATCGGAACCTACCGCAGCAGTGTAATCATTAACAGCACAGCTAAAAAAGCTAAGGCTTCCGTTTCCTGTGATTCCCTTATGCTGGATTCCATTTCAAGAGCGGACACAATCCCCGGAATGGACATTCGTACAGATGATGCGGACGTAGGACACGAGGCTAAGATCGGAAGAATCAGCGATGATGCTATCTTCTATCTCATGAGCCGCGGTATCAGCGAAGAGGATGCCAAGGCCATGATCGTTAGCGGCTTTGCGAACCCTGTATCCAAGGAACTTCCTCTTGAGTACGCAGTAGAGATGAATAACCTCATCAAGTTAGAGATGAGTGGAAACATGTAAGGTACTGATATGAAAAAAGACTTGAATTTAAAGGTTAATGTACTGCCGGTGCTGACTTACAATTTTTTACAGGTCAACGACAGTGCCATTACCGGATCTGATTTAAATATTGATAAGCTGGAAAGCCCCGAGGCCAAGGCTCTTCCACAGGGTGTCAGCGTAAAAAGAGTATCTTTTGCCGAGGCGGGAGAGCTTTTCAGAAAAGTAAGTGACAGAATCAACGTATCCACCGGCGTTCCCGGAGTGCCCAACGGAGATACTTCAGGAAGAGACGCATCCCAGGCCGTAAGAACAGGAATGGGAGCTGATGTGGACAATCTCATGGAAGCAGTAGGAGCCCAGGTTGACGTTTACACCGTTGAAGAGGGCGTTAAGGCAGCAGAGCCCGTGGTTCTTGAGTTCAAGATGGACAAGGGACAGGGCGTCCTTACAGGACAGGTGATCCACGCCAAAAAGGATTCCGAGATCACAGTGATCATGGATTACAATTCAGAGCTTGATGCTGATGGCTTCCTTGGCGTCAGCACAAGACTTCTTGCAGAGGAAGGCGCTAAGATAAGTCTCGTTAAGGCGCAGCTTCTTGGAAAGGGCTTTACACATTTTGACGACATCGGCGGCGCAGCTTTTAACAAAGGCGCCATCAATATAACAACTCTCGAGCTTGGAGCAAACAAGGTCTGGACAGGAAGCTACATCAATCTTTCTGAGAAAGAGTCCGAGCTTAACACCAACATGGGATATCTTTGCAGAGACGATGAGAAGCTTGATATCAACTATGTTGCAGACCACAGAGGAAAAAAGACCCTGGCAAACATGCAGTTCAAGGGCGTTCTGATGGATCAGGCCAAGAAGACCTTCAGAGGAACCATTGATTTTAAGAACGGCAGCTCAGGTTCTGCGGGAGATGAGCAGGAGGATGCACTTCTCCTTAGTCCCGACGTAGTTAACCGCTCAATGCCTGTTATCCTTTGTCAGGAAGAGGACGTGGACGGAAGACACGGAGCAACCATCGGTCAGCTGGGTGAGGATCTTCTTTTCTATATGCAGAGCAGAGGCATTGATGAGGAAGAAGCCAAGAGGATCATGATAAGAGCAAGGCTTAAGAGCGTGGCAAGAACCATCCCCGATCCCGGCCTTATGGAGAGAGTGAATTACTATATTCAGAACGTATTATGATAATGCGAATTCCGAATGTTTGTAGGATTGCGAGAACAAAGTGGAGCAATCCGTATATCATCATCCAACATAAACAATAGGAGACAGTATGAGTACAGTCCAGGATTTTCGTAAGGATTTCGACATCCTTAATTCAGGAGATTATATCTATTTTGACAACGCAGCAACATCCCAGCGGCCAAGACAGGTACTGGATGCCATTTCAGAGGTTTACAAGACAGCCAATGCCAATCCTTTAAGAGGCCTTTATGACTGGAGCGTTGCAGCTACCGATGCCTACGAGAGTGCAAGAAGCACCGTGGCAGAGTTCCTCGGGGGCGTTAAGTCAGAAGAGATCATTTTTACAAGAAATACTACAGAGTCCATCAACTTAGTGGCTTATTCATACGGAATGGATAACGTTGAAGCAGGGGACGAGATCGTGGTAACCGTCATGGAGCACCACAGTAACCTTCTTCCCTGGCAGATGGTAGCCAAGAAAAAGGGAGCAACTCTCGTTTTTCTTGAGCCTGACGAAGAGGGCGTTATCTCAGAAGCAGAGTACACCTCCAAGATCACAGATAAGACCAGGATCGTGGCTGTAGGCCATGTTTCAAATGTAATGGGAATCACCAATCCTGTGGCAGAGATCGCAGAGTACGCCCACAGCAAGGGCGCTGTTGTTCTCGCTGACGGAGCCCAGGCCGCTCCTCACATGCAGGTCAATGTAAGAGAGCTTGGTGTTGATTTCTACGCTATTTCCGGACACAAGATGCTGGCTCCCATGGGAATCGGCGCTCTTTACGGAAGAAAAGAACTTCTTGAGAAGATGAGTCCTTTTTTGACCGGCGGAGAGATGATCGAGTATGTAACAAGAACCGATGCCACCTACGCAGAGCTTCCTCACAAGTTTGAGGCAGGAACAGTGAACCTTGGCGGCGCTGCAGGTCTTGCAGCAGCTATCAAGTATCTTCAGAATGTTGGTTTTGACAAGATTCAGGAGCAGGAGCACAGGCTCACCAAGCTTCTTATGGACGGCATGGCCAAGATGCCTTATATTAAGATATATGGATCAAAGGATTACACCAAGCACTGCGGAATTGTGACTTTCACCATGGAGGGAGTTCATCCCCACGACATCTCATCGGTGCTTAACGACGATCATGTATGCGTAAGAGCGGGACATCACTGCGCTCAGCCTCTTATGCAGTTCATCGGAGCAGGCTC
>JAEEGI010028690.1_pt1 | contig 10573 bp, 3 predicted proteins | sample 8958751 | NCBI WGS metagenome assembly JAEEGI01 (sample SAMN16246545, study PRJNA631951) | gut metagenome | biome: gut microbiome; feature: rumen; material: KS-attached | host: Bos | place: Iran: Karaj | collected 2018-10 | reverse complement strand
GGCGATAAGAGTATTGACGCGGAGGACGAGCAAAAAACGGAAAAGCCCAAAGGTAGATTCTTCTCCAAGTCCACCATCAGGTATCTCATAGCTGTGATCGTAGGATTCATACTGGGTTATGTTCTGGTAATAAAGACAGAAGCTTTGAACTTTGAATCCGCTTCGTCGGTCACGGCGCTGTTGGTGACTTACGGTCTCTACGCCATGGTATTTCTGGTAGGACTCGACATGGGCTTTGACGGCTCCTTCGTAAAGGTATTCAAGTCAGCCGGTCTGAGGGCCCTGGCGATCCCTGTGACCACGGCATTGGCCACTTTAGCATCCATGTTCATTATGTCCTTCTTCGTCGATCTGGGGGCCAAAGAGATGGCTTGTATAGGCTGCACCTTCGGCTGGTATTCCCTGGGACCGAATATTATCATGGAAGCAGGTATGATCACGGCAGGAGCTTATGCCTTTCTTGTGAATTTCTTCCGCGATATGATATGCTTCATGATCATTCCATGGGTAGCCAACACCTTCGGCTATGTGGAGACCATACCGCTTCCTCAGGCGGCTTCCATGGACTTGCTCATCGCGACCATTGAGGGAGCTACAAACAAGGCGACAACGGCACTGGCATTCTTCTCCGGAGTTTTGTTCACCATCACTGTCCCCATACTCCTTCCAATAATCGCCGGATAATAAAAGTCTTACATTTTTGTATGAACTGTGGTATTATATATACCGTTTAAGCAAAAAACTGAGGATAGACGAGGAAATCATGGCAGAAAAGAAGACAGATCGCAAACCCAAAAAGGTAATAGCAAAATATAAACATAACGGTTATGGCATAGTGTCCGGGCCTCACAATCCTGCAAGCATAGGCTGCAATATGTACGTTCTGGAGAGCGGAGAATGTGGCACATTCTTCACACTTAAAAGATGGCATCAGGGCCACGCAGGCTTAGCTCACGGAGGTATCGGAGCTGCGATCCTGGATGAAGTCTTAGGTTATGCCAATGATTCGCTGGATTACGTGAGAGATATGAAGTACACGCCTGTCTTCACAGGTACCGTGACATACAAGTATCTCAAACCCATCGAAGTAGGGAAGACCTATTATGCCGTCGGACGTGTCACAAAGGAGGAAGGCCGTAAACATTTCGTTGCCGGAGAGATAACGGACGCCGCCGGCGCCTTGTACGTGGTGGCTGATGGGGTGTATCTGACGGCGCCGGCGCTGGAGGATAGCAACGAGAAGTTAGCCTTCCAGGAACTGACGGATGATGATCCCAAAGAAATTTGATAATTTTTATTGACTGATAAATGCCCGCGAAAAGCGGGTTTTTTAATTGCATATATATCGTAAGTTGTTGCATAGCACTTGTATACAACTAATGGGATTCGGTGGGGTTCTTGAGTGTTCACCCCTGAACATGTTTAGATATTTAATGTGATAAAGCGTTGTTCTGAAGCACTGATTTTCAAGAGGTTAAAAGGTTTTTGTCAGTTAGAGGAGCTCGTTTTATTGGTAAGCGATATATGTTATATGTAAACATATTCAAAATTGAGTTTTTTGCAATTATAAATGCATATTTTCGCTTACGAAGTGTTTTAGGAGTTTTTTGAAAAGGAGGAAAAAGCAGTGAAGTACAAATCAAGACGTATTATTGCGATCATGATGGCTCTCATTATGGCCTTTACGTTCTATGGCGGCGCATCACTGGCTTGGGCAGCTGACGGCGATCCCGTAGTGGAAGAGCCAGCAGCAGATCCTGCAGCTGATGTTGATGCTGTAGTCGATGAGCCAGCACAGACAGATGAACCTGCTGTCGTGGATGAGCCTGCTCCGGCAGAAGAGCCTCAAGCTTTAGAGGAACCTGCTGTAACAGATGAACCTCAGGCCGAACCTGAAGCTGAGGAACCTGTTGTGACAGATGAGCCTCAGGCTGAACCTGAAGCTGAGGATCCTGCACCCGTAGCAGACCCTCAGGATGATCCTGAACCGACTGAAGAGCCGGCTGTGGATGAGGAAGCCTTCCCTGAAGGTGAACTCACCATCGTGAACGTAGAAGTTCTCACTCACCCTGAGATCCAGGCTGTTTACAGACAGACTGTATATAAGGGAGAGGCTGAGGATGGAGAAGATCCTGAGAAGTGGTACACGACAGAGGAGACCATCAACTTAAGAGACCCTCGTGTATTCAACTTTGCATTCACAGTTCCTGCAGCAGCAGTAGGAGAAGATCCTGCAGCTTATCTGGAAACAGTCAGACTTCAGTATGGCGGCTTTGACTTAAGCGCTTGGGGTTATGACAACCTCAATGCACAGGGCGCAGCAAATAATCTCCGTGGAGCTAATCCGATCCTTATCTTAAACGATAAGAAGATCGTTAAGAACGCAGACGGAAACTACAATGTTTACGTTGCTATGGAGACCAAGTGCCCTTGGGCTGCTAAGACAGGAAGCACCAACGTTCCTTATGACAACTATTATGGCGGCAGACAGCTGAGACAGTTCTCCACAGGACAGTCCGGCGATAACCGTTGGTGGTGGCAGGTAGGTCCTGCTTACAAGGGACTTGGCGAATATGAGATGGCTGCTCTTGCTGGAGAAAACAAAGTGGCTTCCACTGATATGGACATCCAGCAGTATGATGGCGGTAATTCATGGATCCAGATGAATGAATTCGCACAGAGCCTCATCAAGGCAATCAACGGCGAAGAACTTTCAAAGGATAAGATCGCTGAGCAGGTTACCGGAACCATCGCTAAGGGCTATGTAGCTGTTGATGAAGACGGCAACTTTGTAAAGGGCGACAGAGCAGACAGCGTATGGGTAGAAGTATCCATCTTAGGTTATGGTCTTACGGATAATGACCTTCCTGAAAATAAGGATTATAACAACTACGCAAGATACAACGCTATCTGGAACATCGCTGTAGCTCAGGATGAAGAAAAGGTAGATACATATCTCAACGAGACAGTTCCTACCATGAACACCGATCCTTACAGCCTGAAGGAGAAATATTCCAAGGCTGATCCTGAAGACATTGACATGATCAATGTTTACTATCAGAACAACGTACACCCTGATGAAGTAACCGGTACAGACTCCATCATCAGATTGGTATTTGACCTTGTCGATGGCGGAAAAGAAGGTAAAGAGATCGATTACTACACATGGACAGATGACGATATCGACTTCCGTTACAGAGATCCTGCTGAGGGATATGAGAAGAGCGAAGAAGGACACGTTGTAAAGGGCGGTTATGAAGGAAGATTCCTCGATACAGAAGCAAGAACCGAAAAGGTATTCGATACCAAGGAAGCTCTTGACAACTTCATCTTCGTATCCAATATCTGCTCTAACCCGGATGCTAAGGCCGGTATGAGAAGAACCAACAGATACGCATTTGACCTTAACCGTGACGCTGTATTCTCAACAATGCCTGAGACTATCGCACTCATGAAGGATATCATGAAGTGGGATCCTCTGGTACTCAATGAGTGGCACGGATATGTACAGCAGATGCTGATCGAACCTTGTACAGGTCCTCATGATCCTGCATTCGATGCAGACCTTCTGTACAACAACATGAGAAACCTCATGTATGCAGCAGGTGAGGCTATCACAGCCAACACCGGATATGATAACTTCCTTTCACCTTGGGATCACTACGATGCTGGTGACTGGGATGACGGCGGTACCATCTATGCACCTATGTTCGCAGAACTCTTAGGCTGCTTCGGATACACCATCGAGTTCCCTGACGCAGACAGCGATTCCTTCGATGCAGGTAATGTTATCAACTACGCTATGGTTGATGAACTCCTTCACGGAACCTGCGACTTCTATGCTGGAAACAGACTTAACGGAGCGTTAAAGGACGTTGACGGCAACTTAAGAGACAGCCACGAAGTAGATATCATCGATCAGAGCATGAGAAAGAATTCCGTTCTTTCCAAGATCGAAACTAAGATCAGAGGCCTTGAGAATATCGACTCCATGGCAGCTGATAAGTACTTCATCGACAAGAAGCCGGTCTATGATGAGAACGGTGATCCTGTCATGGAAGAAAGAGATACCTGGTATGGCCCTATGCTGATGCCCGTTAAGGAAGACCTGGTAGTAGGAAGAGCAAGACCCGTTGATGCAGACGGCAATGAGCTTTCATTCTTCGCTGACTACATCGTAATTCCTTATGGCGATGCCCAGTACAACTTCGCAGAAGGTATCAAGGGTATCAACCAGATGATCGACTGGAATATCGACGTTGAAAAGATAACTGAAGACGTTGAATATGATGGTCAGGTAATCCCTGCAGGTTCATATGTAATTCCTATGAATCAGGCTTACAGAAACGTTATCTTCGAGGTAATGAGTAAAGGTTATGATGCTACCGGATTCTCCGATATGTATGCTGACATTTACTGCAACCTTCCTGACGTAAGAGGATTCGACTCCATCCAGGTCTACAGCAAAGGACTCTTCGATGGAAAGACAACTCCTCAGACCGAGAAGATCACTAAGGTAGCCGACATCAAGGGTGAGGCTGCTGAATATGTAACATTCAAGAGCCAGTCTACAGATGCTGTAAGATTTGTTAACCACCTGTTCGCAAACGGTGCAGACGTATGGATGCTCACCGAGGATATCGATGGAGCTACCAAGTCCGACTATGTGACCAAGGCTGCAAATCTTGACCTTCTCAAGACTCTCAAGGATAATCCTGTAATCGGAATCAACGGATGCCAGATCGAAGGTGAATACCTTGCTGAACTCCCTGAGTGCGCATTCCCTCTGGTAGATCCTGTTATCCAGTACAACACATCAAGAACTTCACAGTCCGGCGGATGCCTCTGGTATCTCCTCGACGATTACCTTGGATTCAACAGCCTTAAGGGATATAACGGCGGAAACGCTCTTAGAGAGGGTGCCAACGTTATCATCGCATCCAACGTAAACGCTAACGGATTCCAGAACAGCTGGGTCAATGCCATCAAGGGCGGTCAGGCAGGCCTGGTAGTTATCAGAAACGCAGCTGGATTATCCAAGCTCGGTGTAAACGTAAATTCCACAAATGATTTCCAGGATGTAGCTCTTAACGGAACCTATAATGGAGATGCACTTTATACCGCAAACTATGGAACCACAGAGACATACTATGCACGTGGCTACTCATATTCTGACCTTCCTGAAAACGCTAAGGTACTCTTCCAGTCCTATGAGGATGGAGAAGATGCATTCATCGGCGGATTCCAGGCAACAGACAAAGACAAGACCGTATTTGGCGACAAGGTCACCATGTTCAGCACCACACTGTACGGTGATGATTTCCTTAAACCGGTAGACGCAGTTGTAATCGGACAGTACATGGATTACAGATCACACTATCAGAAGATCCTTCCTATCCTTGCTACCGCACTTTATGCAGGAGCAGCAGGAATCGTAGATTATGATAATCCTCTGGACGATGCGCCTGACCTTCAGTTCTCACTTTCCGAGGACGCTGAGAAGGAATTCCTCATTCCTGTAGAGGGAATGACAAAGGCTGAACTCGAAGCAGCCATCGAAGCAGGAACCATCAAGCTCTCACTTGATCGTGATGCTGAGAAGCCTTATCCGAATGATCAGTATGAAGAAGATATGTTCCCTAACCAGAAGGATGGCGGAGCTCTTGATACTTGGAAGACTCAGAACAATACCGATATGTTTACCGATATTGCTATGAGTGCAGTAGAAGAGGACGGAGAAGTCTTCCTGAAGGTAGCTCTCAACTCCAACTGCTACTTCTACTCAAGAGGTAAAGTTGACTACAGTGCACCTCACGCAAACGGCGGAGCATACTTAGATGTCTGCGGATACTTCGATATGAGCGCCTTTAACGGTGAGACCGCACTTGGCAGCATTCCTGCTAAGGTTGTTCCTTACTATGATTTCCACACCATGGACGAGGTTTATGCCGAGATCGATGCAATGGAAATGGTAAATGCAACTACAGCTTATAACAGATTTGTAAAACAGTACTCAATGGGTCAGTCCACAGCAGGACGTGACATGCCTTATCTGATCATTGCAAAAGACAAGGCTAAGGTTGATAAGTGGCTTGAATACACTGAACTGGTTGAGACAGATCCTGATGCTGCACTTGCTAAGATCGAAGCAGGTGAGTATGATGACCTTGCAATTCCTGTTCTTTATTCCAACATCCACTCCAACGAAGTTGCTGCTACCGACGGTATCCTTGAATTCGCTTGGAGACTGATCAAAGAAGACAAGATCGACTACAAGTATTTCGAAGGATTCACCGAAGAAGGTGAAGCACAGCTTGCAGAAGAGATGGGAGCTGTAGGCGAAGCTGGATCTGTAGCAGTTCCTGATCTTGTAAAGGATACAGCTACATATCTTGGATTCCTCCAGGATGGCAACGGAAAATCCGGCAAGGTAGACATCGAGAAGTACTATGAGATCTCCGATAACGTATATGACATCGATGAGGTTCTCAATGATATCTTCTTCATCATCGTTCCTGAAGAGAACGTTGACGGAAGAGCTCAGGATACCAGAGTTGCTTCCAACGGTTTCGACCTGAACCGTGACAACTCCTTCCAGGTAACCAATGAGACAGCTAACATGCAGCACCTGATCGGTACATATAACCCTGTATCACACATCGAGTTCCACGGACGTGTAACCGCATTCCAGTGCGAACCTTGCGATCCTCCTCATGAGCCTAACTTCGAATACGATATCCTGGCTCGTCACCTGATGACAGGAGGAGAGGCAGCAGGTATCTGCGCAGTAGCAAACAATCCTAGCTACAATAGCTACGTAATTCCTCAGAGAGATTACCTGATCTACACCGGTGAGAAGGATGAGGAAGGCAATGACCAAACATACTGGGCAGATCCTTGGGATGACATGTCAACATCCTACACACCTCAGTATGCAATGCTCCACGGTGCAGCAGCTTACACCATCGAGCTTCCTGCATACAGCGATGATTCAGTACAGCTCGTATCCTATGCTATCTTAGGTAACTCCGCTTACGTTGTAAAAGAAAAGACAGGATACATGAAAGCACAGGCTGAGATCTACAAGAGAGGCGTTGAGAACTACAACTCCGACGCATTTGACGAAGTAGGTCAGTGGCTCTGCGACCAGTATGACGTAGAAGGCGCTGAGATCGATCTCTGGAGACCTGAGTACAAGGGCGAGGGAGAGAACGGCAACTTCTATCCTGAAGCATACATCATCCCTGCAGATGCAGCTAACCAGAAGAACCTTCCTGCAGCAAACGCTATGGTAGAATATCTGGCTAGAAACGACGTCAAGGTATATCCTGCAAATGCAGAATTCACCATCGACGGAGTAACTTATCCTGCAGGAACATTCATCGTTCCTATGTATCAGGCTAAGAGATCAGTTGCAAACGGCGTACTCAACAACGGCGTACTGATCAACAGCTGGACAGTTCTTTACTCCGAAGGCATCACAGCCTTCAACAAGACCAGAGGCTTCGACATGGCAGTAACCGCTAAGCCGGCAGACTATGATGCTCTGAAGGCTGTAATGGACAACGCTGTCAAGTATGATGACGTTAAGGGCGTTAAGGCACCTTCCTCCTTCGAAGGAACCAAGGGCCAGGATGTAATCATCCAGAACGTATCCGAAGACTCCACAGCAGCAGTTAACTATCTGGTGAAGGCTGACAAGGTAGTAGGACTTATCACAGAAGGCGAGAACAAGGGTAACTTCATCACAAGCTACGCTAACTTCGAACTCGTCAAGGATCTCTACACTCTGACAGCTAAATCCATCAATACTGATGAGACCAAGGTTACAGCTAAGGTTATCGAACTTCCTAAGGTATTCATCCTCGGAAGAGCAGCTGAGAACACATCCGGTTATAGATATACAAGCCGCGTAGGCGCTGCAGTTTATAACTATGACCGCTGGGCAATGGACATCATGAACTTCGATACAGTAACTGATGTTAATGATGCTACAGTAATCCTCGGTGGATCACAGCTTCCTAATGGCAGCGATGAGCTCGCAGCTGTTAAGGCAGGTACACCGTTCATTACTTACACATCCTCTGCCGCTACCAACGCTAACCGTGTTGTAAGCGGAACTACCAGAGTAGGACTCAGTGGAGCAATGGATTGTCTCGCTTATGTAGAATATCCTGAGGAGACCATGGTCAACGTAACCTACATCAATGAAGGCGACGACATCATGTACGGTTACAACGCCGGTTACTTCAGTGCAATTCCTGAAGGCGCTACACCGCTTGTAAAAGTACAGAACAAGACTCCTCTTGAAGGATTCATTCCGCTTACAAACGATAAAAGAAAGACAGATTTTGAGAACTACCTCAATGGCGGAATTCTCGGCTATGAATACACCAAGGACGGAATCGACATGGCAGTATTCGCTGAGACTCTGACCAATAAGGTACACCAGAGAGATGAGTATCAGTACATTGCTAACTTCATCTTCTCAAGGAACCTTGGAGGAGATTATGCTATCGCTTCTGATGAATACGTTCAGGATCTGAAGGAGCAGTTGGATGATGCTCAGGCAGCAGTAGCTGAAGCTCAGGCAGCAGCTGATAAAGCAAACGAAAAGGTTGCAGAATTAGAGGCAGCTCTTGAAGAAGCTAAGAATCAGCAGAATGCTGACTCCGATAAGATCGAACAGCTTGAGGCAGCTCTTGAAGAAGCTAAGAAAGAAGCAGCAGAAGCAACAGCAGCAGCTCAGAAGGCAGCTGAGGAAGCTCAGGCAGCAGCCGATGCAACTCAGGCAACCTTAGATCAGACCAAGGCAGAAGATCAGGAAGCAATCGCAGCTCTCAAGAAAGAGATCAAGCAGCTGAAGATCCAGGTAGCTAAGGCCAGAACAGTTACCGGAATCAAGGTAACCGTCAAGAAGAGAAAAGCAACTGTTAAGTTCAAGAAGACCGTTGGTGCAAGCGGATATCAGATCCAGTACAAGCTGAAGACAGCTAAGAAGTGGAAGAATCTGAAGAAGGCAACCACCAAGCTTAAAGCAACTACCAAGAAGCTTAAGAAGGGTAAGAAGTACAACTTCAGAGTACGCTGCTACACCAAGATCGACGGTAAGAAGTACTATGGACAGTGGAGTGCTGTTAAGACCAAGAAGATCCCTAAAAAGGGATGATCAAAAGACTAGTATAAGATAATTATATATGTCAAAAGCGTAGAAAGGGTGGGCCAAGAAATTGGTCCACTCCTTTTATATGGCAAGACGTTAACACTTTTGCAGATTAAATAAAAAAACTGCTTGAGTGTTCATGCCTGAACATGTTTAAATGTATTTGTAAATGAGAAATGCCTGTGATGCCTGTTTTTTGCTAGGTTTGAATCTATTGGGAAGGGTTCACAGACATTGAGTGATTGATAATAACATTTTTATGTTAATTAAATTACAGGTTATTATCAAAGATTTTTACTTCATTTTTTAGGAAAAGGAGGAAAAACTGTGAAAAGATTATTGACGATCGTTTTATGCTTGTGCGTAATCTTCACCTTCAGTTTCACAGCTGTTACAACAGCCTATGGCGATGATGAGCAGACTGATTACATGAAGGATTATGTCACTCAATTAAGTAAAGTAATTGATGGCGAAGAGGCATTTGATTACCTGTCATATACTTATATGGGCTGGCGTACCACAGGTGGTACTTGGCAAAATCAGGTAATTGCTAATTTCGTTCCTGAGCAGCTGGAGAAAGCCGGATATGTATTCAATGGCAAAGATGCTTGTCCTTCCACTGAAAAGAGTGCTAATGACAAGAGCTCGGACAATACCGACGACTTTGCATGGGTAACATATTTCAACGATGTAAGCAACCTTACATGGAATCCGGAATATGCTAAGCTGGAAGTTGAGATCCCTGAAGGAATTGAGGGAGCTGAAGAACTGAAGGCTAGAATCGATGTAGAATCATATGCTTTTGATCCTACTTCCGAGACATATCAGAAGCATTATGGCGAACTCTATGATGCTAAGAATCCTGATGAGATGTGGAAATGGATCACCGCTAAGGATGATGATGGCAAGAGAATCAACGTTGAGAACGGTAAGGAAGCTGAACTCAATAAGCGTTGCCATCTGGCTTGGCAGACATGCTTCACTGACCCCAGAGGCACAGACCCCGCTGAGGCCAAGGAGTAGAAGGAGAGGCTGTATACGTAGGAACCATTTCAGGGCGTGCTCCTAACATGAAGTGCTCTCTGGTATCTGACCTCACCACACTGGCAGGCAAGGCTATCCTTTCTGATTCATCTCTCTCCAATACATGGAGTTTTGCTCAGCAGGTAGGTGGCGTGGCTGCAATGTCCACCAACAGTTTATCCAACTATAACCTGCCTATGGATGAAAATGGTGAAGTTATCGAACCCTTCAAGTATTCTGCAAGATATGCACAGGGCGGTTCCCTTGCCAATACTTCCAAGCAGACTGCAACAGGTAAACCTATCGTTTCCTGGCAGTTCTCTGTAGATCAGAAGGCAGCTTTAAAGGAACTCCTTACTAAAGCAGGAGATAAGCCCATTAAGATCA
>JAEEGI010028689.1_pt1 | contig 10573 bp, 5 predicted proteins | sample 8958751 | NCBI WGS metagenome assembly JAEEGI01 (sample SAMN16246545, study PRJNA631951) | gut metagenome | biome: gut microbiome; feature: rumen; material: KS-attached | host: Bos | place: Iran: Karaj | collected 2018-10 | reverse complement strand
GGAAAAGCCTGCGGAGCCGGTGAGGAGAAGCGAGGACACGAGACTTATGGACATGATAATCTGGTACGATGACGATATCGGTCCGTCAACGAACGACCGGCCGGAAAAGGGCTGGTACCACCTGAACCCGGACCATCCGGCCACTATATCGAAAAGCGGAATGTACCGCGCCACGACGCCTCTGCTGGGTCTGTACGACCAGCGCAAGGAAACGACGGCGAAGCAGCATCTTTACTGGATCAGCGCGCTTGGCTGCAATGCGGTCTGCGTTGACTGGACTAACTACACCAGCTACAGGACCGCCGATTCTGCAGGCTGGAAGAAATACACCGCCGGAACGTACCTGAACGGCCAGAATCTGCTTAAAACTGCGGCGAGCGCGGAGGGCTTCGACGTGCCGAAGATTTATTTCGCGGCAAGATTATCCGGAGAGAATTATGACGGGCTGAGGGACGTGCTTGATGATCTGTACGCGCTTTACGAAAAATACCCTGAGGCGTGGTACCGTTTTAACGACGGCACGGAGAACGCAGGGAAGCCGTTTATCGAGATCTTCATCGACTGGAGCCTCCAGGCGAAGCTGCGGCAGGACGGTACGCTCGTAAATGACCCGCGTTGGAATATTCGCTACACCAACGGATATATGAGCCAGAGCACGGAGCTCGATGCGAAAGGGTATAAGGCGGTGCCGGCGGACGTTCCGGTGTGGCTTTTCGTTGAGAACGAAGAGGACAATGCCGCGGGAGAGGGTATGTACCGTACTTTCTATTCCGCGGGAAAAGATGGAAAAGTCGAGCAGATGGTCGCCTGGGCGTCGGTGCACAAGGGCGGTTTCAACTGGGACAAGCTGAATAACGTGATCGGCGGGCGGACAACGTTCGAGCGTCAGCTTAGGAACGTGAAGGAGCTGTCGCCACAGGCGCTCATTGTCGCACGCTGGAACTACCCGCTCGAATGGTTCGAGCAGCCGCAGGAAGGTATCTCGCTGTACGAAAGCACGCACATCGAGCCGAACGTTGACTTCGGATTTGCGGTGTTTGACAACGTTCAGCAGAATCTTTACGCGCTTAATAACTGGATCGGGGAGAAGCCGCCGCTGCCTGTGATCACAGAGGAGACTGACGTGGCAATGATGCTGTCGCTCGATGGTTTTCCGGCAGAGTACAGGCTCGGAAGCGAGCCTGGCGCAGGCGAGTGGGTCTATTATAACGTGAACGAGGGCGTGCCGAAGAAGGAATTGACGGCCGGATCGACGTACTACCTTCAGACCAGGAATTCGTTCGGCGAGAGCGACATACTTGAATTTACCGCAGGATAAGCATATCAAAAAGCAGCTCTGCAAATGTGATCATCCGGCCTCGGAATGCGCCCATTCTTTGGGACTGAGGCCGGTCTCTTTTTTGAAAATACGCGAAAAATAATAGCTGTCAACGAACCCCGATCGCCGTCCGATCTCCTGTATCGACATACTGCCGGGGTAGTTGAGCCGAAGCAGCTGCTTCGCGTACGATATGCGCTTGAAAGTAAGATATTGCAGAGGCGAATACCCGGTAGTCTTCTGAAACACCTGCCTGAAATAATCCGGCGCAAAAGGAATGTCGTCGAAAGCGGAGCTCACGCGGTAATGCGGATTCGAAATATTGTTAATGATATCATTTATTATGCGGGCAACGTACGGGTTCCCCGGGTCTTCGGCGGATGATGAGGCGGAAACGGCGTACTGCATTATCACGTCGTGGAGGCCGTCAATTATATTATGATAATTCTGCCGCTTCAGGTGGTATTCGCGGTACAGCAGTTCTAGCAAAGGGAAGAATTCGTCAGGCTCCGTGTCTGTAAATTTCAGGAAAGAACCACGTACGAAATCATTGTCGTTGAAGTTATAGTGATAGTTCTGGAAGCCGCCGTCCGCGTAGTCAGAATGCGGTACTCCGGGGGGGATCAGGAACACGTCGCGCGCCTTAAAAGACCACACCCCGTCCGCAATTTCCACGGTACCTGAACCGGCGGTATAATATACAAGCTCCCAGGAATCGTGCGTGTGCGTACCGACTTTGTACGTACTTTCGGTGAGCCTTCCGGCGTAATTGACCTTATTCATTCAAAAACACCTCCTCGCATTTGCGCGATCGTCCGCTGCGGATATCAATCCGCAAAGACCGTATCCAGTTTTTCTTTAAGAAAGCTGCGTGCCGCTTCCAGTTCTGCAGCGGGATCGCCTCCGCCGTACCAGAACTCCGCATTGAACCTGCTCACTCCCGCCGCCTTAAATGCATTGAGCGCGGAAGCAAAATCTACCTGTCCTTCGCCGAACATCAGGTTCCTGTATACCCCGGGCCTGGTTTCTTTCAGGTGCGCCGAGAAGATGTGCCCGCGGCCGGAGAGGATATCCTCCGTTACGGCGGAAGCATCGGGAAGAGCGTTTGAAATATTGCCAACGTCCGGATAGACGCCCAGATACGCCGAATTTACGGCTTTCACGTACTTCATTGCCTTCTTCACCGTATTCATAAAATCGTTTTCCATTGTCTCCAGTCCGAGGATCACTCCGTAGGATGACGCTCTTTCCGCCGCCAGCCTGAGATTTTCAAGAAAATATCTGCGCGTCTCCGGGGTAGACGGCTCGTAATAAACGTCGTAACCGGCGAGCTGGATGATCCGGATGCCTGTGTCATACGCAAATCCGATCGCCTGATCCATCGCCTCGACTGCGCGTCTTCGCACCTCCGGATCTGAACTTCCGAAAGGGTATGAACGCTGCATGCTGAAGCAGATCGACGTTACAGGCAAAACGCTGCGGGACAATTTCGCAAACTCCGCTCTTTTTCTGCGGCTCCAGGTAAGGCGTTCCTGCTTTTCGGCGCTTTCGTCAATACTCAGCTCCATAAAGTCAAAGCCGCAGCGGGCAATAAATTCCAGTTTTTGTCCGAGTTCGAGTCCTGCGGGTACCGCTTTTTCGTACAAGCCCAGTGTGTATTTTTTAATTAAGTCTTTCATAAGGATCTTCCCGCCGTCCCGCTAAAAAATTGTGCTTTAACGCGTAATTCAGCCTGTTTTTATTATTATAAATCCATTGACCGCGTATTTCAATAGACAAACTGAATATTGATCGAGGGTGCGCAATATACGAAAAGTACAAAAAAGCATTGCCCACTTCATCGGGATCATCCATCTTCAACAAATACCGTCGATGTCAATTACAGCGTGAAAGCGAACTACGAGTATATTATTTGTCCATTCTTAAATATGAATTATCTATTGAAGGCGAGGCGGATATAGTGTAACATACGGGTATCACGATAACATTGACCGTAATAACGATAATCAGCGGAGGAAATCTGTATGAGAGGAAAAGAATCAGACTTGCCTTACGGCCTTGACCTTCTCGACGAACGCGCGACTGCGTTTCATGACTGCATCTGTTTTATGAGGCAGGCTTACCCGAATTTCGGCATAACGACGTACGACAGGACCGTTCACCGCGGCGCAGAACAGATCGTACTCGCGAAATTTGTTACCGGTATCGGGGACGATTCGCCGGTATGGTCGATTTACGAAAACACTTCAGACGTTACGACCGCGGACAATATCCCCGGCGGTCTGTTTTCACATACCGTTTTATCTGACGGACGCGAATACGATATCGAACTTTGCCCGCTGCTTATCGGGCGCGACGAAGCCGCGTTCGAAAATCCGGTGCAAAAACATCTGGGAGGCGCTGTGATCCGCGTTATTAACCGCACCGGCAGCCCGTTCTGGCTTAAATTCGGCGGAGAAGGTCTCGCGTTTATGCACTTTTCTCCTAACGAGGCTTTCAGGGGAGAGGACGTTGCCTCCGCCCCCGGCTGCAGCGCTGAGGTTTTTGACGATACCACCGTGCTGCTCAGGCGCGCGGGTGACGGCGGCGGGATCATAACCGCTGTAAAGGGAGCATTCGATATTGTCCGCATCGAAAGCGCAAAAAACGGGGCGGATGGTGCTTCGTACGCCGTATGCCGTATAAACGGAGAAGAAATATATTTGACTGCTGCGTTCGCCGGAAGCGAGAAAGAAGCATTGTCCGCGGCCTCAAAAGATCCGCGAAATGAACTGCAAAAAGTCAGGGAGCATTACATCCGGCTCAAAGAAAGCGCCGTACTGAATACTCCTGATAAAGTGCTAAACGAAGCGTTCACGCACGCGCTCTACAACGTAGAATACGCCTGGCTGCGGCCGTACGGCTGGATCGAATCGTTCCACCACTGGCCTACGATGTGGCACATGGAACACACGGCGCACGAAGAATGGCTCGGAAACTTTGACCGCGTGCGCGACTGCCTCCGCTCTCAGATGAAAAACGTGTTTGAAAGCGGCGCGATACCGGATATGTGTACTCCGGGCTGCGCGAGGCGCGACTGGGGCGGTAACAATCAGTTCTTCCTGCGCGAGGTGCGGCATTACGTCGAAATGAGCGGCGACGTCGGTTTTGCGCGCGAAGCCGAACCGTATATGGAAAATGCAATGCGCCAGAGCATGCGCGAGTACGATCCCACCGGTACGGGCGTGCTTAGCTGGTACAGGCAGATCGGTAACCAGGAGGATATGGAGAGCACTCCCGGAATGGGTGCGGCAACGGGCGCGGAGGGAGTACAGATGTTCCGCACTATGGCGTGGCTCAAGGCGCTTCTGGGCAAAGATGCAGAGGCGGCGGAATATGCGCGGCTGGCGGACAATGCGTTAAAAGCCTGGCGGGAGCATATCTGGGACCGCGGGCTCGGCAGGGAGATATGGTACGAGGACATAAGCGGCGCGAGGCACCTTGACACCACGTACCACGGGATATGCTACCCGATCCTGTACGGAATGCTCGACGATATTGACGCGCTGTCATCGCTTGACCATTTAAGATCGAGGCTCACGGGCCCCGAGGGCGAAGTGTACCAGTCGAATCATTTCGGAGATCATTGCATAAACGGCGTGCCTACGTGGGGCATGCAGGCGGGCTCGGATATGCAGCCGTTCGCGACGATTGCGTATTGCCGTATGGGAAGGGCGGAGGATGCCGTGAGACCGCTCAAATTCGTTGCCGACAGGGTGTGCGGTCCGTTTCAGCGCGGATCATGGCCGGAGACCGCGAACGAGAAGCGTTTTGCGTATTTTTCTCCCTCGGCTGCGATGTATACGCAGGGCGTCGTAGAAGGATTGTTCGGACTTAAGCGCGACCTTACGCAGGACAGGACCGACATTGCACCGTGCGTTCCGGAAGGCTGGCCGGAAGCAGGCATCAGACTGCCAGGGGTAGAAATTGATCTGGCGCGTTCGAACGGGGCAGCGTGTTCGCAGACGCTCACGGCGTCGTTTGAGGACAATACACAGAAGGTCGTCGTTTTTAATATTCCGGATTCAAAGGCTGTTCGCGTGACGTCCGGCGGGGTCAATATCACGGATTTCGGGCTCATGCGCCGCGCCGGTTTTATGCAGCTCTCCGTCGATTGCGGCAGTTCGCACCGGATCTCTGTCCGAGTCGAATATGAGCCGGTGGAGGCAAAGTTCGAGTGCGATAAGGCGGCCGTGCAGGGCGAGATCATAAAAATAAGGCCTTCAGGCGCAGAGATATGTGGAATTATTGACCGCGAGGGCATATTTGAGGAGATCACGTTGACCCCGCAGGGGGCGGAATGTAAACTGAAACCGGACCTGCTCGCGCCTTACGTTAAGTTCGGGCCGCTCGGGTTGATGAATTTTGCACGCAGAACGTATTTTGTAAAATATAAAACCGGTATTGACGGCAGCCCTGGCACTGCGGGCGGCGGGGGTGCGTTTCTGCAAGAGATGCACGTAACGGTGCTGCCGGAAAAAGAATTGACGCAAAACACTTCAGACGCTGCGCCGGAGAACGGCGGGGCGAAGGCTCTCAAGCTTCCGGAATCGCTCATAAAGCCTAAACCGTACTGGCAGGAGCTGGGCAATACTTACGCCAGGGGCTGCATAGTTATGAATCCCGCGTGCTTTATGGAAGGATTTGAGAACGGTCCTGTAGAGCTCAAACTGAAAGACGGTGTTCCGCTGTTTACCGATCCGATGGGGTTCGTTCCGTTCGGGAAAGAGAAGCATCCGGTCGCGGCGATAGATCTGTCCGGCCTGAAAATGCGCAAACTTTATCTGGCGGTTTCGGCGTTTATAGAGAATCACGACATGTTTACGGATATATTGCGCGTTGAAACGGAAACGGTGAAGGGCGAATCGCTGCTGAGACCGGTGTTCAGGCGCGACCTGAGTTTCCCGGGAGATCTGGATATGGGGTTCGGGAACAACGTTATTGCCGGCTTTTCCAGCTATTCGGGCGCAGTGAACAGAGAGCGCAAACTGAAATATCCGGATATTGACGCGGGCGAATACGATTATCCGGAGGCAATGCCGCCGGAGTTTCCGGAGCCGGACTTCTGGTGCCGCAGCAGGGCGTTCGAGGCGGGCAATGCAGTTTTTAATCTTATTGAGCTCGACTTTGGAGAGGCGAGGGAGATGAAGGAGCTGCGGCTCATAGCGCTCACCGCCGATGCGTGCGGAGGGCTCTTTGCGATGGCTTACGTTTAATATTTCTGTTAATAATTTTGACGATATTTCTGTGCGGAGGTAATCAATATGTTCAAATTTCTCGAACTGCCGGATTCCGGCGAAATTAAAGTCTGCGGCGTTCCTTTCCTTGTGCGCAAAAACGAAAAAGGTGTGGCTGAAAAGCTTGCCGAAACGCCATATCCGTTCGGCGGAAGCAGCGAAATTTTGTATTTTCTGGGCATGAGCTCCGAATCTGAGTACAGCTCGGAATGGTGGTCTCAGAACGAAGTGCAGTACGATCATTCGATCCGCGTTTTTCTGGGGGACAGGCTTGCGCGCATACACGTGACTTACACCGACAGGACAGAAGACCTGATCTCGGTCATCTTCGGCGTGAACTGCTGGAATTACAATCTGTATTACAAACCGCGCCCGGAAGAAGGACTGATGAGTTTCGAAGCACCGTACCAGGAACCGTTTTCGACCGATCCTGCGGCAATGGAGCTTTTAAAGCGTTCGTTGAAGCTCGCGGAGAATACGGCGGACGATGCGGTGCGGGCAACGAAATTCGTGTTTGCGTACCGTCCCGATCCGGCTAAGACGATCAAGGAAATATGCATCACGAAGGAAGACGGGAAGCGCGCGAACGTTGCCATCGCAGCCGTCACGGGCTCGGCGGGAGAGGCGGTGCCGGAGCAAATCGACCCGGCAAATATTACGGACAGAGACTTCTTCCTTGGCCGCAGATATTTTGCCGACCTCGACCGACTGATGCGAAGACTCTACCAGTTCAAAGACGAACTGCCTTTGACCGATCCCGTACGCGAGATCGACGGATTTGACGCCCCGGATATCACGTTCGAAGGCACGCCGGAAGCGGAGATCTTTACCAACGTGTACCGGTACAATATAATGGATATGGCATATAAAAAGCTTGACGACGACGGACGTTCGCATACGTCTACGCCGGGTGCGGCGAATTTCGGCTGCTATCTGGGCTTCGGCACGTTCTGCACCGGGCGCGACAGCTACGGCGGCCACGTCTGGACGAGGGACGTGGGTCGCACGCTCATGGAAGTGGTGAACGCGGGCTATTTCGAACGCGCTAAGAAAGGCGCGGAATACCTCGAAGAACTACTGTACTACCCGTCCGTACGGTTCAAGATCCCGCACTGGAAACGTGTCGCGAACCTGACCGCCCGCGACGAGAACGATCTTTTTAACGAGGGCAACGAAAATGACGGCCACGCTTCTGTCATGCTGTTCATGTACACGCTCTGGCGCAAGGGCGCTGTCGGCAATGACTGGCTCGTCGCGCATAAAAAGCATCTTACGGCCGCGGCGGATTATTATTTCTGGCAGAAGGAGCATCCCGCCGAATCCAATTTCTCGGACATCCTCTATTCGCACTCCGAAGCGAGCACACAGATCCCGGGCGGCTACGATCTGTTCTCGAATATCATTTCGTCATTGGCGCTGCTCGGTTATTCGCGGCTGTTCGATGCGATCGGGGACGTGGAGTATGCGGCGAAATGCCGTGGATTGTCCCGCGAACTTAGAGAAGGGGCAGAGCGCCATTTTATGATGGATCACCCGCGCTTCGGCCGCGTGTACACCGATACGACCGACGACTGCTGGACGTACGAATATAAACGCATGGTCGATCTGCTTATATACAGCGACCTGTTTGGCTACGACCTCGCGAAAGGCGATCCGGCACTGTTTGACCTGATGTCGCGCACGTTCGAAGCAGAGAAGGAAGTATATTTCGACCCGTGTTCCGCGAGACAGATGGGTTACGGGCAGGGTTACATAACGCAGGCGGCATTCATGCTTGACCGCTTCGAAGAACTCACGGCGTGCGTTTCGGCCGCGGCGCATATGTGCTACCACCACACGGATCAGCAGTATATCGTGCCGGAAGGCGTTATCGTTCACGGCTCCGGGCGGTTCTGGTTCCGCAATTCGGATCTGGGCAACGCAGTGCAGCAGGCGGAGACGGTGAAGTGTGCGAGGCTGATCGCAGGCATTGACGACATCTCGCCCGAGGGCGGGGTGAAGCTTGTCCCCAGGCTGCCCGACGGCTGGACGGCGGTTAACGTTAAAGGTTTTACTGCTGTGCTGCCCGGGCGGAAGCACGGAAAGATCGATTTCAGATACGAGCGGATAGCGGCCGATGATGCCGGCTGTGAGGGGCAATTCCGTCGTTCTGTCTCCGCGGTTTGCGAAGGGACAGGGTGCGGCTACAGAGCGAGCTGGAGCAGCGATTTTGAAGTAAAGAGTCTGCGCATCGGGCCGTTTGCTTCGGACAACATCTCCGTCTCCGGCGGTTTGCTGCTTTGCGTGCGGGAGATAAACGGAAGATATTTCGCGGAAGTTGGACCCGCAAAAGAAGAACGAACAGACAACGTGTGGGAGATTGACACCGCGGCAGAATTACTGTAAAATTTCAAAACGAGCAAACGGATAACGAGGAGGCTAAACAGCATGAAAAAATATGATATCGCGGCATATATCTGGCCGTCATACACGGGACACGAAGTAAGAACTCGCATCTTCTGGCCTGACGGAGAAGGCGAATGGCAGTCGGTCAGGAAAGCCACGCCCAAGTTTGAAGGACATCTGCTGCCGCGCGTGCCGCTCCTTGGATATAAGGACGAAGCAGAGCCGGAGACAATGGAAGAACAGATCGAACTCGCATCGTCGCACGGCGTAAACGTATTTATATACGACTGGTACTGGTACGACAGAAGACCGTTCCTCGAGTGCTGCCTGAACGACGGCTTCCTGAAGGCAAAGAACCGCGATAAGATGAAATTCTATCTTATGTGGGCGAACCACGACGCCGGGTATACGTGGGACAAGCGCATCTCGGACGGACCGGACGTACCTGTGTGGCTGGGAGCAGTTGACCGCGTTCAGTTCGATATCGTGTGCGACAGAGTGATCGAGCGCTACTTCAGCCAGCCGAATTATTACAGGATCGGCGGGAAACCGGTGTTCGCGATATACGATATTGACAACCTCATAAACGGTCTGGGCGGGATCGATAATACCAGGGCCGCACTGGAGAGCTTCAGGGAAAAGACGGCGAAAGCCGGACATCCGGGGCTTGACCTACAGCTGATCCTGTGGGGCGAGCGCATACATAATCTTACAGGCGTTGACGGCGAACATCTTTATTCGTCGGAGATCGCGAAGATCCTAGGATTTGACAGCACGACGAACTACCAGTACGTACATTTCGTTGACATCGACCGCGATTACAACGTGGTTATGGAGGATGTTAAGGGCTTCTGGGAGAAGTTCGCGTCGCTGGGGCCGGTGTATTATCCCCACGTTTCTCTCGGCTGGGACAATAACCCGCGCTTTAATTCGATGCGTTACGGTATTTTGAAGAATAATACTCCCGAGAACGTGGAGAAGGCGCTGTACGCGGTACGTGATTTCGCGGACAAGACCGGCGTGAATCTTATCACGATCAACAGCTGGAATGAATGGACCGAGATGAGCTACTTGCTTCCTGATAACGTCTACGGCACAGGTTACCTCGATGCCATTAAAAAGGTGTTCACAGAAGACGTGTGAGAGTTTCCTCATACAGGTAAGGGACCGGCGGAGCGAACCATCAAAAAATACCGCATATCAGTCGCTCAAACTGAATATGCGGTATTTTATATTTCTGTGATCCGTACAGTCTCTCAGATCTTCTCGCCGCGGTTATGGCGCTCGAGCAGGTTCAGTATCCTCTGATGCGGGTCGAGCAGCACGCTGATAGATTCGTCATAGTTGAGTGCGTCGACAAGCTTCGCAATGTACTTGGACATGCTTACTTCCACGAACCACGGCCTGTCCGCCAGCTCAGGACGGCGGTACGTCAGGTTGGTGGAGAAGATCTTATCGATGAGGCCTTTTTTGTAATACTGATCGAATTGTTTGATGCCGTCAGTGAACATAGCGAACGTCACACCTGCGAACACACGGCCGGCCTTGCGACGCTTTAATTCTTTTGCTATGTCAAGTATCGAATCACCGGAGG
>JAEEGI010028686.1_pt1 | contig 10573 bp, 9 predicted proteins | sample 8958751 | NCBI WGS metagenome assembly JAEEGI01 (sample SAMN16246545, study PRJNA631951) | gut metagenome | biome: gut microbiome; feature: rumen; material: KS-attached | host: Bos | place: Iran: Karaj | collected 2018-10 | reverse complement strand
AGAGGCGGCGCCAGGGGGATGCGGAATGCGGAACGCGGGATGCGGAACGGGAAGACGTGGAGGCGGGCGCGGCGCTGCCCGTAGGGGCGAGCTGTGGTCGCCCGCTCTCCCGCTCGATTCCTTCCGGGATGTCCTTCGGGACGGCGGGCGGCCAAAGGCCGCCCCTACGGGGCTTTCCGTCCGCGGGAAGGATCAGGGCCGTCCGGGGCTCCGGGGGCAGCCTTTGCAGCTCCAGCCGACTCAGGCGGCGGCGGAGACGGCGCCCCTCCCCCGTCGGCTCCAGCAGGCCCAGAGGCGCGGCGGCACCGGAGGCGTCCAGCAGCCACAGCCGGGTCAGGGCAGCGTCCAAGGCCGCCGAGGGCAGCTCCGCCGTGAAGACGGTATAGAGCCCCTGGCGGGCGACGCGCAGCGTCCCCACGGGGGTCTCGTTTTCATAGACGGGAAGATCCATAGGCAGGAAGAGGTTTTAGGTTATAGGTTTTAGGTTTTAGGGGACGGGTTTGAGTTTTGAGTTTTGAGTTTTGAGGGGACGGGGGAAATGAAGAATGAAGAGTGAATAATGAATCATTATGGTGTCCCGCTGCGCGGGACAGATTGAAAAATGGACGGGGGACGCGGAAAACGGATTGCCACACCAGGCAGCGGCCTGGTTCGCAATGACACGGGGCCGCCGAGCGATGCTCGGCGCTGCGGTTCGCAATGACAGGGCGCGGGGCCTTTTCTCCCCGGACGCAAAAAGCACTCTGTCCCAATGTATGAGACAGAGTGCTCCTTCTATGCGCTTATCCTACTGTCCGATAGAAAGCAGACAAAGATTTTCGAGGCAAAACTGTGCCGGGCAAGGGGAAGTCCGCAGAGCATAATGGAGAAATATGGTCAAGGACTTCAACGAAGCACGGCGCAGTTTTGACCGCAAAGATCGTTTTGCTTCTATCGGATAGCAGGATTCCATTACTGCAGGCCGAAGCTCACCGCCAGGGCGCTGTCCACCGCGCTCATGGCGCTCTCGTCCAGGTGGCCCATCCGCTCCCGCAGGCGGGATTTATCCAGGGTGCGGATCTGCTCCAGCAGGATCACGCTGTCCCGGTTCAGGCCCACGCTGGGGCCCGAGAGATAGATGTGCGTCGGCAGGCGGGCCTTCCCCGTCTGGCTGGTGATGGCGGCGGCGATCACCGTGGGGCTGTGCCGGTTGCCCGTGTCGTTCTGCACGATCAGCACCGGGCGCATGCCCCCCTGCTCGCTGCCTACCACCGGGCTCAGGTCCGCGAAATAAATGTCTCCTCGTTTCACCATGTTCTTCACGCTCCGGAAAACCAGTCGCCCGTACCATTCTATGTACCGGGTCTGTGGATAGTTTCCCACGGGCGGGAAGAAATTATACGAATGAACCGTGAATCGTGAATCATTGCGGAATCACGCCTGCGGCGATTATAATCTGTCGCGCTTCGCGCGACACCATAATGATTCATTATTCAATATTCATTTACACCAGAAATCCACCGTCAACGGTGATCACCTGGCCCGTCGTCAGAAGAAGATCGCTCCGTTTCGTTTTCACGGTTTCCGTAGGTGCCGTGAAAACTGCACATCTGCTCTCTCCTTCTTCCTCTCCAAATCGAACCCACTTCGTTGGGCTTCGATTTGGGTTTTAGGGAAGAAAGCCTCCGTCCACCGTGATCACCTGGCCTGTTATATAGGGGTTCTCCGCCAGGTACAGCACCGTCCGGGCGATCTCCTCCGGTCGGCCCAGACGGCCCAGGGGGATCTCCCGGGCCAGCTGCTCCAGGGTCTCCTGCCCCAGAACCTGTACCATGTCCGTGTCGATGACCCCGGGAGCCACGCAGTTGACCCGGATGCCCGACAGCGCCAGCTCCGCCGAAAGGGAGCGGCTCAGCCCGATGATGGCGTGCTTGGTGGCGGAATACGCCGCCTCGCAGCTGCCGCCGTGCTGGCCCCAGATGGAGGAGACGAAGATCATGCAGCCCGCGTGCTCGTGGAGCATGTTGGGCAGCACCGCCTGGGCGCTGTGAAAGGCGCCGTTCACGTTCACGGCAAAGAGCCGCTGCCAGAATTCCGGCGTGATGTCCTGAAACTGGCGCTGCTCGGCGATGCCCGCGTTGCTGACCAGCAGGCTCACCGGCCCCAGCTCCCGCTGGATCCTGTCCACCATGGCGAAGACCGCCTCCCGATCCGCCACGTCGGCCTGCTGGGTGATGCAGACGCCGCCCCTGGCCCGCAGCCGGGCCGCCAGCGCCTCGGCCTTGTCGGCCCGCTGGATGTAGTTGATGCAGACGGCCCAGCCCGCGTCGCTCAGGGCCTCGGCCACCGCCGCCCCGATCCCCCGGCTGGAGCCGGTGACCAGGGCTACCTTGTTGGTTGACATAACACAGACCTCCTTGAGGGGGATGGGGAAATGAAGGAATGAATCGTGAATCATGAATCATTATGGTGTCGGCTTCGCCGACGGATGGGAAAAGGACGGGCCTCGGTGCGCCGTAGGGGCGCATCACGATGCGCCCGGGTACGCGGGTGCGGGTCGGGCGGAACGGGCGTGGCTTGGACAGGACGGGCGTCCGCAGGTCACCCCTACGGGAGACGCTGGCTTATTTCCCGGCCTTTTGGGCGCCATCGATGAACGTCCACTCGTATTCTATCCAGCGTCTGATGCTGCCGCCGGGGTTGAAGCGCGTCCACTTGATCCGGTTGCCATTGGCGTCGTAAGCGAATTCGAACCAACTTTCGACGCTGCCGTCGGCGTCGCAGTTCGTCTCCTTGATCAGCCTGCCGTCGGCGTCGTATGCGTATTCATGCCAGTACTCGATGCTACCGTCGCCGTTGAAGCGCTTTTCCATGGTCAGGTTGCCGGCGGTGTCGTAGGCGTATTCATACCAGTACTCGACGCTGCCGTCGCCGTTGAAGCGCTTTTTCCCGGTCATGTTCCCGTTGGCGTCGTAGGTGTATTCGTCCCACCAATTGAGGCTGCCGTCGCCTTTGAAAGATGTCTCCATGACCTGGCGGCCCCTGGCGTCGTAGGCGTATTCAAACCAGTACTCGATGCCGCCGTCGTCTTCGACGCTCGTCATCTTGATCCGATTACCGTCGGCGTCGTATACGGATTCGAGCCGGTAATAGGCCCTGCCGTCGGCGCTGCATTCTTTATACAAGGTCTCGTTGCCCTTGGCGTCGTACGCGTATTCGATCCAGCCGCTGATGCTGCCGTCGGCGTTGAACCACGTCTCCTTGACCAGCTTGCCCTTGGCGTCGTATGCGTATTCGTGCCACCAACCGATGCTGCCGTCGGGGTTGTAGTCCGTCTCCTTGATCTGATGCCCGTCGGCGTCGTATGCGTATTCGGACCGTTCCTTGATACTCCCGTCGGCGTTGAAAGACGTCCGCTTGATCTCATTGCCCTTGGCGTCATACGCGTATTCGAACCAGCCGCTGATGCTGCCGTCGGCGGCATAGACGGTCGCTTTGGTCATGCGCCAGTCGCCGAGCTCCCCGCCGGGGACGGCGGACGTCGGCGCGGGATCCGCGTCCCTGTTCAGCAGCCGGGGCACGAAAAGGATCGCCAGCACGATCAGCGCCGCGGCCAGCACGCCCAGGGCGATCCACAGCGGGGCCCGGGAGCGCTTGGGCGGCGGGCTGTACGAATAGGCGGCGGGCCGGTCGTCGGGAGCCGCGGGGGCACGGTAGGCGGGCGCGGCAAGAGGCGCGCCGCAGTTGGTGCAGAAGGCGGAGCGGTCGTTGTTCGCCGCGCCGCAGTTGGAGCAATAAGACATCCGAACACCTGCTTTCTTGATGTACGTTTGGATTTCACGGAAACGCGGGGACGGTCAGCCTTCCACGCCGAGAGCCGCGGCGATGCGGGCGCGGCTGTAGGCCGCCAGCTCCTGGGTGCTCATGGCCTTGACCCGCTCTGCGGGCAGCAGCTCCAGCACCTCCAGCTCCACCCTCGTGGGGCGCAGGAGCAGCCGTTTCCCCAGCTTTTCCGTTCCCCGGTTGACTGTGATCGCAAGGGGCACGCCCGCCCGCTGGGCGATCTTGAAGGAGCCCGCGTGGAAGGGCAGCAGCTCCCCCGTGCGGCTGCGGGTGCCCTCGGGATAGATCCCCATGCTGCAGAGGCCGCGCTTGAGATAATCCGCCGCCTGCAAGATGGTCTTCAGGGCCTTGCGGTCGTTTTCCCGGTCAATGGGCAGAAAGCCCGCCGCGTAGGCCACGTCCCCCACCAGGGGGATCTTCAGGTTGGAGGGCTTGGACACATAGCTCAGATTATAGTCCCGGAGCAGGGACATCCCCAGCAGCGGGTCGAAGAGAGAGCGATGGTTCCCCACCAGCAGGAAGGGGTCCTTCGGCAGCTTTTCCGCCCCGATCAGCTTCGCGCGCACGCCGCCGTAAAAGCACAGGATATCCGCGACGACCCTGGTGCCGCGATAGGCCGTGCGGTTCTGCCGCTCCAGAGGCCTGCTCATATCCTGGCGCCCGCAGAAGCACCAGAAATAGACCACCAGCAGCCCGTGCAGCAGCGCGAAAAACCCGAGGAAAAGCGGGATGGCCCACCAGAGGGAAAAGCCGCAGCACAGCGGCAGCGCCAGCGCGCCGGCCAGGGAAAGCAGAAAGAAAGAAGCCGCGTAAAGCATCGTAAACCCACCCTTCGGCATTTTTACAAGGCTACTATACCACAAAAACGAGGAAAAAAGAAGAAGGAATCATGAACGATTGTCCTTCGAGCCAACAAAAAGCGGAAGCCTCCGGGGAGGTTTCCGCTTTTGTATTCGGTCTTCCGCTTTCCTCCCCTCGCGGGAAGGCGGGTCAATCCACCCGCTCGCCGCCCCAGAAGAACAGGGCCACGGTGCCGGGGCCGGTGTGGGCGCCGATGGTGGTACCCACGTAGTTGATGAGCACCTTGCCGTTGAGCCTGGGGAAGCGCTCCTCCACCAGCGCGGCCACGGCCTGGGCGTCGGGCAGGCAGGCGGACATGGAGATGAAGCACTTGCCGTCGTAGTCCCGGCCGTCCCGGGCGTTCTCCTCCATCTTCTTCACGATCTCCCGGATGACACGCTTCTTGGTGCGGATCTTGAAGCGGGGGATCAGACGGCCCAGATTGTCCATATTCAGCAGGGGGCAGATCTCCAGAACGGTGCCGAAGAAGGCGGCGGTCTTGGAGATGCGGCCGCCCTTGACGTAGAAGCTCAGGTCGGTGGAGAAAAACCAGTGGTGCAGCTTGAGGCGGTTCTCCTCGATCCAGGCGGCCATCTCATCCACCGTGAGCCCCTCGTCCCGCTTGGCGGCGGCGGTGTCCATCAGCAGGCCGTAGCCGGAGGAGGCGCCCAGGGAGTCGATGATGTAGATCTTCCGCTCCGGATAGCGCTCGGAGAGGATGTTGGCGGCGTTGCGGGCGGAATTGATGGTGCCGGAGATGCCGGAGGACAGGCACACGTGCACGATGTCCTGTCCCTGCTCCAGGAAAGGCGTGAAGGCGTCCACGTACTCGGCCACGCTGACCTGGGAGGTCTTGGTGTCGGCGCCCTTGGCCATGCGCGCGTAAAAGTCCTCGAAGGGGATGGACTGGCCCAGATCGTCCGGGTACTCCACCCCGTCCAGGGAGTAGTGGAAGCAGATGTAGTTGACGCGGATGCGCTCAAAATGCTCCTTGCTCAGATCGGCGGTGGAGCAGCAGCTCAAAATATAGCTCATAGGGGATCTCCTCTCCTTTTATTTCAGGTTCAGGATACCCCATTTTCGGTGCCGGCGGCAAGAAACGATCCCTGTCCTCCCTCTACAGTTGCGCGGCGTCCCCGGTTTTCACTCTACCGGGGGCGCCGCGCCCACTCTACGATTCGTAGAATATCCGTTTTTCAGGGGTTTGCGGACTCCGCGTCCTCGCTGTGCCCGCGGGGGGCGTGCTTCTTGGGCCGCTTCTGCACATGGAAGCTCAGGAAGGTCAGCACCTCGGCCAGCACGGCGATCAGAAAGATCTGCCAGGGATTGCTGTGCAGGAACAGCAGATAAAAGGCCACGAACAGGCTCAGCACGAACAGGGCCACCACATATTTCAGGTGCCTGGTGCGCTTGAAGACGCACAGCAGCACCAGCAGGGTCAGCACCGACACCGGAAACGCCGCCGCAAAGATCTTCCAGCGCACTACGCCCGCCAGCCACAGCGCCACGAAGGCGGTCAGGGCCAGCGTCCACACGCCGATCACCGCGATGGCCATGATAACGCTGGTGCTGTAGACCACGTCCTCCCTGGGATCCTCCGGCGCCTTGGGCGGCTCCCAATCCGTATGGTTCGAGAGGAAATAGTCCACCGGCACGCCGAAAAGCTCCGCCATCTGGAGAAGCACGTAGGCGTCGGGGATGGCCTCGCCCCGCTCCCATTTGGAGATGCTCTTGTCCGAATAATTCAGTTTTGCGCCCAGCTCCGCCTGGGTCAGGCCGGCGGCGGTGCGGAGATTGATCAGGTTGCCCGCCGTCACCAGCTTCAGTTCATCCAGCTGCATAATGGTGCTCCCGTCCGGTTTTGCAGGTATTATAGCACAAAACTCCGGTCGTTTCAACTCACGCGGAGAAAAAAGCCCTTTCTGTCCCCGCCCGCGCCCTTCCCGTCCGGCGGGCCTTCGTCGGCTGAGCGCTAATTCCGTGGTGGAGAAGCTCATGCTATCGCATAATGATTATATGATGGCGAAAAGCCAAAAAGCTTTTCGCCGCGCCGCTTTGCGACGCAGCAAAACAGCACAGCTGTTTTGCCATATATTCATTGCAATGAGCATCGGGCGAATGATTCAAAGAATCATTCGCTGCCAAACCTGTCGTTTGGCAGCGAAATCAATCGAATCCTCGATTGATTTCGCCATCCGATGATCATTATTGTATTTCCGGTTGAATTCGGGGGCAAAACAGGGTATAGTGAAAGAAAGGCGGCGTGCCCGCCCGGATCCTTCCCTTTGCAGACAGGGACGCTTCGCCTTTCCCGCCAGGCAGGCGGCGAAGCGGGGCGGCGGATCGTATCCCTCGCGCATCCCTACATTTCACACAAGGAGGAGAACATCTATGAAAAAAACGCTTGCTGTTGTTCTGGCGATCCTGACCCTTTTGGCGGTTCTTTCCGGCTGCGGGAGCGGCAAGACCGAGACGCCCCAGCCCGCCGCGGGCACGGAGAACGAAAACCCCGCCGCGGACACGGGGACCGGCGACCCCGCCGCGGAGCAGGGCGCCGCGGTGGAAGAGGCGCCGCTCCCCGAGGAGACGCCCGATCCCGGCACGGCCACGCTCCTGCTGGGCAAGGAAGAGCTCCAGATCCGGATCGCGGACTTGCATCTGGATGATGAGGGCAAGCTCCTGATCTCCATCGAGGGCGTCACCCTTCAGAATTCCTGGAGAGACCTGATGGTCGACGTGGTGCTGGACGGGCAGAGCTACTACCTGGAGACGTCCCAGGTCGCAAAGAACAGCTTTACCCGCACATCCGCCCGCATTTTTGAAAAGCTGCCGGAGCAGGTGATCCTCTACGAGAGGGATCATGCGGAGAACGCCCTGGTGTACGACGTGGAAAGCGGCTGCTTTGTCAACTGATCCCCCGCCGCGCCCCGTTCCCGCGGCTCCTTCCCCACGCAAAAGCAGCGCGCTGTCTTTCGGACAGCGCGCTGCTTTTTTGCTTTTCGTCTCGCCGCCGGCGGGACAGGACGTCCGCAAATCCTGCGGCGCCGCGTCACGGCTCCCTTCGGTATTCGTATATCCTCTCGCCGTTTCCCATGTCCCCGGCCGTTCGGCTGTCCCGCTCCGCGGGAACAAGCCGCATCCCCGCTTTTTCACACACGCGGAGCGCGCCGGTATTCTCCGGAGCGCAGCGGGCCCTCACGCAGGGGATGCCTTCATTTTTCGTCAGGTATTCCAGCACCTTGCGCAGCGCCTCCGTCGCAAGCCCGCGTCCCCGCCAGCCCCGGGCCGTATGGAAGCCGAGCTCGATCCGGCCGTCCGCGCCGATCCGGGCGCCGATCGTTCCGACCACAACGTCCTCGATATCCATCACCCACGCATAGAAACGCTCGTCACGATAGCCGTCGATACGCCGACGCACCGTTTCCCGCGCCAGCTCCAGGGTCGCGTAGGGATTCCCTCCCGCGTACGGAGCCGCCGGATCTGACCCCAGCGCGCGATGCAGGGGCTCCGCGTCTTCCGGGCGGCACCTGCGCAGGATCAGCTGTTCTGTCCACAGCTCCGCCGTGCCGTGTACGACGGTCTCCTCGATGGATTCGATCTGGGACTTGTAGATGAGGAAGTCTTCTATAAAAATGCCGTCCTCCTCTCCGCCCCACTCACATTGCAAAAACGCGCAGTCGCCATATCGCGCAAGCCCCGTCAGGGTATCTCCGTATATGGTCTTTACGCGGACGTACTTCCGCTCGTACCGTGATAAATCCATTCTTTCCTCCCAAAACGGCCGTCGGCAGACGGCGCTTTTTCTGCGGTCCCTTCGACCGGCTTCCCCCAAACCCGCGGCGGGCGCGAAGGGAGCCTGCACGCGCGGCATGCCAAAACGGGATGCCCGAATCGGTCCCGCGTTTTCCGCGGAAGCGCGCCCAAAAGGGCAACCGAATCGATAACCATGCTCTGCGCGCAAGGCATCGGGCGGCGGGGAGCGATTCTCGCCGCCCGGGTTCCGTATGATGGCTTTTTCCGGGGCTCTCCGCCGCAGGTCAAAAGCCCGCGGCCGAAACGGGCCTGCGCGAATACCGCTCAGAGGTCTTTATCCATAACATAATAGCTGTGGCCTCTCGGCAGATCGGGCAATTCACCGGCAACGTGATATCCGTTTTTCAGAAAGAAGTCGACATTCCAATCATAGATCTCTTCCGCGATGATTTTGGTCGCGCCTTTTTCTTTGGCTTTCTTCTCAAAGTGCTTGACCAGCAAGGTTCCCAATCCCTGATGGCGATAGTCTTCATCGACCCAGATTTTCCAGATCCAGCCGGCGTCAACATTGCTTACCCCCGCCATGATCGCGGCGACAGTCCGGCCGCTTTCGTCAACCAGTTTCCGGTTGATTTTGATGTACTCATGTTTGGGCTTGAGAAACGGAAGATTATACTCATAAAGCTTATCGTCAATAAACTCTTCGTCTTCCTCGCCGCCGTCCAACAGCGCATATTCTGCCGCTTTGCAGGGCCGCTTTTCCAGATCCGTGTCCAAACGCTTAAACATGACGTAATCTTCATGTCCGACCGGATGATCCTGAATCGTTCCGTAAAGCGTATAGCCGTGTTTCAGATAAAAGGGCTTCGCCTGAAAATCCCCGGTATCCAGGTAAGAAAGATAACAGCCTCTTTTTCTCGCGGCGTCTTCCACCGTCTGAAGAAGGACAGACCCCAGCCCCTGCTTGCGGTATTTTTCCTCTACCCACAGATCGTCCACGTACAGACAGCCCCATTGGGAAAGATAGCCGACGCAGCCGGCGATCACGCTGCCGTCTTGGTCTGCGATCTTTTTGCAGATCATCTCTTCTTCCTCGTCGAAGCCCTCTGCCGCGGGCACGAGATGAAAGTAATGTGCATAGACCTGTTTTTCGATCCGCTCCGAATCTTTTTGGGCGCTTCTTCTCAAATTCAGCTTTTCCATGTTTCTTTTTCTTTCCTTAATTTGCAGCGAGCTTTTTGCAGGTATAGTCGTCGAACATCACGCAGCCCTCGCCGAAGCGCAGCTTGAGCATGCCGCCCTTGCGGCCGAACTCGTTCTCCCCGATGGGATAGAGCCGGAAGCTCATCTCATAGTCATCCTCGTCGATCGCTTTAGCGTAAAGCTCGCCGTCCTGCAGAAAGACCTCGTCGACGATGAAGTCAGCGTCCTCGGGATGCTCGTATTTGCCGCAGAAGCTCTCCCACATAGATTTGTCCGGGTTCTTGATCGCGATCTCCTCAAGGGTCCGGATGGGTTCGGGCTCCTGATCCCGGGCGATCCTCTGCATGCCGTCCCAGAAGCCGGCAAGGGCTCTGTACTCCTCAGCGTCGCGGTTGATGAGGAGCACGAGCACTCTGTCCGCGTCGAGATAGCGCTCGAACCAAGTGGCGACGCCCGGCATGCCGCCGCTGTGAGCGACGACGAGGCCGAGCCCCTCCCGGGAGCTGACGCCCCATCCGAAGCCGTAGCCATCCCCGTCCTCGTCGGCGTAGGGCTTGCCGCTGTTGAGCAGGACCGGCGTGTACATCAGCTTCTGCTCCTCCGGGGTGAGCACCTTGCCCTCGCGCAGCGCCCGGTCCCAGCGAAGCATGTCAAAGATGTTGGTGAACACATAGTCGTCGCCGTTGAGGCCGTCAAAGGCGACCACGTCGTGGTACTCGTCGGAGTTCACGTCAGAGATGTATTTGCCGTCCTCGAACACCGTGGCCCGGGCAAAGTTGGCAAAAGGAATGCCGTCCCTGCGGATGTGGCAGCAGCGGGTGGAAGTCATGCCGGCGGGCTCGAAGAGATTCTTCTGCAGAAAATCCTCATAGGGAAGGCCGGAGAGCCGTTCCACCAGCAGCGCCAGCAGGTTGTAGCCGGTGTTGGAATAATGGAATTCCTCTCCCGGCGCACA
>JAEEGI010028684.1_pt1 | contig 10575 bp, 9 predicted proteins | sample 8958751 | NCBI WGS metagenome assembly JAEEGI01 (sample SAMN16246545, study PRJNA631951) | gut metagenome | biome: gut microbiome; feature: rumen; material: KS-attached | host: Bos | place: Iran: Karaj | collected 2018-10 | reverse complement strand
AAAAGAAGTAAAAAATATGATTCATCCCCAATTCGTGACGCCGAATTGGGGATTTTTGTTATTTTTGGCCGAAAAATTTGGCTAGATTGACATTTTGACATTTAACAGTCGTTATAATAAAATGTGACGGTAATATTTCGAAAAGGTTAGAAAGAAGGTTAAAGAATGGCTGAGATGTCAACAAAAGAAAAGCTGCAGTTTGCTGCGCTGGATCTTTTCTCGAAGAAAGGATATGCTGCGACCAGTGTAGATGAGATTGCTGAATCCGTCGGTATGAAGGGGCCTATCATTTACAAATACTTTAAGGGTAAAGAAGACCTGCTCCTTAGTCTTATCAATATTACTGATGGCAATTACAGACAGGAGATGATGATAGAGACAGCAGTTCCGGTATGGATCCATAACGGTGCTGAGCTGAAGGAGTTTTCTCTTCACCAGATCAACTTTACAATCAGTAACGAAACAGTAGTTAAACTTCGTAGAATGAGTTCCATTGAGCAGTTTAGAAACAGACGCCTTGCACAGGAGGCTTCAAAGCACCAGTTAGATAATATCATTGATCTGTTTTCAAGAATATTTAAATGCATGATCGATAATGGCGCAATTGATCCGGCTGATCCTGAGGTTCTGGCGCTGGAGTATACATCTCCGACATCAGTACTTATTCAGCTCTGCGACAGAGAGCCTGAGAGAAAAGAAGAAGCTCTTTCACTTATCGAGAAGCACATTGACTTCTTCATCGCAAAGTACTGCAAGAAGTAAGAACTTACTTAGAAGTGACATAAAAAAACACGATTTCTGTTTTATCAGAAACCGTGCTTTTTTATTATCTCGTCTATCTTTTCGGACTTCTCCTTATAACCGGGAGACTTCTTAAGAGCTTTCGTATCGCAGTGGCCGTGGCAGGCTCCCTTATCGGGACAGCTTCCGCAGGTGCCGTTCTTCTTTAAATAGAGAATGGCCGGAATAAGAAGAAGGAGTATTACTATTAATGCTATGAGTGTAGGGATATTCATATCATAGTCCTTTCCTTGTGTTAGATATTTCTAACTGCGTAGAATGATAATCGATTATCTGTTTTACGTCAAGGGAAAATATTGCCGCCGCCTGTAAAAGAATTGTTATCTTTTCTGAATTAGTGCTATAATAGTCCTCGGTGTTTATTAAAAATCTAGGAGATATTCAGTCATGAGAAAGTTTGAAAAGTCAGTAAAACTTAATAATGTTTGTTATGATATAAGAGGTCCTGTAATGGACGAAGCAAATCGTATGGAAGCGGCGGGAGAGAAGATATTAAAGCTCAATATCGGTAATCCGGCACCATTCGGTTTCAGAGCACCTGATAAGCTGATCGAGATACTTTCAGGAAATCTTACTAATACAGAGGGATATTCAGATTCCCGAGGACTTCTCTCGGCAAGAGAGGCTATCGTAAAGTATGATGAGAAGAAGGGTATCCATGGCGTAACTGCAGGCGATGTTTATACAGGTAACGGCGTCAGTGAGCTCATCACCCTTTCCATGCAGGGACTGCTGGACTATGGCGATGAGATTCTTGTACCATCTCCCGACTATCCGCTCTGGACAGCATCCGTAACTCTTGCAGGAGGAACAGCAGTTCACTACCTCTGTGATGAGAGTTCAAACTGGTATCCTGACATTAAGGATATTGAGAAGAAGATCACACCAAGAACAAAGGGTATCGTAGTTATCAATCCGAATAACCCTACAGGAGCGCTCTATCCTGAGTCAGTTCTTAAGGAAATAGTGCGTCTTGCAGAAATGCATGACCTTATCATCTTCGCAGATGAGATATATGACCGTCTTGTAATGGACGGAAAGACACATACCTCCATCGCAAGCCTTACAGACAAACTCTGTATAACTTTCAACGGACTTTCAAAGTCCCATCTTATCGCCGGCTACAGAGTTGGATGGATGTCCATTTCCGGTGACAAGAGTAATGCAAAAGGATATATGGAAGGTATCAACCTTCTTTCAACTATGAGACTCTGTTCAAATGTACCGGCGCAGTCCTGTATTGCGCCTGCTCTTGATATGCTTGAGGAGACCAAGGCTCTTGTTGCTCCGGGCGGAAGAGTATACGAGCAGAGAGAGTTCATTTACAATGCGATAAAGGATATTCCGGGAATGAGTGCTGTAAAGCCTGAGGCTGCATTTTACATATTCCCTAAGGTGGACAGAGAGCTGTTCAATATCAGTGATGACGAGAGATTCGCACTGGATGTACTGAGATCAAAGAAGATTCTCTTTACCCACGGCGGTGGATTCCATTGGGAGACTCCTGATCATTTCAGAATCGTATATCTTCCTGCTATCGACGTACTGTCAGAGGCCATGGAAGCTATGGGAGAATTCCTGATGACTTACAAACAGAGGGGCTAGAATGGTAACAGCTATGCTTTTTGCGGGCGGTGTCGGAAGACGTATGAAATCCGATGATCTCCCGAAGCAGTTTATAGAAATAGGCGGCAAGCCGATAATAGTAAGAACGATGGAGCATTTTGAGAAGCATCCGGAAGTAGACCGGATAGTTGTGGCCTGCAAGGAAGACTGGATAGACCATCTTGAGGCTCTCATCAAAGATTATAAGATAACTAAGGTGCATTCTGTGGTTCCGGGCGGAGCCACAGGGTATGCCTCTATTCATAATGGAGTTATGGAGACGGCGAAGTTTATGACGGACCCGGATGATATTATCCTTATCTGTGATGGGGTGCGCCCTATGCTGACAGAGCGTCTTATCTCAGACTCCATAAGATATGCCCGTGAGTGCGGAACATCTGTTCCTGTAACTCCGAGCATAGATTCTCTGCTTTTCAGTGAGGACGGTAAGTTCTGCGAGAAGAGTTATGAACGAAGCAGTATGTATATAACTCAGGCCCCTCAGGGTTATACCATGGAGAAGATTCTCTGGGCTCATTCAGAGGCGGAGCGCCGTGGTATCGTGAATCCTGTATCTTCAAGCGAGCTTTTTATCGAGCTCGGCGAGAAGGTCAGACTCTTTGAGGGCGAGAGGATCAACATCAAGGTCACAACACAGGAAGACCTGGAAATATTAAATGCATGGTGTCACCACCAGGAAAGTGAGAAATGATTATGGTGAAACTATCTGAGTTTTTAACAAAAGAGCAGTATGCAGATATACTTGAAGTGGCAGAGAATCCGGCTGTACCATGGGATGAGCTTAACGGGAAGACCGTGCTTATCACAGGTGCAGCCGGTTTTATAGGTTATTATCTTACAGCAGCCCTTCTCCTGAGAAATGATCTGTATAACTCGGGGATCCGCGTACTGGGCGTAGTAAGAAATATCGACAAGGCTTTTGACAAGTTCGATAGGATGACAGAAAGAGATGATCTTGTCCTCTTTGAAGTGGATGTCTGTGATCCGGAACTGGGAAATGTGATATTTGCTTATACAAAGAGAAGTATGGGAACAGCTCCGAATGAGGAGTCCTGGAACTCCGGCCTTGATTATATTATCCATGCCGCAAGCCAGGCGTCAGCGCTGCATTTTGAAAATGATCCTGTGGGAACTATGCGTGCAAATCTCATCGGAACAGACAATGTGCTTGAAACAGCCCGCAAGCTGGACAGCCGTGTGCTCATCGTATCCAGCCTTAAGGTTTATGGTGATGTGGATATTGATTCATATAAGAGCTGCTATGCGGTTGGAAAGCGTGCCAGCGAGACCCTGGCAGTGAGCTATGCAAAACAGTATGGCATAGATGTAAGGATAGTAAGGCCTAGTTACATCTTTGGAGCGGCATCTCTGAGAGATGACAGGGTGTGGGCTCAGTTCATTGCGAACGTTGTCAAAAAGGAAAATATCCTGCTTAAGAGCAACGGTGCAGTTTACAGATCCTTCTGCTATGTGACAGATACGGCGGCAGGACTCCTTACAATCCTGTTGAAGGGAGAGCCGAACAAGGCCTATGATATAGCCTCTGAAATCGGAAACGTGTCCATCAGAGATTTCGCTAAAAAGGCGGTAGAAACCTTCCCTGAGAGAAACCTGACTCTGGCTTTTGAAAATCCGGCAGATTCAGCTGAACCACAGAGCTTCAGCCGCGAGATTCTGGACGGATCGAGCCTTGAGGGACTTGGCTGGAAGGCTTCTGTGGACATATCTGAGGGAATCAGAAAATCGGTAGACATAATTGAGGCTGATACAGCCCTTTTTGCTTGAAATATATGTATTAAAATGGTAGACTATAATAGTTAAATTATCATTAGGCGTAGTGCGCCCTAGTGAAAAAGTATGGAACTGAGGTAGACATCATTGGATAAGCTGGTAAAGTTTATAAAAGCCCTTATTGTAATAGTCGCAGCGGCTATGCTGTGCATGATATGTAAGGACTATTATAAGGATTATAAGAAAGCGTATAACGAAGAGTACACAGGTACGTATCACAGAGAAGGAACGGACGTTGAAGTAACGATTCCGGAGGGCTCAAGTATCAAGGAAGCTGCAGGCATTCTCTATGATAAGGGGCTCATTAAGTACAAAGGAGCCTTTGTTGACAGGTATCAGGAATCTAAGTTCTCGGGAGAACTCAAAGCCGGAACTTATAAGCTGAACACAGGTATGAATACACTCGAGATGATCGAGGTTATGTGCCCTGTCATTGATGAATCAGGCATTATCAAGAAACTGGTTATACCGGAGGGATTCTCGGTAGATCAGATAGCTGCAAGATGCGCGAAGGAAGAGATATGTTCCAAGGAAGATTTCCTCAGAGCTGTTAACTCTGTAACAGCACAGGATTTCGAGTTCCTTGCAGATATACCTTCCGGTACAAATGTAAGATATAAGCTGGAGGGATATCTCTTCCCTGCTACTTATGACATTTACAAAGATACAACTGCAGAGGACATCGTTAACATGATGCTGCAGGCCTTCAAGAATTACTATACTGAGGAGATGCAGGCCCGTGCCGAAGAACTTGGTATGAATTCTTTCGAGGTTCTGAAACGTGCATCCATGATTGAACGTGAGGCGAAGCTCGCTGAAGAACGTCCTACAATTGCAGGAGTTATCAACAACCGTCTGAATGCGGATATGCTTCTTCAGATTGACTCAACTGTACTTTACCCTCTTACAGATGGTATGTACGATAAGACAGAAGTTTTATATGAGGATCTCGAGATAGATTCTCCTTATAACACATATATGTACAAGGGACTTCCTGTAGGTCCTATATGCAACCCGGGTCTTTCATGTATCAACGCAGTTCTTGAACCGGAAGAGCATACATACCTGTACTATCATGTAATCGATGAAGAGACAGGTAAGCATATATTTACTGAAACCATGGAAGAGCATGAGGAAACCATGACTCAGGAAGATGGTTCAGGTGACGAATAGGGTTTTTAAGGGTTAAAAGTATTAAGATTAATATGGGGGACGCCGAAAGGCAGACTTACCATTTGGATGGCACTTTCTTGCTTCGCAAGAAAAGCATATTGTGCTTCGCACAATCTGCATTCTGCAGCGCGTTGCTTGCAGAATGTGTGCAGCATTCGCTGCATGCTCGCCATGTGCAGCGCACAGCCGAGCACTGTTGGACATAATATATTCGAGGAGGAGACGTAGATGAGAAGCTTTGGCTTTACAGCGAAGAACATGGGGGAGGAGAGATACCTTACCTACATTATGGGAGAAGGCTGTGAACTTGACGAGGACGCACTTGATATATGTGAGGAGGGCGTACCTGGGCTTGTCGACATCATCTATGAGGAGGATGATGACTTTGATTATCTTACCTATGATATCTCAGGCAAGATGACAGTGGACAGCTTTTCTAAAGGACCTATGGATAAGAGCAAGGTGCTTACTCTTATCAGAAATGTAGCAATGGGCATCATCGATATTAAAGAACAGGGGATTCCACTTGCATACATTCTGTTAAACAGAAAATTTATGTATGTCGATCCTGATACTCTCGGAATTCAGTACCTCTGTGTTCCAATCGAGAGTGAAGGCAGTGTTGCTGCTGAATTCAAAGGATTTGTAAGACAGTTCATGGCCAATCTCGTTTTTAATGTAGACGAGGATCTTGGATATGTTGGACAGCTTCTCACATATATAAATGGCGATTCATTTAACTTAAGAGGACTTATAGGACTTGTTGAAGCCCTTATGAAGGACTCAGGAATCAACTTTGACGGAACTTCATCAGATATTGCAACAGCAGATGGGGATGTTGTTGTTAATACTGAAGCAGCTAAGGAAGAAGGCGGCGTAAGCAGCTTCATGGAAGAGCTTCCTGATGCTGGTGATACTCTTCCGGAAATCGGCGATGATGAGGAAGAGATAGAAGAGCTTGAAGAGATTGAAGAGCCGGCTGAGGAGCCTGCAGCTGAAGAGTCTGAAGAGGATGAGGAGGATGCTCCTGAGACAGTTACAATAGCTGATATCAGAGCTGCTCAGAAGAGCGTAAAGGTTAACAGAGCTGCTCTTATTCAGAAGAATGCTAAGGCTGAATCTGAGACTGAGACACTTACAGAGGATGAGCAGGAAGCTGCTGATCAGGCTGCTAAGGCAAGCGAGATTTCAAGTAAGTCTAAGAACAAAGAGAGAAAGAAGAATAATGAAGTTAATGAGATAGTTGAAGCACCGGCAGAACCGGCAGCTAATGCTAATGCAGCAGCTAACATTATTCAGGCCACAACAGGCGGAACAATTAAGATCAATCCTTATCTCATAAGAGAAACAACAGAAGAGAAGATAATCATCAATAAGGATGTATTTAAGATCGGTAAGGCAAACAGGGGTGTTGATTACAAGATTCAGGGTAACGGAGCCATCAGCCGTGTTCACGCTATTATCGCACTGAAGGACAACGCTTACTACATCAGGGACAATAAGTCTACTAACCACACATATGTAAACAATGTTCAGCTTGAGGACGACCAGGAGCTGATGCTTACTGATAACTGCAGAATCACATTTGGAGACGAAGACTTTATATTTAAGCTTAGATAAGAAATTTTTAACACTTGCAAGGGGGTGCGGTAATGAACAAGGAAAATATCAATTTAACCAAGAGTGTAAGCGGCATAACATTCAGGTATGACCTGCTTCCATCAGATGTTATTGATGAAAGGGCTATGGACAGGATAAGAGGAACCATGCTCGAAGGCGTGGCACCGGTTCAACTTACTGACATGGGCGGCAGGAAGACTATTATATCCAATATTCCTGACGGAACAGCTCTCAGTATGTTCTTGAAGAGAACACTTAACAAGGCTGAAGTCCTCACGCTCATAAGAAATCTCCTTATTCCTTTCGAAATCGGAAAAAGCGGGATACCTGTAAACTACATTGTAAAAGACTGGGATAACATTTTTGTTGATAACAACACTCTTGCAGTGAATGTGTTCCTTGTTCCAATACAGGAAGCAACAGCAACCGTTACTGACATTGCTGATTTCTTCAGAGATATTGTTGCAGGAATGAAGTTTAATGAGGCTGATAAGGATAATTATGTTGCACGCATACTTACCGAGATCAACTCAGATCGTTTCAGTACACAGGATTTAAATGTGCTCGTAGCAGACATGCTTACAACAGTTGCACCTGTTGGCGGTATGAACGGACCTGCACAGAAGATAGATAGAATGGCTCTGATGAGAAACAGAGCACAGGGCATGCCGCAGGGAGCACCGGGACAGTTTGGTGGTCCGGTAGGCCAGCCTCCAATGGGACAGCCGGGACAGTTTGGCGCTCCACAGGGAGCACCAATGGGACAGCCTCCAATGGGTGGACCGATTCCACAGGGCCAGCCAAGACCAATGGGTCAGCCACCGGTTGGCGGACCACAGGGTCAGCCTCCGATAGGTCAGCCACAGCCAGGCTTCAAGCCTCAGGGAGCACCAGTTCAGCCTCCATTCGGAGCACCAGTTCAGGCACCGCAGGGCGCACAGGGACAGGCTCCAATCGGTGGACCAGCAGGTCAGCCTCCGGTAGGTCAGCCTCCGGTAGGTGGACCGATTCCACAGGGAGCACCAATGGGCCAGCCTCCAATAGGTGGACCAAAGCCAGTAGAAGAACCTAAGAAGGAAGAAGAAAAGAAGCCGGAAGAGGTTAAGGCAGAAGAAGTAAAAGTAGAAGAGCCAAAGGCAGAAGAAGTAAAGGCTGAAGAGTCAAAGGCAGAAGAAGTTAAGCCGGAAGAGCCAAAGGCAGAAGAAGAGAAGTCAGAAGAGCCAAAGGCAGAAGAAGAAAAACCAGAAGAGCCAAAGGCCGAAGAAGTTAAACCAGAAGAAGAAAAGCCGGAAGAACCAAAGGCGGAAGAAGAGAAGCCAGAGGATAAGCCGGAAGAGAAGATAGAGGAGAAAGCTCCGGAAGCACCGAAGCCATTCCAGCCGGGACCACAGGGTCAGCCTCCGGTAGGCCAGCCACAGCCAGGCTTCAAGCCACAGCAGCCACCATTCGGAGCACCAGGTCAGGTACCACAGGGAGCACCGATGGGTCAGCCTCCGGTAGGTCAGCCGCAGCCGGGCTTTAAGCCACAGCCAATACCAGGATCGGGAATGCAGGGACAGCCACAGCCGGTACCAGGATCGGGAATGCAGGGACAGCCGCAGCCGGGCTTCAAGCCACAGCAGCCACCATTCGGAGCACCAGGTCAGGCACCACAGGGAGCACCGATGGGTCAGCCTCCAGTAGGTCAGCCGCAGCCGATACCGGGATCAGGAATGCAGAGCCAGCCACAGCCGGTAGAGCCTCCAAAACCAGCGGAAGCTCCAAAGCCAGCAGAACAGCCTGCACCAGCTCCGGCACCGCAGCCTGTACCTCAGCCGGTTCCAACACCGACACCGCAGCCTGTGCCACAGCCGGTTCCAACACCGACACCACAGCCGGTTCCAGCACCGACACCACAGCCTGCACCGGAAGCGCCAAACCAGGAAGAGGCACCTAAGCCAGCAGAGGCTCCAAAGAAGGAAGACTCACCGCAGCCATCCGTTCAGCCTACACAGCAACTGCTGAATGAAAGCGTACCTGCAGTTGATTTTGATGCAATTGAAAAAGATAAAGAGATATTTGATAAGACACAGGCACCGCTTATCGGTGGATTTATGGCAGGAGCACCAACAGGAGCACCTAAGCCTTATCTTCTCCGCAGAAAGACAGGAGAGAAGATATACATCCCGGACACTGAGTTCAAGATAGGAAAGTCACAGATCAACGCTGATTACACTATCTCAGAAAATCAGGTAATAAGCCGTGTTCATTGTATAGTACGCAGGAAGAATGGCGTAACATTTATAGAAGATAACAACTCAACCAACGGCACCTTTGTAGATGGACAGAAACTCGAGCCGCATAAGGAACAGTTCCTTAAGGTAGGTTCAGTGGTTAAGTTAGGAGATGAAGAATTTGAGTTCTTCCTCAGGTAAGAAGGAGACGAAGATGGAATTTTCCGCAACCTACAATACCGACATTGGTATTAAGAAGTTTACTAACCAGGATTCACTGGCCATCCGAATTATCGACACACCTAAGGGTCAGGTCGCATTCGGAATAGTATGTGATGGAATGGGAGGACTTGCCAAGGGTGAGCTTGCCAGTAAAGAAGTTATAGATGCCTTTACAAAATGGTTTGATGAAACCTTTGTAGAAGAGGTCCTCGATGATACATTTTCGGCTGAAAGTCTGAGGAAGGAATGGAACAATATCATTCAGAACGAAAACAGACTACTCGGCATGTACGGAGCAGACAACAATATCATGCTTGGAACAACAGTTTCAGCACTGCTTATATATGGTGATGAGTTTTACATCGTACATGTCGGCGATAGCCGAGTATATGAGCTTAGAGATTCGGTCAGAATACTGACCCGAGATCAGACTTTTGTAGCCAGGGAGATAGCAGCAGGCCGTATGACACCAGAAGAGGCCAAGACTGATCCACGAAGAAGTGTACTTCTGCAGTGTGTAGGTGCATCAGCAGAAGTAAAACCGGACTTCCTGAAGGGCAAAACTCAGAGAAATGCAATTTATCTCATCTGCTCTGATGGTTTCAGACATCAGATTTCCGAGGAAGAGATTCTTGATAAACTCGGACCAAATGCAATCAAATCTGATGAGGATATGAAGTACGGATGCGTATATCTTACGGAGATGGTTAAGAACCGTAAGGAAGCAGATAATATAACCGTAGCAGTAATTAGAACTATATAGTGTAGAGGGATAAGAAATGCTTAAAGAAGGAACCGTCCTTGACGGAAAGTATGAGGTCCTTAAAAAGATAGGCGAAGGTGGTATGTCCATCGTTTATCTTGCCAGAAACAATCGTCTTAATATGCAGCTTGCAGTTAAGGAGATCAAGAATGATGGCTCTAAGAGTACAGAAGTACTCCTGAAGGGACTCGAAAGAGAAGCAAATATACTTAAGGATGTAGATCATCCTGTTATTCCTCGTATCATTGATATCGTAAAGTACAAGGACACTATCTGTGTTGTTATGGACTTTATCGAAGGCGAGAATCTGGCTGACAGATTAAAGGTAGAGGGCGCATTTCCACAGGAGAAGGTTATCGAATGGGG
>JAEEGI010028682.1_pt1 | contig 10575 bp, 7 predicted proteins | sample 8958751 | NCBI WGS metagenome assembly JAEEGI01 (sample SAMN16246545, study PRJNA631951) | gut metagenome | biome: gut microbiome; feature: rumen; material: KS-attached | host: Bos | place: Iran: Karaj | collected 2018-10 | reverse complement strand
TCCCCAATCCCCAATCCCCAATCCCCAATCCCCAATCCCCAATTTTTAAAACATAAATAAATAAAACCTTTATAAAATACTAATAATCAAAAAATTAAAAAATAATATATATAAAAAATATTTTATCATTAATATTAATAAAAAAAATAAATAAATAATAAATAAAAAATAATAACTTCTAAAATCAAAAATAAAAAAAATGAAAAAAAACGAACAAAATGAATATTCAGATGAAAATTCACCACTTGAAGATGATAATGAGAGTAGTAATGATAATAATGAAGAAAATGAAGAAGAAGAAGAAAGAGAAGAAGGAGAAAATAATATAAAACAAGAAGAAAATGAAGAAGTTGAAAATGAAGATGAAGAAGGAGAAAATAATGAAGAAGGTGAAGAAAGAGAAAATGATAATGAAGAACAAAATGAAAATGAAGAAAATAATAATGAAGATGAAGTAAAGAAAGAAGAAAAAAGAATATAATAATAGAAGAAGAAAATATAGAAAAAAATTCATAAGAAAAAAAAATTCTAAAGAAAAAAAGAAATTAAACTTAAAAACATAATTTAAATAAATAATTATTAATATTTAATTTAGTATTATCCTTAAAAACGTTTAAATAATTTAATTTTAAATTTATTATTTTACAAAAACCAAAAATTAAAAAATGAGAAAAGTATATTATCCTCAAAAAAAGAAACCAGATCCATTATTAAAAATAGGCTTAAAAAGAGAAACATTAGCATACACAGATAAAAACATAGACCCAAATTTGAATTTTTTAAATAGATTTTTATATGATGAAGAAAGGAAAAAATTAGATAAATTAGAACGTCAAAAACAAGAATTTAAATATATATCAAAGGCTTACGACGAAGCTCATTATCAAAATCCAAACTTAACAAAAAAAAAAATAAATGTAGATCACATTTCAGGAAAAATAGGACAAGAAAATAGAGAAATACAATTTAATAATTATCAAAATAGTGGATCAAAATTAACAACAGATCAAGCATTTTCAAAGCCATTTAAACCAGATATTAAAAGTATAAATTATCATGGATATAATATAATAAATAATAATATTTTAGGATTTTGTAATCCTAATCAACAATTTCCTTCTTCCTCTTATCAAAATACTTATTTGGGAAAACAATTACCAGATGAAAGTGCTGGTTTTACTCCTGAAGAATATCAAGAATATTTAAGATTAAAAAATAAATTAGTTATGAATAAAGAAAAAGAAATGAAAGGGACTTTAGTTAATATGAAAGTTCCTGGAAGAGGAGATATTATAAATGAAACAAGGAGAATTTCAACTGAGGAAAATGACAGGAGAATTAGAGAATATAATCGAAATGTACAAAATTTAATGAAAGAACAAAGAGTTTTAGATAAAGGACAAGTCGATTATTTCCTTAATAAAGATTATGGAGAAAGTAAAAGACAACATGAAATATATATGAATGAATTACAAAAACAAAAAGATTTAGAAAATAATAATAATATTAATAATAGTAATATTAATACTGAAGAAGAACAATTTTTAAGAGAGAGAGAGGAATATGAAAAACAGTATAAACAGCAAATGATAAATAATTCAGAATTAAATAATAATATACAATTAAATAATAAAATTGGAGCTGAAGAAATTCCATATTATCCACAAATGCAAGAACAACAAAATATCCAAAGTGAAAGGTCAATTCCAAATGAAAAAATACCAACTTTTATAAATGAAAATAAACCAAATAATCCTCCAAATAATATGAATCAAAATCCAAATATCAATAAAGATATAGAATATGAACAATATATATTATCTCAATTAAACCAAAATGAAAAAAAAGAAAAAATGGAAAATTCAGAAATAAAAGAATCAAATAATAATAATCCAAAGAGAACCGATAAAGATTATTTAGCATATATGGAATTAATGCGTGAAAAAGAAGAAAAAGAGAAAGAAAATATAATAAATAGACAAGAAGGGAATAATGAAATAATAAATAAAGAAATACCTCAAATAAATAATAAATTATCTCAAGAAGAAATTGAAAGAATGGAATATGAAAATTATTTAATGGAAAAACAAAGAGAAATGATGATGCTTCAACAAAGAGAAGAAGTTGATCCTGAATATTTAAAAAAATTACAAAGTTATGAAGCTATTGTTCAAGACCAACCTATTAATTTAAAAGAAAATGAAAATTTAATTAATAAAAGTAGAAACTATGAAAATCCTTATACTACTAATAAGAATTATAATATTGGGAAATCTACTTTGGATCAAAATCCTATTTCTCAAAGTAATAATTCTTATAAATTCGATTTTAATAAATATTATTTAGTTAATGGAAATAGAATTAATTCAGGAAGATTAAAAAATGCAGGAAATAGAATAATAAGAAAGTAAAAATTTATTTATTATTTTTTCAAATACTTTTAATTTTAAAAAAATTAATTTTAATTATACAATTATAATATAAAACATATATTAAACTAATATATAGTTACAGCCTTTACAGAACAAAAATATAATAACTTAATAAAAAATTGGAAATAAATTTATTTATAAAGTGCATTATACAATATTAACCTTCCTTTAATTCAAATAAAATTTTAGTCATTCCAGTTTTGATGATCATTTGATTGAAAATTTCCATTTTATTAACTAATAACCAAACACCATTAGTTGATTGTTTATTTCCACTTCCATTTTCATTATTAACATTTCCGTCATAAACATAAAATTCATTTGTTTTATCATTATAAACAAAAGTAACTTGTACTCTACTAATTCCTGCTTCTTCAGAAATTATTATATCACAATCTTCTCTTCTTCCAACTTTAATTATTTTCTTTTCATTTAAATTAAATTTAAATCTTTTATTTTTATAATATATTATAAATTGCATTGATAATATTTTCAATTCTGTTTTTAAACTTATTAAATTATTAAACATAAATGTTGATTTATTATTTCCTTCTAATAAAAATTTTGGATTTATTTTTAAAAAAATTCCATTTCCTTCTTTACAATCTTTAATATAAAATTTCCCATCTTCAAATATAATACTAAATTGATGAGGTTTAATATTAGAATCAGCAATTTTATAATCAATTCCTTTATAATAAATACTATCTTCTTTACTAACTATAGAACTTCCAAAAGTAAAAACTTTTTCTCTTAATTCTTCTTTAATAATATTAATATTTTTACTTTCACTTACAAGAGAAGTATTAGTTATTAAAACTTTATCAAATTCAACATCAGATTCATTTGATAATTTCATTGTTAATACATTTTGAGATAAAAATTCTCTTGAATCTATTATACTTGATTTTACATGAGTTATGTTGTCATTTTTATCTGAAAATGTTATTTTTTTACTTTGAACTGATTTAACTTTATTTCCTATTGAATTTGAATTTTTAAATGATTGAACTGTATTGTGAATTGAGGATATTTCATTTAATAAAAAATTATTAAAATCTATTTGCTGATTTTGAATGATTAAATGACTGTTGTTTAATTCATTATCTAAGTTGATGTCTAAATTTTTTTCATTTGTATTTTCCAGCATACATCCCATTTGAATTTTATTTATTTTATTATTTTTTTTTTCTTTTAAAAACCTTATTTAATTCATTTTTCCCAATTGAAAATAAGTAATGATTAAAAATATTAATCTTTAAACAAAAAAGAAATGAATAAAAATAAATAAAAAAATATTTTATTTTATTTCTTATTTTAATTAATATAAGACAATAGATAAACAAATGTGTAATGTATTACATTTATATAGGATATGTCATATTCAAGATAAAATTAGAGAACAAAACTTCATTTAGAAAGAATGATTACAATGAAAGCTGTGATTGATGTTGAAGAATTAATAATCCCAACATTTTTAAAATGAAGATTAGCAAAAAAAGAAATTGAAGAAGAAAAATTATAGAAAATAGAATATGGAATGAATGAATAATTAGTAAAATATTAGAAACAAATATTCTGGAAGGACAATATAATTTAAATGTTTTGGCCCCTCAAAATTATCCTTCTTTTAAAAAGAAGTAAAATTTCCTTTATTCAAATTTAAAAAGACAATATGATATAATAAAGCCGATTTTGATTTATATTCAAGTATTTCTATATTAAAACCAATATATGATAATAGAAATACAAGATGTAATTAGAAATAAATATATAATAAAAATTTCAAAATCCTAATTTAAATTTTGAATCTCCTGAAAAATTTAGAAGAATATTAGAAATTTAAATGATTAATTCTTTAATAGAAGAAAAAGACCAAAATCTTCTCTTCAAAAAACAAATCTAAATGATAAAAATAATAATAAAACAACTGTAATTTCAACTTCAACAAAATATCAAAATAACACAACAAATAATAATATAAAAGTTACTCAAACAGGAAATCAAATAATAAAAATAAATAATTAAATTTTTTAAATTTAAATTTATAAATTTAAATCAAATTTTATCACTTTTTTCATAAGAATTTTTTCAAAATAATAACTTTATATTTAAAAGAATTAATATTTTTTAAGTAATTCATCATTAATTTGTTTTTGTAAAGCCATACATTCTTTTAACAATCCAGAAAATTCATTATCATTTGCTTTAGAATCAATATAACTTTGTAATCCATAAATAGTATTTTCATTAGCTTGCATTTTTTTTTCTAAATCTCTCATTCTTTTATACATATCATTATCTTCTAATTGAGCATTCTTAGTTCTATTTTTCAAAACTAAAGAAGTTAATAATTTATCATAATTATCTTTATTAGCTTTTAAAATAATTAATAAACTTTTCATTCTATCAGAATCTCTTTGAAGAAAATCTTTCTGTGCATCAATTCTATCAAATTTCTCACTAATTTCATTATTAATTCTATTTAATTTATCTTTATAATTTTTAATATCTTTCTTAAGAGTATCATCTAATTTTTCTAATCTTTGTAATTTAACAACTAATTCTTCATATTTAGCTTTAGCTTCTTCTAAAGTATTAACAGATTTTTCGATCATATCTTTTTTCTCTCTAATTTTATCTTTAATTCCAGCACCTGAATTTTCCAAAGGACTTTGACCTGAATTTATTTTTTCTGATATATTTTCTAATAAAGCAACAACAACTTCTTCTTTAGCTTGAATTTCTTTATAATGATTTCTTTTAATACTATCATAATTTTCAATAAAAGCAGAATATTCTTTATCTTTCTGACTAATTGAATCAACTGCTTTTGTATTATCATTATTTATATTTGATTTCATTTCTCTTTCTAATTCTATTATTGATTTTTTATGACTTTCAATTATTTTTTTAGTATCTGGAATTTTTTTATCTATATTATTTTTTTCCATTGTTTGTTCTTTTGCCTTTGCAACTAATCTTTGCTTTAATTCATCAATACTTAATCCTGCTTCATTTGTTTGTAATTCCAATTCTTCTTTTTTTCTTTGTAATTGAATAATTGAATCTTTTAATTTTTGAGCTTCCATTTTATTAGGATTACTTTTCAATATATTTTCACCTTCTATTAAATCAGCATTTAATTTTGCCATTTCTTCTCTCAATTGATATATTTTCATAATATAATTTTGATTATCTTCTCTAATTTGTTCATATTCACTTTTTTGATCAGGGTCTAAATCTAATAATCTTTGTTCAATATTTTGTACAACTTTATTATTTTCATATTCAACTTCTTCTAATTCACTTAAAATTTTAGATTTCTCAATATATAAATTATCACTTTCATCCATTTTCTTCTTATTAATCAATTTCATTCTATTATAAACATCTTCAATATCTTCAGCTTTCATCATACTTCTATATTTATCACCTGCTAAATTATAATCAGCTAATTCACCTTCTAAATTTTGAACATCTTTAGAAAGAACTTCATATTGCTTATTTAAATTAGCATAAGTAGTCATATCAGAATTAATAGAACCAATTTCATTATTCATATTTAATATTTCTTTTGAAATATCATTTATCTTTGTTTTTAATAAAGTTATATAATAAGTTTTATCTTGTATTTTTCTTTCTATTTTCTGACCTCCACTTCCTTGAACTACTCCACTTAAACCTTGTCGAGATACTGCTCTGTCTATTACTTTCGTATCTGTTGTAAAACCTATTGATTTCATTGTGTCTTGGTTAATTTGACGTTGTCCTGTTGGAAGACGACCTGCTCTAGAACCTGCACGAATATTTGACATTTTTTTTTATCTGTTTTTTTTTCAAAGTTATTTTTTTATAATGGTTTTTTTAATTTTTTTTAAATTATTATTTTTTATTTCATGATCACAGGAAAATTAAAGGAATTCAAATTAAGAAATTACAATTTTAATTATAAGTAATTAAAGGAATTATAAATTCATTATTTCAAAGACTTATTATTTTCTTATTTATAAAAATATTTAATTTAAATAAACCATATAAACTTATAATACTCCATTATCAATCAAATTAAATTTCCCGGGAATGTGGCAGAAAGTTTGGAACATAAAAAATAAATAACATCTTTAAAAAAATTTAAAAAAATCATATATCTCACTTCAAAAACACATATATAAAAATATCCTATTAAATAAACTTACAATCTTCTTCCTCTTCTTCCTCCTTTTCTTCTAGTACTATCTGTAGGAATAGGAGTAACATCTTCAATTCTTCCTATCTTCATTCCTAACCTAGCGAGAGCTCTCATAGCAGCTTGAGCACCCGGTCCAGGAGTACGAGTATCAATCCCACCTCTTCCACGAAGCTTAATGTGAATAGCATCAATACCCAATTGTTTTAATCTTGCAACAACATCAGCAGCAGCCATCATTGCTGCATATGGAGAACTCTCTTCTCTATCTGCCTTCACCTTCATTCCACCTGTTACACGGGCATAGGTTTCACGACCTGATAAATCTGTTACGTGGATAAAGGTATCGTTGAATGTTGCACAAATATGACATACTCCAAATATATATTGTCCATCTGTTCTTTCTGGACCTAAATATACTACTTTTTGTGCTGCTGCTTCTTCTCCTTCTTCTCCTTTTTGGGCTTTTTGTTTTCCTTTAGCTTTACTCATTTTTTTGTATCTAAATGAAAATATTATTTATTTTCAAATTAAATTAGTTTTTTTATATTTTATTCAATAGAAATTTTAACAATTAAATTTTCATATTTTATAAAGATTAATTTAAAATATATGAAAAAAACAAGCAGAAAAAAAAATTAAATAAAAGTTATTTTTAAATGTAAATAATTTAAAAAAGCCAAAAATCTGGGAAACAAAAAATCTATATATTCTTTAATTCATTCTCCTAACTAATTTATTAATTTCTTCTTCTCTATTACCCCAATCACCTCCGTTAATAAAAGAGTGATTTTTATTATGCCATCCTCCTTTAGGATTATTCATTTTAAAAGTCCAAAGGAAAGAATTAGCTTCTTTAAAATGAGGTCCAACTTGATAAATTTCTTCAATTAAATCTTCAATACAAGTAATACCGAATTTTCCAAGAGATTGTTCAATAATACAATTATCACTTAAAGGAATTCTAGAATGATTAATTTTTGCAAAACCTCTTTTATAAATTAATTCAGAAATAGTTTTTCTATTAGGATAACCATAAACAACATAAGGTTCAATTTTTTTAAGCATATTCATAGTAGCTTTATTAACTTTTACAAAAACACCATTATTTAATTGTCTTAATCTAAGTAATCTTAAAATTTTTGTAACTTGAGGTCTAATATGATTAATACCTTTTATTCTTATTACAAAAGCAACTTTGGCTTCTGGAGGCATATAAAAATTTCCTGAGTTACGAGCTTCTCTTTTCATTTCTATTAAATGAGCTTCTTCTTTTAATAAAGATTCATGGTATTGTTTTCCACGAGCTAACCATTCTTCTCTTCTCTTTTTTATTAATTCTTTCCTCTTTAATCTTGATTCTTCTAAATTTTTCTTCTCTAAAGCTTCTCTTTCTGTCTTTTTCTCAAATGATGATGGGATGAAAGTGTCTTGAATCATTTAAATGGATATTTTTTTTATTATTAATTTTTCAAATTATTTTTTTGGAAAATTAATTAATTTTTCCTTTTGGTTTTTTTTTTTCTTTTTTATACTTTAATTTTAAATTGTAAAAAACAATATATTGTAAAAGAATATATTAAGAAAGGATTTTATTAAGTAATTTTTAATAAAATGTCAAAATGGAAAAAAGTAATAAAACATAATTCTTGGATGCAAGTATTTAAAAAATATCTTTTAAAAGTAATAAAAACTATAAATCAAAAAGAATTAGTAAGAGATCTTTTTAATACAGAATTAGAAATAAATGACTTAATAATAAAAGAAGCTTCAAAGCCAATAATAGATATATATAATTTTCAAAATAAAAGAAATTCAATAATAAAAGAAAAAAATATAAAAGTTTCAAAAAAAAAATTACTAGTAGAAAGAAAAATAGAAATTTTAACATTTTGTTTACTTCAATTTAAAGGTTTAATTCGTTATTTACATTATCATGGAGTTGGAAAAGAAGATATAAAAAAAATGTCAAATTACATAACATATAAAAAAGTAAAAAAAGGAAAATATATTTTTCGAAATAATGAAAGATCAGATGCTTTATATGGTTTAATTAAAGGAAAAATTGAATTAAGAAGATTAGATTCATTTGATTATACAAATAAATTTAAAATTGAATTAATGAGAGATAATTTCAGTTCCATTGACTTTGAAAACAACATTCCTTTTGAAAATTTTATGTCTGATTGTGAAGATGATGGAAAAAATGAAAGTGAAAATGAAGAAGAAAAAGAAGAAAAAGAAGAAGAAGAAGAAGAAGAAGAATATAATAATAAATATAATAATTATAATAATAAATATAATAATAAATATAATAATTATTATAATAATTATACTCATCAAAATAATAAAGATGAAAATGAATTAAATGAAAGTTTTAAATTTATTAATGAAGAAGATTTAGATTATCAAATTGATAAGAAAATATATTTAGAGAGAAAAAAAGAAATAGATTTAAGTATAAAATATAAAGAAGAAAAAGAAAAAAAGAATGAAATAATAAATATTATAAAAGCAATAAAAAAACATCAAACTCCAAAAACTCCATTTTCAAAAGAAACATTAGATAAATTTATTAGAGAATTTGAATATATAGAAAATATACTTTGTCAAGGAGAATGTTTCGGAGAATTAAATTTATTAAATAAAAATTTCTTAAACTCTCCAATTTATTGTATAGAAGATTCAGATTTTTTTATTTTAGAAAGAGAATTTTTTAATAAAATTTTATTAAAAAGTTTTATTAAAAGTCATAAAAATAAAATAAGATTTATAGCAGATAAATTTCCTTTATTTAAAAATGAAATGAAAACTTCAAATTTATTAAATCAAGTAATACCAAAATATTTTGAAAAAGAAACTTTAATATATTCTCCTTTTGATAAAGCAGAATATTTATATTTAGTTTATCAAGGAGAATGTAATTTAATTTCTGTTGATAATGCAAAAAATAAAGAAGATTATATGATTAAAACAAATAAAAGAAAAATTATTTCAAAAATTTTAATTGGTGGAATTGCAGGTTTTGAAAGTTGCTTAAATGGAATTAATAATTATGAAAATGCTTTAATTGTTTCTAAAGAATATTCTGTTTTATTTAAAATTAATGTTAATTATATTTCTCAAATTTATAAAGGATTCAAAAAAAGTATTTTACCTCTTTATCAAGAACAAAAAAAAATTTTTATGGATTTAAATAAAAAAAATATTAAAATTAAATTAAATTTATGGTTAAAACAAAAAGATTATGAAATGAAATTAAAAAATAATAAAGATAAAAATCAAAATAAAAAATTCTTGTTTAATAAAAATAAACACATTCATAGAAGTTGTTTAAGCGGTGATGGAATAATTTTTAATAATTTAAATTTACAAAAAAAAATTTGTAATATAAATAATACTGAAAATAATAAATTACAAAAAAGAAATATTATTAAAACCAATTTTATTTTTAAAAGTTTAAGTAAAGAAAAATTAGCAAAAAATATTAAAAATCAAAAAAAAGATTTATTTAAAAATTATTGTTTAACAATTAAAAATTCAATGTATAATATTTATTCTAATACAGTAAAAAAATTTTGTGACAAAGATTTTTCTTCTTTAAATAGTATTTCTCTTTATAATTCTTCATCTTCAAAAACAAGATTTACCAATTCAAATGATAATTTATTAAATAAAAGAAAGGCTTTATTTAATAAAATTTTAACAAATTATAAAACAGGAAAATTTGAATTACCTTTTGTAACACAAATTATAAATTCAGATTGAACAATTATTTTTTAATGTATATTTTTTATAAATAAATAAATGAAATAATATTTTTTTTGTATAAAAAAATAATTAAAATCAAAATTAAAATTAACTTTTCAAGCAACAATTATTGGGGATTAAGGATTTAAGATTAGTGATGGGAAATGTTGATTGTGCCTAATCACGAATGCCAATAGCTGAGCG
>JAEEGI010028680.1_pt1 | contig 10575 bp, 8 predicted proteins | sample 8958751 | NCBI WGS metagenome assembly JAEEGI01 (sample SAMN16246545, study PRJNA631951) | gut metagenome | biome: gut microbiome; feature: rumen; material: KS-attached | host: Bos | place: Iran: Karaj | collected 2018-10 | reverse complement strand
CTTCTCGATCCCTTCCGGCAGTCCGGTCTCGCTGGGCACCGACGGGAACGCTTCCGTGGAAATCCCTGCGGCCGGCGGGACGGTCACCGCTCCTTTCTCGGCAACGGTGGCCTGGTCGGCCTCGAGCAACAATTCCTGGTGCACGGTTTCGCCCGCCTCGGGCAGTGCGGGCAGCGTACAGTTGTCGCTGACCATCGCGCAGAATACGACGTACGACGACCGCAACGCGACCGTGACCATCTCGGCCGGCTCTGCCAGCCGAAAGATTGCAGTGAAACAACTCTCAGCCGCCGGAATGCAGGTTTCGCCCGCATCCCTCGAGGTGCCCTATACGGGCGGAGAGTATGAGATTACCGTCCAGCACAATGTCGACTTCACGATCACGGTGGACGAGTCGGCGAAAGGCTGGGTCAGCGTGAAAGGGACGAAGGCCCTGACCACCGACAAGGTGGGAATCACGGTGAGTCCGAATGACGGCGTCACGGCCCGCGAGGGGACGCTGACCTTCAAGAGCAATGCAGGCGAAGCGACGGTGAAAATCGTCCAGGCCTTTGACTCGGGCAACGAACCCATCATCGATGGTGGGGAAATCAAATAAAGGAGGGACAAGACCATGAAACAAAGACACTTTATTCCGGTTCTCAGCATCCTCCTCTTCCTGGCGGCCGGTTGCCAGCAGCCCGAACTCACCCGACCTGTCCGGGGAACGAATATCCTGAAGGCTGCCATCGAAGGCAGCCAGACCAAAACACAGCTGGGCCAGTCGGCCGAAGGAACCTATTATGCCTTCTGGTCGGAAAACGACAGCCTGGCCGTCTATGTCAACGACAAGACGAGCGCCGATCCGTATGTATTGACGGCTGGCGCCGGCACGCGGAACGGCACTTTCGCCGGAACGGTTTCCGGCACGCGGTATGTCGCCCTGTATCCCTATCGGGACAAGAGTTCCGCGGGTGTCACGTCCGACAGCTTCCTGATCCTTGAGATTCCGGCCGTGCAGAAATATGCGCCGAATTCATTCGGGGCAGGCGCTTTCCCGATGGTCGCCGTGGGCGAAGGTCCGGAACTCAAATTCTGGAACCTGTTTTCCGTTCTGAAGGTTTCCATGACCGGTTCGGTTTCCGTCAATGCGGTGCGGTTCTCGCGGCGCCCCGACGTGCAGTTCATGCCCGTCAGCGGAAAAGCGAAGGTCGGCCTCAACTTCCTGCCCCAGAACGGGCCGGAAATCATTATGACAGGTGAAAACGCGACGACGGATCTGACGCTCCAGTGCGACGGCGTCCAGCTTTCCGAAGATGTGGCGACCGACTTTTTCCTGGCACTTCCTCCCGGCTTCTACAAAGGCGGCTTCTCCCTTGAAGTCGAAACGGATGGCGGCATATACACGCATGTCGTGGCATCCGACGTGACCTTCGTCCGGTCGCAGTACCGTCATATCGCGCCGTTCCGGGTGGAACCTGTCGATACGGATCCCACGCCGGACAATGAAATCTGGTATAAGAACGAAGACGATCGATTGCTCCCGCTCGCGCCCGCCTGGTTTGACCGGACGATCCTGTCGCATTCGTATTCGGGCGGATACTGCAAGATCGTGTTCGACGGACCTGTGACCCGGGTCGGCAACGAATCCGGCGATGTCGTCTTCGGAAGTTCGACGTCGGAAATCCGCCTGCCCGATTGTGTGGAACAAATCGGGGCCAACGCCTTCCAAATGAGTCGCATCGTTTCCTTCCGGGTCCCCGAAAGCTTGAAATCGATGGGAGACGGCGCTTTGTCCTGGACGTCCGCGCTGAAACACTTGTTCGGGAAAGGCGTGACGGAGGACGGCCTCTTCCTGATCCTTGACGGCAGGATGGTCGCCTATGCGGCCGCCGCCCTGCCCGAAGGAACCCTGGTTGTTCCGGCCGGCGTCACTTCGCTGGCGCCCCGGCTGTTCTTTGCCCAAAATAAGATCCACGATGTGATTCTTTCCGAAGAGATGCGTTCGATCGGCGACGGTTGTTTCGGCTACAACGATAAGCTTGAAACCGTCACATTCCCTTCGAATTTCACCGATTTGGGCATGTATGTGTTCGAAAGATGCTTCGAGCTGCGGGAATTCAAGGGAGACAACCCGTGTGTCAAGGAAGGTCGCCTGTTCGTTACGCCAGACCAGAAAGTGGTCGCCTATGCCGGGAAAGGAGCAACGGAATGTGTCATTCCCGACGGAGCGGCGATGATTGCTCCGGATGTGTTCAGGGAGAATAAGACCTTGCGCAGCCTGACCTTGCCGGAATCGGTAACCGGTTTTTATACGGATTGGGTATATGGCTGTGATGCGCTGGAAGCCTTCTATGGCCCGTTGGCCTCGGAAGACCATTGCTGTGTGGTGTCCGAAAATTTCCTGGTCGCCGTCATTCCCCATCTTCCGGTCGACTACAAGATGCCCGACGGAATCCACGGCGTCTTCTTCCGGGTTTTCGCGGACAACCGTGCCACAGAGCGGCTGACGCTGACTGACGACATCACCTATCTCTATGACGGTTCGTTCTCCGATATGCCGGAACTGCGGACGATCCAGCTTTCTTCCAGGCTTACCAATATGTCGCGGAACGCCTTCGAGGGATGTCCCAAACTGGATTCCATCCTCTTCCGCTCCTATGCGCCGCCCGCCTATGAAGAGGATGAGTCCTTCGCGCACGCTGGCTTGACCATTCTGGTGCCCGAGGGTACGGAGTCCGTGTATAAGCGGAACAACTCGTGGGCCCAGTATGCCTCGTACATCAAAGGGGTCCGTTATTCCGACCTGGCTGAACCCGATTATTACCTGTCGAAAGACTATAGCCAGGACGGCGTGGTCAATACGCTGCAGACGGCCGCGAAAGGGCAGGGCATCGACATCGTTCTGATGGGCGACGGCTTCTCCGACCGGCAGATTGCCGACGGAACCTATGCCGGCGTCATGGAGCTGATGGCGGACGCCTTCTTCACGGATGAACCGTACAAGTCGTATCGCGACCTCTTCAATGTCTATGCGGTGAATGTGGTCTCCGCGACGGAAGGCTACGAACAGGCCGGTCAGGCCCTGGGTACCTATATCGGCTCGGGCTCCTATGTCGGTGGTTCGGATACCCAGTGCATGGCGTATGCCCGGAACGCCGTTACGGACGACAGGATGGAGAACACGCTGATCATTGTGGCGATGAACAGCGAATATGGTGGCGGTACCTGTTATATGTATTCCCCGCAGGAGTGGAAGGATTTCGATTTTGGCTGCGGAATGGCGGTGTCGTATTTCGCCACCGGTTCGAACGACTTTTACCTGGCCCGGGTGCTGATCCACGAAGCGGGCGGCCACGGCTTCGCCAAACTGGCCGACGAGTATGCCTATGAAGAAATGGGTATGATCACGGCTTCCGAGAAGGATCGCACGATGGTGAATGTGCCATCCGGCTGGTGGAAGAACATCGATTTCACCGATGATCCCAACCGCATCAAATGGGCCCGCTTCCTGGCGGACGACCGGTATAAAAACGAAGACCTGGGTATCTTCGAAGGTGCCCTGACCTATTGGAAAGGTGCCTGGCGTCCGTCAGAGGCCAGTAATATGCGCTACAATGTGGGCGGCTTCAATGCGCCTTCCCGCGAGGCGATCTGGTATCGCATGCACAAGCTGGCGTATGGCACGGACTGGACCTACAATTACGAAGATTTCGTGGCGTACGATGCCATCAACCGGCAGAAGACGACGGTAACCGCGCCTGGTCCCTGGCGTTCGGCTTATACCACGGTCAAACGTCCGACCGCACCGCCGGTGGTCGTCGGGAAGACCTGGAAGCAAGCGATGAAAGAATCAGCCGGCGTGATGCCCGACAGGCGGTAAGCTGGCCAGAAGCGCTTCGGCAAAGGCGGACCAGGTAAGGTTCGCCTTTACTTTTCGAATGTTTTCGGTGAAGGAGTCCGGGCCGGCGGCATAGAGGGCGCGGATGGCGTCGGCGATGGCTTCGGGGCTGACTTCGCGGGCCATCACGCCGATGCCGGGACCTTCGACACTTTCGGCCAGGCCGCCGACGGGCGTTGCCACGACGGGAACCTCAAAGTGCAGGGAGATGCCGGTGATGCCGCTCTGCGTGGCGCTTTTATAGGGAAGGACGCAGACGTCGGCGGCGGAGAAGAAGCGGGGCACTTCTTCATCGTCGATGTAGCGGTTGAAGACCTTGATGTTGGCGCCCAGGCCCGTCGCCGCGATGCGGGATTCGTATTTGTCGAACTTGCCGTAGCTTTCGCCGGTGATGACCAGCTGGTAGCCTTCGCCCAGCAGGGGCATGGCGTCGATCAGCAGGTCGAGGCCCTTGTAGTCGCGGATCAGACCGAAGAAAAGCAGCGTGCGCAGGTCCGGATCGAGGAACAGGGCTTCCCGCGCCGCGAATTTATCGGTCTTCTGGCCGAAGTGGTCATAGAGCGGATGGGCCTGCAGGGCGCAGGGTACTTCAGGAGCCAGGCTGCGCGCATCAGCGCGCACGGCCTCGCTCATCGCCACGCAGCTGTCGTTCTGCTTGAGGAACCAGCGGGAGAAGGGCTTGTCGAAGAATTTGGCTTCGTGGGGAATCACGTTGTCGAGAATCGTCAGCACGCGGATGCCTTTCTTGCGCAGCAGCCGGGCGACCGTGCCGAGCGAGGGGGCCAGATAGCTCATCCAGTATTTCATAATGACCAGGTCGGGCTTCCAGGCTGCGATCTTGCGGGCGGCCGACCACCAGGAGAACGGATTGGCCGTGTGGAGAACGGCTTCGCTGTCGATCTGCACGGCTTTGTCTTCCGGGGTTACGTATTGCGTCTTGCCGGGGAAGAGGAAGCTGGGATACTGGCAGGTGAAGGTGAAAGCCTTGACTTCGTGGTGCCGGCCCATCTCTTCGTAGAGGTTGGCGTTGAACTGGGCGATGCCGCCGCGGAACGGATAGAAAGTAGAAAGGAAGGCGATTCTCATGACGGGTCTGTGGGGTTCAGGCTGCGGGCAAAGGTAAGCAAATTATCGGGGTCCCGGAGGCAGACGGCGGGGATGCCGGCGCGGCGGGCGAATTCCAGGTCGGACGCACTGTCGCCGACCAGGATGCTGCGGGCGAAATCGATGTCCGGGAAATCGGCCCGGACTTCCCGGGCCATGCCGGGGTTGGGTTTCCGGCGCGGATCGGCCGGGTCGACGGCGGTGCAGACGTAGATGCGGTCGATGCGGCCGCCCGCTTCGCGGATGCGGGCCAGCATCCAGTCGTGGATCTCCGCCAGGTCGGCCTCCGTCATCAGACCGCGGCCGATGCCGCGTTGGTTGGTGACGATGACGATGCGCCGGAAGCAGGGATTGAGCCGCCGGAGCGCCTCGAGGGCGCCGTCGCAGAAGACAAACTCCGCGATGTTCTTGACATAGTCGTTCGGCCGCAGGACGTTGATCACGCCGTCGCGGTCCAGGAGTAGCGCGTCGTACGGATAGCTGCGGTACGCGCCGTCCGCAAAGTCCCGCTGGGCGCGGGCATAGTCGGCGGGAATGCCGATATCGATGAAATAACCCTCCGAACGGAAACCCGCCAGGTCGGCGGATTCCGCCTTGGGCTCGAAATAATCTTTTTCAAGGGAGAAGCGTTCGGGCATTTCGGCCAGGGCGCCGCGTTGCAGCAGATAGACGCCGCCGTTGATCAGCCCTTCGGCACAGGGTCGTTTTTCCCGGAAGGCGGTGATCCGCCCTTCTCCGTCGAGCGTGACTTCCCCGTAGCGGTCAAAGTCGCGGAGCGGCTTGAGCGCCAGCGTGGCCTGCGCCCCGCTTTGGCGGTGGAAGGCCTGCATGGCCAGGTAATCGACGCCGAAGAACGTGTCGCCGTTGAGGATGAACACCGCGTCCTCGCGTGCCTGGCGCAGGGCCAGCCGCACGCCGCCGCCGGTACCCAGCGGCTCCTCTTCCACGACGCAGGTGATGCTGTCGCGGTCCGGCCGGGTTGCAACCCAGGCCTCCACGGCTTCGTGTTTGTAGCCGAGCGAGAGGATGATGTGGTCGAAGCTGGCTTCCCGCAGGTCATCGAGCAGCCAGGCCAGGAACGGCCGGCCGGCGACGGGCGCCATGCATTTGGGCAGGTCGGACACGACGCTGCGCAAGCGCGTCCCCTTACCGCCGGCGAGCACCACGCATTCCATTATTTTCCGCTTCCGAAGATGTTGTCCTCCACGCGTTCGCAGAGGATGTGACCCACCGTGATGTGCGCCTCCTGGATGCGGGGCGTGTCGGTGGCGGGGATATTGATCAGCAGGTCGGCCAGTTCTTTCATCCGGCCGCCGGAGGCGCCGGTCATGGCGATGGTGGTCACGCCTTTCTCGCGGCAGACTTCAAAGGCCCGGAGAATGTTGGCCGAGTTGCCCGAGGTGGAAAGGCCGACCAGGATGTCGCCTTTGCGGCCGAGGCCGGAGATGAGCCGGGCGAATACCTGCTCGTAGCCGTAGTCGTTGCCGACGGCCGTCAGGTACGAGGTGTTGCAGTGCAGCGCGTCGGCCGGCAGGACGGGACGGTCGAAGTAGAAGCGGCCGGAGAATTCCGCGGCCAGGTGCTGCGCATCGGCGGCGCTGCCGCCGTTGCCGCAGAAGTACACGCGGCCGCCGTTGCGGAAGCAGGCGGTCATCAGGTCGATGCCCCTGGCGATGGCGGCGATCAGGTCCGCGTCCTGCCGGATGCGGGCCATCGTATCGAGATGCGCCCCGAGACGGGCGTCGATCATAGCGGTGCTGTCCATGTGGTCAAACCTTCTTTACAGAATTCAAAATCGTAGATCTCGCCGATCTGCAGTTGGTTCAGGGCTTCTTCCACGGCGTAGCGGGTATTGCCCGGGCAGTAGAAGAACATAAAGCCGCCGCCGCCCGCACCCGAGATCTTGCCGCCGGTCGCGCCGGCTGCCAGGGCGGTTTCGTAGAGGCGGTCGATATAGTCGTTGGAAATGCCGCCCGCCATCTTCTTCTTGTTGACCCAGCTGGTGTTGAGGGCGGGACCGAGTTCGTGCAGCTTGTTTTGCAGCAGGCATTTCTTGATGCGGAACGCTTCTTCCTTGACCTTGTGCATCGCCTCGACCGAGTGGTTGTTGTTCTTTTTCACGTTGGCCACCTGCTCTTCGATGATGCGCGCCGATTCCCGGCGCTTGTTGGTGTAGAGCAGCACGGTGTTGAGGGCCCATTCGTTGAGGATGCGGTCGGGGATGCTCAGCGGGTTGACGATCACGCGGTCGTCGCTCAGGAATTCCATGAAATTCACCCCGCCGAAAGTGGCGGCGTACTGGTCCTGCCGGCCGCCGGCCATGCCCAGGTCGATGCGCTCGATTTCGTAGGCGAGGCGGGCGATGTCATATTTTCCCAACGGGAGGTTCCGGGCTTCGACGAAAGCGCCCAGGATGGCGACCACGAGCGTGGACGAAGTGCCCAGGCCGGAGCCGGAAGGCACGTCCATCTGGGTGGTCAGCTCGAAGGAGAAGGGCTTTCCGTCGTTGAACTGCCGGACGATCCGGTTGTAGATGCCGCACTGGAGGGTCAGCGGTCCCTGCGGTTCCAGGTAGGGGACGGCGTCGTATTCCTGCACGAGGAGCTCGTTGACGTGGATGAAGCGGATCTTGCCGTCATCGGTGGGCCGGAGGGTCGCATAGGCGAAACGGTCGATCGTCACGTTGAGGACGGCGCCTCCGTACAGGTCGGCGTACGGCGAGACGTCCGTGCCTCCGCCGGCGATGCCGAGGCGGAAAGGCGCCTTGCTGCGATATAAGAGAGTCGATTCCATTGTATCATACAAAAATAGTCAAAAAACGGCAAAGAAAAAAAAGATCAGGTTCTGTGTCCGAGTTATGCAACTTTTTGTATATTTGTAGGGTATATACATTTAATCAAACCTAACGTTATGGCAAAATTTGAAATTTCCGTGAGAAAGAACGGCGAATTCCAGTTCAATCTCAAAGCCTCGAACGGCGAGGTGATCCTCACCAGCGAAGGTTACACCACCAAAGCCGCTTGCCTCAACGGTGTCGAGTCTGTCAAGAAGAATGCCGTCGAAGAGAAGCGCTACGAGAAACTCGTGGCGAAGAACGGCAAGCCGTACTTCAACCTGAAGGCTACCAACGGCCAGATCATCGGCCAGAGCCAGATGTACGCTTCCGAGCGCAACCGCAACAACGGCATCGCTTCCGTGATGCGGAATGCCCCCGACGCCGTGGTGGTGGAGATCTAAGGAAAACCGCCCTGATAAAAGATTCTCTGCTAAGCGGGGAATCTTTTTTTGTGCCCCGAAGAAAAATAATTTTTAAAAAATTTATTGTTTTTCAATAATTATTTATATATTTGCGAAAACAAAAACCTTTACGCACATGATTACTTCCTGGTGGGTTTCCCTTTCGCTTGCGATGAAGATCCTGTGGGGCATCACGCTCGCAGCTTCTCTGATCTTCATCATCCAGAGCATTATGACCTTTATCGGCGCCGACGCCGGAGACGGCGGCATCGATACGGACTTCGATACCGGCTTCGACTCGGAAACGGCCGACGCGACCGTCGACGGCGGAACCAATCTCTACACCTTCCGCAACCTGGTGAATTTCTGCCTGGGCTTCGGCTGGTCGGCCATCCTGCTGCAGGAACGCATCCAGTCCGTGCCGTGGCTGATCATCGTGTCCGTCCTGGTGGGCGTCGCCCTGGTGGCCCTTGTGATGTATCTGTTCAAGTGGCTCAGCGGCATGCAGCAGTCGGGCAACATCAACCTCTTCAAGGCCGCCGTCGGCTGCAACGGCAGCGTCTATCTCACCATCCCGGGCCAGCGTGCCGGGGAGGGCAAAGTGCAGATTTCCATCAACAATTCCGTGCGTGAATACGGTGCCGTCACCGACGGCGACACGCTTCGCACCGGCACCCAGATCCGCGTGGTCGAAGTCCTGAGCTCCGACACCGTCCTGGTCGAACCCCTTGAATCCATTATCATCTAATAATCCGACAAAAACATGGAACTCTATCTGATCCTGATCATCGTGGTGGTGGCCTTCGTCACCTTCACGGCCATCCTCCGGCGCTACAAGCGCTGCCCCTCCGACAAGATCCTGGTGATCTATGGTAAGACCGGCAAGAACAAGGAAGGCGGCATCTCGTCCGCCCGTTGCATCCACGGCGGCGCTTCCTTCATCTGGCCCGTGTTCCAGAGCTATTCGTTCCTCGACCTGACCCCGATCTCGATCGAGTGCAACCTGACCAACGCCCTGTCGAAGCAGAACATCCGCGTCGACGTGCCGTGCCGCTTTACCGTGGGTATCTCCACCGAGCCTGAGAACATGACCAACGCGGCCGAGCGTCTGCTGGGCCTGACCACCGAGCAGATCCAGAACATCGCCACCGATATCCTCTTCGGTCAGCTGCGTCTGGTAATCGCCACCATGGATATCGAGGAAATCAACGCCGACCGCGACAAGTTCCTCGCCAACGTCTCCACCAACGTGGAGGCCGAACTCCGCAAGATCGGTCTGAAACTCATCAACGTCAACGTGACGGATATCCGCGACGAATCGGGCTACATCGAGGCCCTCGGTAAGGAAGCGGCCGCCAAGGCCATCAACGACGCCAAGAAGAGCGTGGCCGAGCAGAACCGTTTCGGTGAGATCGGTAAGGCCGAAGCCGACCGGGACAAGGATATCCGGATCGCTGAAACCACCCGTGACACCCGTATCCGGACGGCCGACGCCAATGCGAAGGCCGTGGAGGGTGAGAACAACTCCAAGATCGCCATCGCCCAGTCCGACGCCTCCCGCCGTGAGAAACAGGCCGAGGCCGAGCGCCTGGCCGTGGCGGCTGAAAAGGTGCAGGCGGCCAAAGCCCTCGAGGAAGCCTACAAGAGTGAGCGCGACGCCGAGCTTGCCCGTGCCGAACGCGAGAAAGCGACGCAGCAGGCCAACATCGTGGTGGCCGCGCAGATCGAAAAAGAGAAAGCCATCATCGAGGCGGAAGCCGAGGCCGAACAGATCCGCCGCAAGGCAAAGGGTGAGGCCGACGCCATCTTCGCCAAGATGGACGCCCAGGCCCGCGGTACCCTGGAGATTCTCTCCAAGCAGGCGGCCGGTTTCGGCCAGCTGGTGGCTGCCGCCGGCGGCGACGCCCAGCAGGCCATCACGATGCTGATCACCGACAAACTGCCGGAGCTCGTGGCCACGCAGGTCGAAGCCGTCAAGGGCATCAACATCGACAAGGTCACGGTCTGGGACACCGGCAACGGTGCCGAAGGCAAGACGGCTACGTCGAACTTCATCTCCGGGCTGATGAAATCGGTTCCCCCGCTCGAGGACCTCTTCAAGCTGGCCGGCATGGAACTGCCGTCCTACCTGAAGGGCAAATCGGCCGACAAGCCGGTTGACGCCGAGGAAATCAAGGAGGAAGCGTAAATGCCCATCATCATCAACATCGACGTCATGCTGGCCCGCCGGAAGATGGCTTCGGGCGAACTCGCCCAGAAGATCGGCATTTCGGCGGCCAACCTGTCGATCCTCAAGACCGGCAAGGCCAAAGCCGTGCGTTTCTCCACGCTGGAAGCCATCTGCCGCGCCCTCG
>JAEEGI010028675.1_pt1 | contig 10577 bp, 8 predicted proteins | sample 8958751 | NCBI WGS metagenome assembly JAEEGI01 (sample SAMN16246545, study PRJNA631951) | gut metagenome | biome: gut microbiome; feature: rumen; material: KS-attached | host: Bos | place: Iran: Karaj | collected 2018-10 | reverse complement strand
AGCATGTCTTGGTATTTGGCTTCCATGCAGTACATGGCGACAAACGAATGCTGGCAGGAATTTTCTCCGTAACGATAGAGAAATTCGTCTATATCATGCTTGGAAGCGAGTGAAATTGGATGGAAGTTCAGCACGGGCAGAACCTTTTTTCAAGAAAAAAACAACGGTGAAGGATGAAAAACACAATAAAACACCATACATTATAAATCAAAAAAGGCGCATGTCAATTTCTCGCATGGCAAACGGGAATAGTTTTTCATGTGGCTTTTGTCTTTTTGTCGCTTATGTCCCTTATGTCCTTTGTTGCAATGGAGTTCCAAAATGGCAGAAAATGAAAAATACATCAGTGAATTCGTCGGGCAGGACTACGAATTTTTGGAGAAACGACGGCCTGTGCCAATGTATGTCCGCGAACCCGCCGCAGGATGCAACGAACAGACTGGAATCATGCTGCTTGTCCATTATTGGACAGGCACTTACGATATGCTGTTTGAAGCATGTGACGATTTTTGTGACCGCTACAACGTCGTCGCCATCACCGTGAATTATCTGCAGAGCGGGCATGACGACCAAGACGGCATCCCCTACGATCTGGCGTTGATCCAGACGGTTGATAATCTTCGTGCCATCTATCACGTGCAGAACAGGTTGCGTGCGGAAGGCAAGCCGTTTGACCAACGGCGGATTTATGTCGCGGGGCAGTCCGGCGGCGGCATCATTGCGTTGATGTGCGCAAAATTGGCGCCATGCACATTCTCATGTGTTTTCGATTTGTGCGGTTGCTCCGGCCTGACGGATCACCATGCCTTCGGCATGAAGGAGGGCGGATGGTCGCGTGATCCGTCGTCGCCGTTCTACAGGACGCCCGCCCATCAGGAAATCCGTGATCCAGGCAACCTCAACCATTTGCGTAAACAGTTCGAAATGAACCCGAAGGAAAAATACATCATCGTCCATAGTCTTGACGACACGACATGCTCCGTGTTCGACAAAATCGCCGTCTTCCGCAACATGGTGGAGGCCGGATTCCGTCCGTCCGCTGTTTTCGTGACGCCGCAGGACGTCGATGGACAGGCGGTTACGATGACCGACCATCCTGTCGGCAATCCGCCTCTTATTTATATAAAGTATGGAGATGAATACTTCAAGCCGAACGGAAAGTTCGCCTGCCGCCGCGACGGCGAGACGGATTTCGAATTGCATCATCGCGTCAGCTACGATGTGACAGGCGGCGTCTGGACGATGGATTATTCCGGTTTGCCGACGATTTCATTTCAGTGAGGTAACGACGGCGTCCCGCCGTTGGCAGGCGCAGGCGGGACGCATGCGCCACTTCCCGCCGTTGGCAATCAATGAACGTTTAACAAAAACTTAATTATTTTTGATCGAAAGGTACGTTTTTTATTTGCATTTTCATAAAAATCAATTAAGTTTAGCGTTTAAGGACAAAAGCCGCGTCGGTTTTGTGTCGTCAAACAAAAAAGGAGTAAAAGAAAATGTTCAAAAAAGCCGTGTGTTTCACATTGATTGAACTGTTGGTCGTCATCGCGATCATCGCGATCTTGGCGGCCATGCTGCTGCCCGCTCTGGCGAAAGCCCGTGCGAAAGCCCGTGCCATTTCCTGCACATCCAACCTGAAACAGCTTGGAACGTCCATGGTCATGTATGTCGGCGACAATGACGACATGTTCCCGTGGTGGCGTTGGGACTACCATCGTCTGAACGAAGGCGGCGGCTCCAACCTCAACTCTGGACCGAAGTACTGGGCCTCTGCCGCTTATGACTACTGCGGCGATTTCAACGCTTTCGCCTGCCCGGGTAACGTGAAGAAGACTGGCGATGCGTGGGGCTACTACATCGATGGCAAGACGACCGAAACCGGCGGCCAGAAATCCAACCTGCAGCCGACCTACGGCTTCAATGAACCGATAGCCATCAAAATCGGTGGTTTCTCCCTCACCATGATGAAGCAACCGTCTGAATGCACGATGATCGGCGACTGCTCCAGCCCGTACATCGGCTGGGCGGATGCTCAGGGCTTCCTGGAACGCATGCTGCACCCCAACGGCGGTACCTACACCAATCCGGGCAACTACAGCCAGAGCTGCATCCACAATACTGGCGCGAACATCGCATGGGCTGATGGCCACGTTGATTATCTTGACTGGCACGCCGTCAAGCGTGTTGACTCCGGCGGCAAGTGCCGTTACTACGAAGAAGAGCTGAAGCGCTGATTTCCAGCAAGTTAGCTGAAAAAAGTAAATCCTCCGCGTCATACAAGACGCGGAGGATTTTTTTTTTACACGGTCCCGTAGGAGCGGGCCCCTCCCTTAGAAATACAGCTCCGGCCGACAGGCCGGTTGAAGCGATTCGCGGTAATCGACAACGCGGTCTGGCTCGCCGTAGGAGGCGGGGCGGATGAACCGCGCATGCGGATCGAATTCGAAGCTGATGACGCCCGGCAGGCCGCCTGCATCTGCAATGACGGCGCCGTTCGGTGCGACGGCGATGGAACGGCCGCCGATGGCGGGATTGTCCATGGCGGGAGCGGAACGGAGAATCGTGCAACCTGTATCGAAAGCGCGGGCCCGCGAGAGGAACAGAAGATTATCCGTCGGCTCCTGCCGCTGATGGCTGACGATGATGACGACGTCCGCCCGTAGTTTCGCGTAATGGCAGAAAAGTTCCGGAAAGTAGAAGTCGTAGCAGATGGCGCAACCATACTTTACGCCATTGATTTCGAATAGCTTGGCTTCATCGCCGGGCTTGATGCCTTTCTGCAGTTCGGGCACGACGAGATGGTTTTTCGTATAGGGGGTGATGGCGGGCTTGCCTGGCTGGAAGACGGCAAGTTGATTGCGCAGGACGCCTTTGTCGTCCTGCGTCATGAGCCCCGCCATGATGATGGCGCCGATACGATCCGCTTCTTTTTGCAGCGTCTTGACGTATTCTGCGCCTTGGTTGTGGATGACATGGATCATGTCGTCCAAATCTTTGTAACCCGTCACGTTGGAATTTTCCGGCAGGATGACGAGATCCACGGAGCCTGCTGGAATGGCGGCAAGATGTGTTGTCAGCCAATCCAATGTCTCTTGCAGTTCATGATGCATTGGATATGGCGGCTGGAAGATGGTGGCTTTCATTTAGTGGTTAGTGGTCAGTGGTTAGTGGTTAGTAAATCCAGAATATCCAGAATATCCAGAATATCCAGAACATCCAGAATCCAGTTATTTACCATTCGTCAAAATCACACGGAAGCCAAGATTGTCATAGACATCTTCCGGTGCGCTCTTGCGGCGGATTGCGGCGCGGCAGCGCTTTGCGGCGTTTCGCCAGCTGCCGCCGCGTTCGGAATGCTTTGTTCCGTTTTCGGCGCCTTGCGGGTCGGCGACGAAGCCTTCCTGATATGGGCCGTACCAGTCGTTGCACCATTCCCAGACGTTGCCGTGCATGTCATAAAGCCCCCATGCGTTGGGAGCGTAGTTGCCGACGTTGCATGTGCAGTCGATGTTCGCGCCTTCCTGCGTGGTCCCGTACGGTCTTGTGCCGTCGCAGTTAGCTTGTTCGCCGTTCAGCTTGTCGCCGAAATGGAAGGGCGTCTTCGTGCCTGCGCGGCATGCGTACTCCCATTGGGCTTCGGTCGGAAGATCGAACGTCATGCCGTCGGGAATGTTTTGCGCGAGTTTCAGGGCTCTCTTGCAGAAGTCCTTGGCGTCGAACCATGTGACGTTTTCGACGGGATGGCTGTCAAAGCCGTCGTAGTTCGACGGATTGCTGCCCATGACGGCCGTGTACTGCTTCTGGGTGACGGGATAGATGCCCATCCAGAAGCCTTTGGAGATTTTCACCTGATGCAGCGGCTCGTCATCGTCGCGCTCCGCTTCGTCGGCGGGGCTGCCCATCATGAAAACGCCGGCGGGGCACCATGCGAGTTCCAGCGGAACGTCGCCAGGGAGCATGATCGTCATGTTCTCCTTGAGGTCTGATTCGTTGGTGAAAAACGCCGAGAGGTCGCTCCAGCTGATGCCGCATGCTCCGCACATCCATGAAAGCAGGGAGAGGTCCAATGGCGGGAACTGGCAGTTGGCGAGAGTCTGGCAGACATTCCAAAGTGCTGGAACCGCGTTTTTTCTGAATTTTAGATCATCGACGAACGATTGCCAGACCTGCTGGAATTCCGCATTGGTGCGGAAGCTCGCCTGTTGGTAATAGGCGATTTCGTAGAGGAATGCGACGAGCGAGGCATCGCTGGTCAATTCTTTGCGCAACGTGTTAAGAATCTGTTCGATATCCGTCGTGGAGACTGTCTGGAGATAGGATTCGTCACTTTCCTGCAACTGGATGCCGAGCGAGCCGCGGATTTTGTCCAAAGCCGCTTCGCATTGCTGCATGCGAGTCGCCTTGGGCAGCGCCTTGTTGGCGAGAATCGACAGGATGATACCTTTGCAATAGGCATGGCGGAAAAGCGGATTCCGCTTGGCGAACGGATGGGATGCGGTGTTGACGGTGGCGCTCATGGCTGTTCCTCTATTTTTGAGATACTGTTACATATAAATATATATGTAATACTCTAATACAAAAAAAGAGATTTGCCAATGCGAAACGGTTGTGATTCGCATTGGCAAATGAAAAATTAGGCGTTAAAAGGACTGCGCGATTGCGCAGTCGGTCGCTCTGGAGAGCGCCCCTCCCGTCCGTTTACGCTTCGCTATACCAACCGAGAAAGGTGAAATCTTCCAGTTCGTGCTCCAGTTCGTTCATGAGATTTAGAACAGCCGGAGAGCATTCCGTGGCTGCCAGATCGAAATAGAAGCGGAATTCGAAATCGCTGCCGGAAACGGGACGGCTTTCCAATTTCAGGAGGTTCAGGCCGAGTGCTGCGAATTTCGCGATGACGGAATACAATGAGCCTGGACGGTGTGGCAACGACATGACGAGACTGATTCGGCAGGCCCCTGGCAGAATCGTTAAGTCCTTCGTAATACAGATGAAACGCGTGTAGTTGTTGCCGTTGTCCTGTATGCTTTCCTGCAACGTTTCCAAATTGTAGAGACGGCCGCAGTCATGGCTGCAGATGGCGGCGAGATCACGTCGGCCGGAGGTCGCGACAAGATCCGCGGCGACAGCGGTGTTGGCGACAGGCGTCACTTTCACGTTGGAAAGTCCGCTGAGAAAACGGTCGCATTGGCCGATGGCCTGCTGATGGGAGACGATTTCGCGGATTTCGTCCATTTTCACGCCCGGCAGGGCCAGCAGTGAATGCTGCACATGCAGGCGGATGCTTCTGACGATGTAGAAACGATGCTGCTGCATGAGATCGTAAACGGGATTGACCGTGCCGTAGGTACTGTTTTCGACGGGCAGGATGCCGTAGTCGCAAAATCCTTTCTTGACGGCTTGTGCGACGCCTTCGAAGTTGCGAAACCACGTGATGTCAGGCAGTTGGAAGCAACGGCCGGCGGCGAGGCCGGAATAGGCGCCTTCCGTTCCTTGGCAGGCGACGGAGGCCATGCTGGGCAGCGTTTTGTTGAACGATGCATCCCATGCGGTTTTCAATTTGGCGGAAAGATCGCCTGGCTCGGAATTCAGCTGATGCTGATGGGCGCGGCTGACGTCGAACAGCGTGCCGTAGAGCATTTGGACGTAGCTTGCGAATTCAGGCCCGGCCGCTTTTGCGAGACGGATGATGATTTCGCGTTCGCGGGCGGGATGGCCGATGGCCAGATGCTGTTCTTTCTTGAATTTGGCGATCTCGCCCGCTACTTCCATGCGCTGCAGGAAGAGCTTGAGGATGTCGTCGTCGATGGAATCAATTTTCTTGCGGTAGTCTTCTAAGTTCATGGGAGTAAAACCTTTAGATGAAGGGATTCAAGGGATTCAAAGGATTCAAGGGGAAAGGGATAAAAGGGACTGGCATTTGCTTTAAGCTTTAAGCTTTAAGCTTTTAGCTCTTTAGTTTGTCCACTTCCGCTTTTCGTTGGCTGCCTTCATGGAGAAGCTGACGGAGCTTTTCGAAGTCGTTCTGCTGGATGGCGTCGCGGTATTGGGCGAGGCGGTCGATGAGGCCGTTGAGTTCGTTCAGCATGGGTTGGCGGTTTTCGATGCAGAGCTCCGCCCACATTTCCGGCTGGAGAGTCGCGACGCGCGTCATGTCGCGGAAGCTTCCTGCGGAAATGCCGCTGTGGGACATGGCGGTGTCGCTTTTGATGTAGGCGCTGGAAAGGACGTGGGCAAGTTGCGACGTATAAGCGATGACGCGGTCGTGCTCCTGTGCCGTCGTGATGGTGATTCGTCCGAAGCCGAGGGAGAGGAAGAAAGCCTTCGCGGCAGCCATCGTCTCAATCGTCGTGCCGCTTTTCGGCACAAGAACCATGGACGCGCGATGGAAAAGATTTGGCTGGGCGGCGGCGAAACCAAAGCGTTCGATACCGGCCATCGGATGGCCGCCGATAAACGTAAAGCCATGTTTTTCAGCGAGTTCGAAACCGACTTCGCAGACCGCCTGCTTGTTGCCGCAGCAGTCGAAAACCATCGCGTCACGACGGATTTTCGAGGCATTTTCTTTCAGCCATTCGACAGTCGCGTCAGGAAAAAGCGCAATCAGAATAATGTCGCATTTTTTCAATAGGGCGGGTGTCAAGAGGTCGTCGATGGCTTCGACCATTTTCGCGCGCAGTTCGATGGATTCGATTTTGTCGCATCCATAGACGGTGTGATCCGTGTGCGTTTTGATCGCTTTCGCCATGGAGCCGCCGATGAGCCCTAAACCGATGATGCCGATGTTCATGATGGGCCTCCTGCTGCGTTACGCGATGGCCGCGCGGACTTTCTGGATTTTCTTGACGAGTTCCGCAAATGTCTCCGGCAGAAGCGATTGCGGCCCATCACAAAGGGCGTGTTCGGGATCGTTGTGGACTTCGATAATCAATCCGTCCGCTCCGGCGGCGGTGGCGGCCAGCGACATCGTCGGAACAAGTTTGGAAACGCCTGTCGCATGGCTTGGATCGACGACGATCGGCAGATGGCTCAAATTTTTGATGACGGGAACTGCGGAGACGTCGAGCGTGTTTCGCGTGGCGGTTTCAAATGTGCGGATGCCGCGTTCACAGAGGATGATGTTCGGATTGCCGCCCGCCATGATGTATTCCGCGCTCATGAGCAACTCCTGTATCGTGTTGGCGAGGCCGCGTTTGAGCAAAATTGGCTTGTTCGTCTTGCCAAGCCGTTTCAGCAGTTCGAAATTCTGCATGTTGCGGGCACCCACTTGGATGACATCGACGTCGGCAAATACGTCCAACTGTGAAATATCCATGATTTCCGTGACAACGGGCAGCCCAGTGATTTTTTTCGCTTCAAGCAGCAATTTGATGCCGTCCTGTCGTAGCCCTTGGAAGGCGTATGGCGATGTGCGTGGCTTGAAAGCACCGCCCCGCAGCAGCGTGGCACCAGCTTTCTTCACCGCCATTGCGACCTCTACAATCTGCTCTTCTGATTCGATGGAGCATGGTCCGGCGATAATCTGGAAATTGCCGCCGCCGATCTTCACGCCGTTCACATCCACCACTGTGTCCAGTGGATGGAATTTTCGGTTGACGTTTTTGTAGGGATCTTGAATCCGCTTCACGTCTTCCACGATGTCCAACGCCTTGATGAGATCGATGTCGATGCCCGTCGTGTCGCCAACGAGACCGAGAATCAGTTGGTTGACGCCCTGCGATTCATGGATGGTGATGCCTTGGCTGGTGATCCAGTTCTTCAGGTTGTTCAACTGTTTTGGATTCGGATTTTCCTTCAGAATGACAATCATGTTCGTGGCTCCTTGGTGTTGTTATTATATGGTATGGTTGGATGTTTTTGCACAAAAAAAACCGCCGGCGGCTTTTCGCTGGCGGTTTGGGATTCTTTGGTTCATGGGCCTGACGGAATCAGGCGGCGTTTGTCAAAAAAGACCTTTTTGCGGCGAAAAGCTATTGGCCGAGCTTTTAAAGTAAAAAGCACGGTAATAATACTTGCCTGCAAACCAGAATTGATTCATGGGGTCTCTTTATTTTAGGTATGTGTTTTGGGCGGAGCCGTCTCCGCCTTTGAAAAAACATTTTTAATATAATACTGTCTTTGCGTTTTGTGCAAATGATTTCTGCGTTTTTTTCAAAAGTTTTTCGACTGCCATTCTGCTGAATTTCATTAGAACCACAAATGGACACGAATAAACACTAATTTTTTTTTACCACAAAACACACAAAACACACCAAAATGCCTCCCAGACGGGGCCGACAAACGGCGAAAGATTTTTGGGGCGATAATGGAATTTGATTGCTAAAACTGTAACGGCCCCGTCTGCTCGGCGGTTTGAATGGCGCTTCGCGCGGTGAAAATGATGTCATGTGAAAGCTCTAAATCTATGAACCATAAGCCATATTTCATAAGAACCACGAATGGATGAGAGTAGTTGATAAAAACACCACATGACTTTTGAGAGCTGCGTTTGGCAATGCTTTGAATCCGTGGTATGGTATGCCATTTGCCATCTCCTGTCATCAAAAAACAATCAGAGGAATCGCCATGAATTCCGCCATCAGGAACATTCTGGTCACCGCCATCGCGTTGTCGGCCGAAGGGCTCATCAGCCATGCACAGCCCGCTCCGACGGCGAAAAAGCCACCCATGGTCAGCACGACCATCGATTTTCTGGACTATGCCTTTTTCCGCCATAAAGGGCCGGAAAACTACTACACGTTGGAAGAGTACGAAGCGGAGCTGAAGGAGCTTGCAGACGCGGGCATCCGCAAGATTTATCTGCGTGTAAACGTCTGCGGGCTAACGCATTATCCATCGAAAGTCGCCGCCCAATATGGCGAAAACGGCGCTTTGCATTGGACATTTGAAGAACAGGCGTTGCGGTTGGTGGAGACCTACAAGCATTACAATCCGTGCACGGAAACGATCCGCATCGGTCATAAATACGGTATGGAAGTGTGGGCGTGGGAAAGTCTTCACGACGACGCAGGCGTGTGTTATTCCAGTTCGGACATCCCTGAACGATATGCCGACATCTATCATAAATTGGATGGATGGGCACTATTGGATCCGTTCTATCTGGAAAATCCGGACGCTTTGGCGGAAATCGATCCCAAATTCCAAATGGATGAACAGGAAGTCCAGCGGATCAACGAAAAGGCCCGCAGGCTGCCCATCGAAAAAATCGTTTTCACGAATCCGTCGGACAAATGGAAGCATCTTCCGCTTGGCAAGATCACGCAGGACAACATCCGCATCTACACAAGTTCGGACAATCGGAAATACGTTTTATATGATAAGTCCTTTGAATTCAAGGCTCAAAAGATTGATGGCCGTAACCAGATCGTCCTTTCCGGCCTGAACATCGCCGAACCGTACATCAAATTGGACTGTACGGACAACAGCTCCAATCATTCGATGGTCATCAACAGTCCCTCGGGGCAGGGCGAACTCACCAATACGGCGGGCGAGGCTGTTCCGTCCACATGGAACTGGGGGAAGGGCGCTCCGGACAAGACATGGCTGAATTTCAGGCATTTCGGCGGTTCCGCCGCATGGGATTATCAAGACCGAAACGTGGGTTGCTTCGTCGGCGTGATTCCGCCGGCCCGCTACTATTACGGCGTGGCCGAATACGCCACGACGAAAGGCATGACGCATATGGTCGATCGCTTCAAAGAATTGGCGGAATATCCGTTCGACGGCTTCATGTTCAATACACGCTGCCATAGTTTTCGTTCTGACGCCGAACGCTATGGTTTCAATCCTGAAGTGTTGTCGAAATTCAAGGCGCGTCATGGTCATGACTACGCAGGTTCGACGGAAGATTTGGACGGCGTCTGCCAAATCCGTGCGGAAGGTATCGCCGATTTCTTCAAAAACTGCAAAGCCATCGCGAACGGACGGCCCATCTACATGTCCGCTCCGTTGCCTATCGAAAAACGGAACGATGCGAATTTTAATACGTCTTTCGGTCCGTTGCCGTGGCTTTATAAACGGTATTTTGCCGATGGTTCCATCGACGGCATCATGATGATCGGAAAGAACTGGAACAACGGTGATGATTTCTCTTCCTATTTTACAGAAGACGTGACGGGCGGCAGGCCCGTGAAGATCGGCATTTTCCGAGAAGGTGCGAAATATGCTCGTGATAAGAGCTTCTTTTTCAAAGATATGGGCGAATTGCTCAAATCAAATTTGGATGAAATTGAGTTCTATGAAAGCATGATTCTCAACCAACAACATGATATGCTGAATTTCATTAGAACCACGAATAAACACTAATTCACACTAATTTTTTTTCCACAAAACACTCAAAATACTCAAAAAATGCCTCCCAGACGGGGCCGACAAACGCCGAAAGATTTTGGGGGCAATAATGGAATTTGATTGCTAAAACTGTAACGGCCCCGTCTGCTCGGCGGTTTGAATGGCGCTTCGCGCGGTGAAAATGATGTCATGCGAAAGCTCTAAATCTATGAGCTATAAGCTCCAAGCGCTGCGAAGCCGCTTTAAGGCTTCACAGCTTCCGCTGGCTTTGCTGCTGGTTTAGCCGCTTC
>JAEEGI010028671.1_pt1 | contig 10578 bp, 9 predicted proteins | sample 8958751 | NCBI WGS metagenome assembly JAEEGI01 (sample SAMN16246545, study PRJNA631951) | gut metagenome | biome: gut microbiome; feature: rumen; material: KS-attached | host: Bos | place: Iran: Karaj | collected 2018-10 | reverse complement strand
TTCCAGTATTGTGGAAGAAGCGAAGCAGGTCCCTAACCGGGTGCAGGGAAACAGCATGGAAAATGTATTGACATTCAAGCCGGATCTGGTGATCATACCGGATTTTCATCCGCCGGAAATGCTGCAATCTGCGCGGGAGCTTGGGTTAAAAGTCTATATTTATAAAACACCGTCTGATATTAAAGGCGTAAAAAGATCCATTCGCCAGATTGCGGCCCTGACCGGAGAAAAAGAAAAAGGGGAAGCGCTTGTTGCACGAATGGAAGAGAGAATCGGAAAGGTGCAAAAACGGCTTGAAGCAGTACCGCGGGACCGGCGCAAACGTGTCATACAGCTTCGGTCAGAAGGAGCGTTTTATGCTCCGGACAACAGCTTTGGTGACGTATGCCGCCATGCGGGAGTCAGTGACGCAACGCTGGAACTGAAGTATCCCAGCGCCATGGAGATTACCCAGGAAAAAGTTGTCGAACTGAACCCGGATATAATTTTTGTGCCTGACTGGGATTATGACGGTAAACACAACCCCGATGGAGAAAAACGAAAAATATTGAATAATCCTTCGTACCGGGGAATGAAAGCTGTGCAACAGGGAAAGGTCTATATGATTTCCGGCGCGCTGGTGCTTACCGTATCACAGTATATCGCTGACGCAGTAGAAGAAGTAGCGAAAATGTCATATCCTGAAGTGTTCGGCAAGAGTTAAGCGCCTTACACGTATTATTGTAAATACTTTTTAAAATGAATATAATTATCGTGTGGTACTCTTTGTCTGTCCTCTTCGTAACGACAGATGAGTAGATTATTATAGTTTTTTATATCAACACAGATGCGATGAGTTTCTAAAGGACAGTATTATGCGCATAAGGAAGATTTTAACCCTGTTTCTTTTTTCATTATTCGTTATTTCTGCATTGCTTTCCGGCTGCAACTCTTCCCCGCAATCGCAAAGCAGCAGTAAAACAAATGCAGCGCAAAACAAGCAGGAAACGAATACAACCGATTCATATTCGGTAACCGATTTAACCGGAACCAAGATTACTTTTTCTTCAAAACCAAAAAGAATCCTGACCTTCTCTATGTATACGGACCAGATTGTACTGGGACTGGTCACCAGTGATCACCTGGTTGGTATCAATTCATTATTGGATGACCCGGTATTGTCTAATATTATTCCCATTGCAAAGAAAATTACTAAAAAAGTCGGAAATCCCGGCGCAGAAGAAGTGTTATCTATGAAACCGGATCTGGTCATTGTTTCCGACTGGACACAGGCAGAAAAGATTCAAAGCATGCGGGATTTGGGATTAAAGGTCGTTTCAGTAAAATCTCCCGAAACTATTCAGGATGCAAAAGATGCGATCTCACAGGTTGCTGCGGCAATAGGGGAACCGGAAAAAGGAAGGCAGCTTATTGGGATGATGGATAAAAAGTTAGCTGAGATTCGGGAGAAAACGGGTAAAATCAAACCGGAACAGAGGAAAAATGTCGTTCTTCTGTCTCTGATGACTGCCTATGGTGGGTCTGGCTGTGCGTATGACGATGCCTGCCGTGAGGCCAATGTAATCAACGGCATCGCGGCTGCCGGGCTGAAAAACGGCCAGCAGCTGACCAAAGAGATGCTGATCAAAATCAACCCGGATATTATGCTGTTGCCTGTCTATACCGGTCAGGGCAGTTATGATACACAGGCCTTTATTGACAGCTATTTAAAAGACCCTTCCCTGCAAACCGTAAAGGCTATAAAAGAGAAGCGGCTGATTTATCCCCGGGAGCAGTTCATTTATAACTGTTCTCAGGATATAGTCTTTTGTGTGCAGGAGGTTGCCCGTTGCGCTTATGGAAAAGAATTTGATTTCCCGGATAACGCACGGCTTACAGTTACGGAAGAGAAAAACGAGTAAGCGGAGAATGGAATAATGATTGGGAAATACGCAAAACGGAAACCGGTCATCTGCAACCTGACCGGCATATATACGGCAAACGCGTTTAATCCGGGGGCAGTGGTTGTGATCCACGCGCCCCGGGCCTGTTCCCATTTGCTTGCCGGAGCTTTGCCGTATCTGAAAGAGCGCTGCCGGAAATCCGGAAGAAAACTGCCTTATGGCTTGGGCGATTTTTATGTTACGGGGCTGACGGATAAAGAGGCTATCTTCGGTGGGGAACAGAAACTGGAAGAATGCCTGCGGGCCGTAATCAAAGCCCGGCATCCCGAGTATATTATGGTTGCGGGCGGATGTGTGGCCGGTGTCATCGGAGACAATTTAGAAGCGGTTTGCAGACTGGTTGAGGAAGAAACAAAGGTTCCTGTTCTTTACACGGACGGTTCCGGCTTTATGAATGATACGGAAAACGATCCGTATCTGCTGACTACGAAACTTCTGATTGAAAAATTCAGCCCCCTGAAACGAACGGAGGAAAAAGACAAAACGGTTGTCCTGTTAGGTGAACAGCCCATCAATAATAAAGCGTTTGTCAATTCCTGCATTAACAGGCTGTTTCACTATTTTGGTTTTCAGGATATTCTGTATCCTATAGCCGGCATGAAGATTTCCGAATTTCCCATGCTGAGCAGGGTATCTCTTGCGGTTGCCGGAAGGGGGCAGTCCAACAAGCTGAAAGAGATTCACACATATACCCGGTTTTTTGCGGAAACGCTTGGGATTCCTTATAACCTGGATAATCTGCCGGAAACACCTGAGGAAGTGTATGCCTATTTAAGAAAAACCGGGGATCTGCTGGGAGAACCGCTCCTTGCTGAAAAAGCAGTTGAAGAGGAGAAAGAACTGATACAGGAAACGGCTGCGGATTGCGCGCCGGTCTTTCAGAAGAACACCTGCCTGCTTGCTTTTGTTTTTTCTTATGATTTTGCCATGCCGGAGCGGATCGTTGCCCTGCTGGAATCTGCGGGAATACGGATTTCCGGATTTATTCTGCTGCCGGAGATGGCAGGCTTGGAATGCCAAAAATACCGGAACGCATTACAGGGATACGGCAAGCCGGTTTACACGGAAGAAGAGTACTTGCAGGAAAAAACGCAGAGAAGGCTTGAAGATTTTGTTATCACGATTATCGAAAAACCGTATTTTGCGAAACAGTTCATTACCACAAAACGGCACATCGGCGCTGTGGGAATCTGTGATTACTGGAAGCAGCTGAAAACATTTTTGGAATCGGACAGGAGGATGTTTCATGAAGAATGATAATCTGGAACAATGGCTTCCCTGTCAGAGTTATTGCCAGATGAACGGGGCTGCGGCTGCCGTGCTGAGTTTTAAAAACACTACGGTGGTGCTGAATGGGCCCAGCTGGTGTTCCCTTGTTGTGGAACGGGAGCTGATGTCCTGTAACCGCACATTACAGCATCGTCTGTACTGTTCCCATGTAGAACAGGCCGACCTGCTGTTTGGAACAGCAGACAGAATCAGGGAAATCCTGGATGTTCAGAAACAGGAAAACCCGGATACCGGTCTGCTGGCAGTACTGACAAGCTGCTCGGTAGGCCTTATCGGTGACGATGTAAGCGGAATCGTCAGCACGCTGGAGCGGCCCTATCCTGTCATTGCCCTGGATACAGGCGGCCTGACCGGCCTGTTTGAAGAAGGATATCAGACCGCGATGACTGCCGTTTTAGAAAAGACAGATTTGCAAAGATGCGCTGACAGGCATCCGAAGCGGGTAAATTTGCTGGGCTATTGCAGTTATTACCCTGACAGCAGCGGGGACCTGGCAGAACTGAAGCGGCTGCTGACGGAAGCTGGATTTGAAGTGGGGGTATGCCCCGGTGAGCAGGGACTGGATCTGAAGGAGTTGCAAAATATTCCGCTGGCAGCGCTGAATATTGTTCTGGCTCCGGAACTGGGACTGCAGACAGCAAAGCGTCTTAAGGAAAAAACCGGGCAGGATTATGCGGTGCTGCCGGTTCCCTACGGGTTAAAGCAGACGATGGACTGGGTAAAAAGAATCGGAGAGAACCTGTCTGTGATACCTGACCTGAAAAAACTGGAACAGGAAGTCTGTGTGGTACGGGAAAATATAGGGGAAGAAGTTGACGCCCTGAAGCGGATGATTGCCAACCTGACTTTTAAACAGGCTGTTTTGGCTTTACCGTATACCCAGGCCAAAGCGTTGGCAGATGCCCTGCAACACGAAATTCTGGAAGTAGAGAGCATAATATACCGGATACAGGGGTACTATATGGGGGAAGACGGAACGCAAAAACATGATAACTGTGAGCCGCTTCATACAAAGGCGCCTGATGAAAATTACATATGGCTTCCTTTTGACATCCGGCTGTTGTTCGGAACTTTTGCCGACCGGGTCCGTACCGGCGGCTACGCGCACACAATCTATTTCAACATGTATAAGGCAGACGGGCTTCTGCGACGCAAATACAGGACGTTTGCCGGGATTGAAGGCTGGGGATGCCTGATTCATGAAATTGTGGAGCAGACGCTGACTTTATATTTTATCAGAGAAGAAAGGCGGCCTTCATTATGAAGATCCTGTTGTGCCATCTTACTCTTAGTATGGGTCCTTTGGAAGAAAATTTGAGAATTCTGGAACGCGCAGTACAGATTGCGGGTGAAGTGAAAGCGGACTGGGTCATTACACCGGAAACCGCAGTGCAGGGTTATCATTTTTATAAAATTGACCCGGAACAGAAGCTGGATCCACAGCCTGCGGAATATTTAACTCCGTTGCGGAACCTGGCCAGGAAAAACCGGCAGTATCTGTTTCTGGGGACCGGAGAGTACGACGTAAAAGACAAGTGCAATTACAATACCTGCTTCGTTTTCGGACCGGACGGCGAACTGGTCGGAAAGCACCGCAAAAACCACTCCCACGGATATGGCGGGGAAGGCTGGGTAACGAACACTACCGTTGCAGAACCGGTACAGGTGGGAAACGTAAAAACAGGTATCATGGTCTGCTCCGATGCATGGTATATCGAATGTCCCAAACGGCTGGCGGAACAGGGCGCGCAACTGTTGGTGGACATTGCCGGCTGGCCCATATCCGAAGAATGCGGAGACCCATTGCCTTCCTGGATTAAGTGTTCGGAGGAAACGGGATTGCCTATGGTTTTATGTAATCAGACCGGAAAAACGGAGTGGCTGGATTTTACAGTTGGGCAGAGTGTGTATATTGAAAACGGACAACTGAAACTGACATACAGTGGCGATGATGCGTTGCTGCTGTTTGAGTGGGATGAAAAGAAGAAGAGTGTAATTTCAGAAAGGTTTGCAGTGATTCCCTTCTGAAATATAATACGATATGCCCTGCTAAAATAAGTAAGTTTTTAATATTAATCATTTATGATACAGAAAGGGTCAGGGACTATGCTTAAAATCGCATTTTACGGAAAAGGCGGTATTGGAAAATCAACGACGGCATCGAATGTTTCTGCTGCATTAAGTGAAATGGGCGTGAAGGTCTGCCAGATTGGCTGTGATCCGAAAAACGATTCCACCCGCCTGGTGCTGGGTAAAATCTGCAAGGGAACCGTCCTGGACGCAGTACGGAATTCCGACGATGGCAGCGTTACCCTGGAAGAAATCGTACATTACGGTTATAACCATATCAAATGTATCGAAGCCGGCGGCCCGGAACCCGGCGTGGGCTGTGCCGGCAGAGGTATTATCGTTGCCCTGGAACGTCTAAATGCATTACATGCAAATGAAGACGACGAGCTGATTCTGTACGATGTATTGGGGGACGTGGTCTGCGGCGGTTTTGCTGTGCCGATCCGGGAAGGATACGCAGATGTGATTTATATTATTACATCCGGTGAAATGATGTCACTGTATGCGGCGAACAATATTGCCAAAGGCATCAGGCGGTTTGCCCAGCGCGGGAAAGTCCGTCTGGGCGGACTGATCGGTAACAGCCGGAATACGCCAAAGGAAAAAGAGCTGCTGGAGGCTTTTGCAAAGAAGTTGAATACGAAGTTGGTCGCTTTCATTCCCCGGGACCAGATTGTACAGAAAGCGGAAATCCAGCGGCAGACTGTAATTCAGTACGCACCGGACTCCAAGCAGGCACAGGTATACCGGGAACTGGCAAAATGTGTGCTTGATAATAAGGAACTGGCAATTCCCACGACCATGACGTTTGAAGAACTGGAAGCATTTATGGCGGAGATGGGTGTGGAAGAGAATTGAAAAAGGAAGCATCATCATGAAAGGTTTTGCTAAAAAGTTTTGTTTCCTGTTGCTTGTTATTTGTCTTACTTTGTGTTCTACAGGGTTAGCTGCAGGAGCCGGAGAAAACACTTCAAATACGGACATTTTCAAAAAGGGTAATCCTAATAAACCTATACGTATTGCATTGTGTCATCTGGATGTAGCCCAGGGGACCCAGGCAGAAAATAGTAAAAAAATTGAAAAAGCAATTCACATAGCCGGCCGGCATGGCGCCAACTGGATCGTTACACCGGAAACTGCCCTGCAGGGATATTATTTTTATGTGATTGATCCAAAGCAGAAGGAAAAAATAAAACCGCAGCCTTCCGAAGACATCCAGTCTTTAACAGAGGCGTGCAAAAAGTATGGCGCCTACTTTTTTCTGGGCGCAGGGGAATATGATAAACAGGCAGATTGTTACAGGAATTCCTGTCTGGTTTTCGGGCCAGACGGCAAACTGATGGGGCGACACAGCAAAATGACAGCCCATGTAGGTTTTGGCGCAGAGGTGTGGTCAACGAATGATTACAAATTGAATCCTGTTACCTGCAGTGACGTGACAACAGGGATCCTTGTATGCTCTGATATCTGGTTTCCAAACTATCCTGTTATTCTGGCGGACAAAGGTGCGAAGATTATTATAGACATCGCTGCCTGGCCCCCTGCAGAAGAAACTGGAAATCCGCTGCCAAGCTGGGAGCTGGCATCAAGGAGGGCAAACCTTCCTGTTGTGATTTGCAACCAGACAGGCAAGCCGAGATGGATGGACATGACACCGGGCCAAAGCGCAGTGATAGAAAACGGGAAGGCCAGACTTTTACACAGTGGCGAAGAAGCAGTGTTGTTATTTGACTGGAATCCGCAAACCGGGAAAGTAGTATCTGACGCGTTTGACAGTATCCCGTTTTAGTGTGGGGAGGAAAACAATGAAAAAGATTGCGTTATTATTATTGGTCAGCTTACTGCTGGCGCTGCAAACGTCCGTTCTGGCTGCCCGCAGGCAGTTGGAAGACGTGCCGGAGAACCCCATGGACTGGAGCATCAGCACCAAACCGCCCATGAGCGAAGAGGAAAAAGAAGCGGCCCGCTGGTCGCTGATTCTGGAAAATGATTTAGGCTTATATGCTTACAACATGAATACCCTGGGTTATATTTCCGATAAAAACGGTAGCGTGGATACCAATCTGGTGGGTGCTGCTGTTAAGACTCTGTTCACTGATAAAATGATGTTGCAGAAACTGCAGGAACAATATGCGTCTAAACTGAAAGACAAGGAAAAAGTGCAGTACTGCCTGTTGGATATGCAGTACAATATGGCGGAGAAGACCTATACGGTGACGGAGATGCGTGTGTTCACCAATAAAAACCGCATCATTGAAACCAAAAAAAATAAAACCGGTTTTGTGCCGGTTCCGGAAAAATCCTTTGCTGAAGCTATGTATGAGATCTGCCAGCAGTTTGTAACAGAAACAACCGGACCGGAAGCAGGCGGGCAGAAAGCCTCACTGTTAAGTAAAAAGTAAATACTGTAGTTTGCATAGCAAGGTACTACAGGATTATGAAAGACAGGGGTAAAAAATGCAGCAGGAGACGGTAATTCAAATTCAGGATCTGACAATCGGTTATGAGAATAAGATTATCATCAGCGGTATCAATGCAGACATTAATGCTGGTGAACTGGTTGGCATCATCGGACGTAACGGGGCGGGTAAGAGTACGCTTCTGAAAACGATCCGGGGGCTGCTTCCTGCAAAGTCAGGAAAAGTTTTGTATTTTGACCAGCCTTTGGACTCTTACAGGGAAAAAGAGCTGGCACGGCGTGTGGCTTACCTTCAGCAGAATGTGGAAACCGGTTTTGGTTACACGGGACTGGATATTGTGTTGACCGGACGCTACCCTTATATGAAGTGGTGGGAAAGCGAAACGGATGAGGACAAATCCCTGGCCCGGGACTGTATGTCTTATACAGGCACACTGGATCTTGCGGAACGTCCGGTGACAGAAGTTTCCGGCGGTCAGAAGCAGCGTATTCTGCTGGCGAAGGTACTGGCCCAGCAGACGCCGGTGCTGTTTCTGGATGAACCGACGACCGGGCTGGACATGGTATACCGGGAAGAAATATTCAGGTTCGCCAGGGAACTGGCCAATATGGGGAAGACAATTTTGATGGTAGTCCATGAGCTGGATCTGGCTGCGGCTTATTGCAGCCGTATCTTTCTGCTGGGTAAAGGAAAACTGCTGGCCGACGGACGTCCTGATGAAGTTTTTACAGAAGAACTGCTGAGCCGTGCCTATGAAGCGGACATCACAGTAGGAAAGAATCCGAAAAGCGGCCGGCTGGAGATAACGACGCGGGAAAATCCCCAGGCAAAAGAAAAGGAAAAAGATTTATTGAAAAAAATCTGTGTGCAGGGGAGCTGACCTTTGTGCTAAAAACATTATTTTCATATTATAAACCTTACCGGCGAACTGTTTGTGTGTTGCTGTTTCTTTCGCTTTTTTCCGCAGCGCTGGATCTGGTTTTCCCGATGCTGGTACGTCACATTATGGAGGTGGAGCTGCCGGGTAAAAATATTGACAATATTTTACGGATGATCGGTATTCTCTTCGCGTTGTACTGTGTCAGCTTTGTTTTATCTTATATTGGGCAGTATAAGGGAACCCTGGTTTCTGTTCACATGGAAAATGATATGCGGCAGGATCTTTTCCGCCACCTGGAAAAGATGTCTTTCCGATTTTTTGACAATAATAAAACCGGGCAGCTGCTGTCACGCATCACCACCGATTTGACGGAGATCGGGGAACTGACGTTCAATGGGCCTAATGACGTTCTCATCTGTTCTATAACCATGTTGGGCACCATCGCCATCCTGATCTGGATGAATCCGGTGCTGGCATCATTTATTGTGTTGTTGCTTGTTGCCAAAACTGTACACACGGTCTATATTAACCGCAAAATGAAACAGCGTTTCCGGGCGAACCGCGTGTTATACGGTGATGTGTCTGCGCAGGCAGCGGAAGATTTGAGCGGAATCCGGCTGGTTAAGGCTTTTGCCTTAGAAGAGCAGGAGGCGAGCCGGTTTGCTGAGAAGTGTGATACGTATATTGCCGGCCGGCGCAAATCAACGCGCCTGGTAGCCTATTTTTCCGGCAGTGTGGCTTTTTTCAGCAACCTGATCAATGTAGTGATGCTGGGTGTAGGCGGCTGGATGATTGCCACAGACAGGCTGAAACTCAGTGATTTTGTAGCGTTTTTGTTATACGTGAACCTCTTTATGAAACCACTGCTCCGCCTTACGGTGTTTGCAGAAATGTACCAGCGGGGCATGGCCGGGTTCTCCCGGTTTTATGAAATTATGCAGATTGAACCGGAGATTCAGGACGCTCCGGACGCTGTTGAATGTAAGGGCGTGAAAGGCGAGATTGTTTTTGATAATGTCAGTTTCAGCTACGGAAACGGAGTGGTTATTCGGAATCTGAACCTGACGGTAAAGCCCGGGGAAAAAATAGCATTTGTGGGGGAAACCGGAGCCGGAAAAACCACCATTGCCAGCCTGTTGCTGCGCTTTTATGAACCTCAGCAGGGAAAGATTTTGCTGGACGGCAGAGATATACGGGAATACACGCAGCAGTCCCTGCGCCGGTCTATCGGTCTGGTACAGCAGGATGTCTTTCTGTTTTCCGATTCTGTAAACTATAACATTTCCTACGGAAACATTTCTGCCAGCCAGGAAGACATAAAAAAAGCAGCCCGTCTGGCTGCTGCGGAAGAGTTTATTGAAAAACTGCCGGAAAAGTATGAAACATGTATCGGGGAACGGGGGGTAAAACTCTCCGGCGGGCAGAAACAGCGTATTGCCATTGCCAGGGTGTTTCTTGAAAACCCGCCCGTCCTGGTGTTAGATGAAGCAACTTCTTCATTAGATACTGCGACGGAAAAGATTGTGCAGCAATCATTGGAAAACCTGTCTGAGAACCGGACGACCATCACCATCGCCCACAGACTTTCTACAATAGTTAATGCTGACAGAATCTTTGTGCTCCAGGATGGTATCGTGGCAGAGGCCGGAACCCATGAACAGCTGATGCGCAAAAACGGGATTTATAAAACGCTGTATGAACTAAGTGAATAATAAAAAATATGCGTTATCACAAATGCCGTTTATGTCCGCTCTTTTTCAGCAGTCTCTTTATACAGCTTTTCCCTTTGGGCAATAACCGTAAAATTCTTCAGTTTGCAATACACGATACGGCGGACAGAGGCATCAATATCCGCCAGGGAAAGCTTTCCGCCTTTCACGGCCTGCAGCGTGCTGCGATAAATACGCTGCTGTACGTCCGGATCATGGCAGCTCAGCAGTATGTCCGACCCGGCCTCAATGCCAACGATACCGAT
>JAEEGI010028667.1_pt1 | contig 10579 bp, 4 predicted proteins | sample 8958751 | NCBI WGS metagenome assembly JAEEGI01 (sample SAMN16246545, study PRJNA631951) | gut metagenome | biome: gut microbiome; feature: rumen; material: KS-attached | host: Bos | place: Iran: Karaj | collected 2018-10 | reverse complement strand
ATAATTAAATTTTTTTTTTGATTCGCTTATGAATATTTAATTAAAATTTATTTTTTATAAAAATTGTATAATGTTTTTTTCAGAATTCAAATATTTGTCTATATTGTTTTTATGAAATATTTCAAAAATTATTTTAATAATATGCTATAATATATTTTTTATTTTTTCCTTTTTGTAGGAATTTCCAATAAATAAATATTATATTATTTATATAAAAGCATCATTTTTATTAAAATACATTCATAAAAATCAATTTTTTAATTAAATGAAGTAATTATCTCATATTTCTAAACCATAAATTTAGTTTTTCCTTTTTTTTTTTCAGAATATAATTAAAATGAGATAATAAATAATAAAATTATATTTTTGTTGTGGGTTATTTTTATTTTAGTTTAGGTATTTAAATCCATTATTTGTAATAATTTGTTTTGGCAAAATAATAAAAAGAAAAAAATAATAAAAATATTTTGAAAAAAAATAAAGATAAAGATATTAAAAGAAACAACTATATAAATGCTGAATTAAGGGAAATTTACTATTAATAATATATAATATTATGAATATCAATAATTCAAAAAAGAAATAATTTAAAATATTTCAATATGTTAAAGACTTTATAAATTAATAATTAAAATTATTTAAATTTTTATAAATTAATTATTTTTTTTGATATTTTAAAATCTATAAACAAAAAAAAAATTTGAATGTTTTTTTTATTTAAATTATTTTATGATTTATTTCTTTTTAAAAAATTTATAACTAAATGAAAAATTATTTTGTTTTTTTGAATTTTTTTATTCATTTGATTTCATTTCCTCATCGTTTTCTTCTTCTTCTTCTTCTTCTTCATTCTCACTTTCCATTTTTTCTTTAACTTTATGAATTTTAGTGTCTTTTAAAAAATCAATAATTACTTCAATACCATCTTTTCCAATATATTTACTCATTTTTTTAAATTCATTCATAATAAACACTCCTAAAGTAGAGTTTGATTTATTTAATATATCAATAATTGTATCTGTGTAAACTTTCATCCATAATTTATCAAATTTATTTTTTATAATTGTAATTAAATCTTCAATATCTTGCATAAATATTGCTTCATCTTTTAAAAAAAAAATTAATAAAATTAATCCCATTTTTCTTATTAATTTACTTTTAATGTCGTTATCTTCTTTTGATAATATTTTTAAATAATTTAAATATTTTTTTGAATCAACATCTATTTTTTTATTTTTTATTAATCTTTGAATTCTTTTATTAACATCTATTAAAACATTTATTGTTTTACTTGTCTTCATTGGAATAATTTTAGTTCCTTCAAAAGATGGTTTTATTAATGATAAAATTAATAAAATTGTTCTTTCTTCAATTATATTGTTAAAAGTTATATCAATTTCACTGGATGAAGAAAAAAATTGAATTAGAAAATAATCTAAAATTTGATTTTTTAAATCCTTAGATATTAAATCATTTTCTGAATTTAAAAATAAAATTTTTAAAGCAGATATATTAAACACGATTTTTTCAAGTTCTTCTTCTTGTAAATCTATTAATGACTTTATATAATTTTCTTTATTTTCTTTTTTTATTTTTGTAAAAAGGAAACAAAAGAAATTTTTTAAAGTATTTGGAGAAAATTTTTCATTGTTTTCTTTTCCAAAAATATTTAATAAACTAAAACAATAATCATTAATTAAATCATCATTATTATCTTTAATTTTATTTAAATTATCAGAAATAAGTTCTGTAAGAATATTTGCATATTTGAATTTTTTATTAGAGGAAAATTTTAACAATGAAAGAAAAAAAGAATCATCAAATATTTGAATAATATAATCAATTTTAAAGAATTTGTTTATTAAAAATTTTGAATATGAAAAAACTAAAAATTCAAAATTTTTAGTGGAAATTTTCTTAAAATCATCAATACAAATTGGATCAATTAGAATATTCCATATTTTATATGAATATTTTGGTTCATTCAATTTTTCTAACAAATTAATAAGTAAATTAAAAGAAATATGAAATTCTGGTTCATTATTATTATTTTTATTTATTATAATTTGTTCTTCTAATAATAAATCAAAATATTTTTTTATTGGAGTATTTTTTTCATTATATTTACTGTCAAATAATTCATTAATAATATTATTAGGTAAAAATCCTTTACACTTTTCTTTATATTGTATTAAAATAAAATATAAGACAAATTCAAAAATTGAATTTGATTTATTTAAATTATTTTTATTATCACAAACAGAATCAAATACTTTAAAAATTCCATCAAAAATTTTATTTTGTTTTTTAAGCTCATAATAATTATTAAATAATTTATCAATAAATTCTTTTAATAAAATCATTACATTGTTTTGAAGAGATTTAAAATTTTTTTCAATATTAAAAATATCTTTTAAAATAAATAAAATATTCTCTTCTGAAATATTTTTTTGTCCAATTATAATTTTATACATTAAAAGTTTTCCACTATTAGCACATATTTTAATATGTCTTTTTTCATTATTAGGAACATAACATTCTTTTTGAATTGAATTTAATAAAGAAGAAAAATTAATATCTTTTGAAAATCTTTCTATTAATAATTCTAATGTTATTGCAAAACCTTTTCTATATTCAATTCCAGTTGATGATAATCCTCCAATTAATCTTCTGAAAGTATAAAGTAAATCTTCATATAAAGAATCAAATATATTTAAATAATCTTTATATTTTTCTTTGTTTATATTTTCAGATTCATTTTTTTTTATTGAGTTTATTATATTATTTGCATTTTTTAAGATTTCTTCTTTTGGGTTTGTTTCTATTAAATTGTTGAAATAAGAAAGAAAATCTGAATTTTTCATCTAGATATAAAAAAATAAATAAAATTTTAATTATGTACATTGTCCAATTAAAATTAATTATTTTATTTTTGATAAAAATTATTTTTTTTTATTATATTTTACTTTTTTTTTTTTATTATTTTTTAATTATTTTGTTAAATGATTTAAAAATATTTGAAATAAATTCTTAAAACAAAAGAAGTTTTTAAAACATCAGTTTCAAAATAAAAAAAATAATAAATTAATCATAAAGAAATTTATTCGTAAAATTCATTGAAAACTTTACACTCACAAACCATTAATCTTATTCTTCTTATAAAAATTAACTAAAATAACCAAAAATAAAATTACAGAAACCAAAAAAAAAAAAAAATAAAAATTATATCCCAAGATATAAACCCCAAAAATTAAAAATAATCATTTTACCAAACCAAACCCCAAAAAAAGAAAAAAAAATATTGAAAATGCCAATAGAAGAAATTCAAAAAGAGCCTCTTCCCCAAAATACAAATTCTCCAACGGACAGTCAAACAGATCCTCAAATTCAGACAGTAGTAAAAAAGGAGGAAGAATATGGAGAAACACCATATCGTTGGTATGTAATGATATCATATTTCCTATTAACCTTTGCAAATGGTCTTCAATGGGTGACTTTCTCAGCATGCGCAGACAACTTTTCTTCGGCATACAACATGCCATCGTGGAAGGTGAACATGTTTTCTTTGATGTATATGATCATCTACCCGTTCGTGTGTATTCCTGAAGGATGGTTAGTCGACTCTTATTCAACTAGACTTGGTCTTATACTTAGTGCTGCATGTACCCTTAGTGGAGCCGCTATGAAACTCCTCGTGAACAAGAGCATGGCATGTGCTTTCATCGGGCAGTTCCTCGCAGGACTCTTTCAACCTGCTATTTTAAACTCACCCGGGAAAATCGCTGCCAACTGGTTCAGAGAGGATATTCGTACTTTAATTTGTACTATTTGTTGCTTAAGTGATACAATTGGAATCTTTGTTGGTTTTCTTTTTCATGTTCCTATAATTGATGATAAAGCTGAAGGACAAGCTTTTAAGGATGATTTCTTTAAATATGTTTTTTGGGAATTTATATTAAATGCTGCTTTCTGTATTCCTACTTTTTTCATTACTAAAAATAAACCTACTATTCCTCCTAGTCCAAGTCAAAATCAAGAAAATATACCAGAGACTCCTAGTTTGGTTCAAAGTTTAAAATTATTATTTACTAATAAGAGATTTATATATTTACTAATAGCAACTTTATTCATAGTAGGATATTATGATGTATATGGAACAATTATAAATTCATATTTTGCAATGTATAATATAACAGATTCTCAATGTTCATATGTTTATGCAGTATCAAGTGTAATAGGAATGATAGCTTCATTAGTTGGATCATGGTTATTGGATAAATATAAGAAATTTAAATTATTTATGATTGGAATGGCAATTCTAGGAACAATATTTCAAGCACTTTTCACTTTATTACTTGAATTAAGTCCCAATCATAAAAGTGTTAATGCTTATGCAGTTGGAATGGTAATGTATTCTTTAGTTAATGCAATTGTTGTTCCTTTTTATACTATTGGAATGAATTATGCTTGTGAAATTACTTATCCTGTCGGAGAAAGTATTAATGGAGGTATTATGATGAGTATGAGCCAAATTTCTGGAATTGCTGGAACTTTCTTATGTGATCATTTAATTAATAAATATGATACAAAAAAATATTTATCTAATGTTGTTTTACTTGGATTCTTTGTTATTGCTTGTATTTTTGTTTGCTTATTTGATGAAAAATTAGATCGACATGAAATTGATGTTCAAGGAAGAAAAGAAATTAATGAAATGAAAGAAAAAGAAAATCAACAAGAAATGAAAAATAGTGATTCTGATAATTTAGATAATCCTCAAATAATTGAAGTTCATGATAATAATAAAATTAATGACGAAAATAACGGAATTGAAACTGCAGGTAATTTATTAAAAGCATAAATTTTTAATTCAAAAATATTTTAATTAATAGAATTTATAATCCGTATCATAGGATATTAATGATAATAATTTATTAATTTTAATAATTCGATAATTATGTTAATGATTGGAAGTTAATTTAGTATAACTTCTTTATTAACTATTTAAAATTATAAATAAACCTCTGTTTAATAATTATATTTTTTTATTTTTGAAAAACTTATATTATATTCTACAACCTTAATTTTCACTTCAAAAATATAAATTAATTAAGGGATAATATCTCATATACTTAATCAATTTGAAATTCAAATATTTTTTTTTTAAGTATTTTTTATAGTTTAAATGATGATAAATTTTTTTTATGCAAAATTTATATAATTATTGAAGATTCTAAAAATGAGGAATTAGAGTTACTTCCTCATCTTTTATATTGTTTTTTTCTTATTTTTGTTGAAAAGTTATATACTTTTATAAAATCTTCTTGGCTATGAAAGGGATTTTACATTATATTTTATTTAATAATATATAAAATTATTTCTAAATTTTTGGTTAATAATAATTTTTATTTTTTCTTTTTTTTTATTTAGTTTTTTTCATAAATTTAATTTATTTATTTCAATTTAAATTATTTTTTCAATATTTGAACCATATTTGATGTTAAATCAAACAATTCTTGAGTTTTAATATTATAATAATTTTCCATTTCCCGCTCATCATTTTTAATTTCAATTTCATTATTATCTTTTTCTTCAATCTCAGCCAATGGATAATTAAATTTAATAACATCTTTAGTATATTTTTTAGTATCATCAATATTTTTATTGAATAATTCAGATAAATCATTTAAATCAATTGTTTCATTTAAGAAAATATAATTTTCAATAATTGTTTCTTTACATTTCTCATTGAATTTATCAATATAAATATAAACAAAATAATCATTTTTCATAATATTTTTGCATTCTTCAAGTAATTTAACACTATTTCCAATATTATAATTAATAAACATTTCTTTAAATAAATCAACAAATTTATCATCTTGAATATTAATTTTTTTAATACTTTCTTTAATTTGGTAAATATATTTTTTAGATTTAGTTAAAATTGAAAAAATAATTAAATAAGAATACATATATTGAAAAATATTTTCAATAAGAGTAAAATAAGTATCTTTAAAAAGAGTATCAAGAAATAATTCAACATTACTTTCTAACAAAAATAAACTCCAATGAATAATATAACCTCTATAAAGTAAAATTTCTTTAAAATCAACTTGAATTTTATCCACAGAATCAAAATTAGTTTTTCTAAATTCTGAATCTAAATGTTCTTTTAAATGTTCTAAACTTTTTAAAATTCCAATAAAATTTTTTTCAATAATTTTAGGGTCTTGATTAGATAAAATATTTATTGAATATAATAAATATAAAGCATAAATAATTTTTGATAAATTTTTATTCACTATTTTATTTAATTTTATAAAACTTGTTAAAATATCTTTTGCTTTATTTAATTCTAAATTATCAAATAATTTTTTAACATATGCTATTATTAAATTTGGAGAAGTTTCATCTATGATTTTTCTTCCTAAAGAAAAAGAATTTAAATCAAAATTATTTTCTCTAATACAATTATTAGATAAATTCAAAAATCCTTCTAATTTTTCAAAAAGTTCTTGTTTTTCTTTTTCATTTTTTTCTTTTAATTCTGCTATTTTCGCATCATCAAAAATTTTATTTTCTTTTTGTTTTTCAAAGTCTTGAATTGAAGAAAGGATTTTTATATATAAATTTTTAATATCTTCATTTGAGGAATTATTCTTTTGAAGAAATTCTAATATTTTAACAACAAGATGAGGTTCTAAATATTTAATGTAAACCATGTTTGGAAGAGAAGCCATTCTCAGATATTAAATAATAATTTTAAAATTAATAAATTTTTAATTTTTAAAAAAGAATGTTTTAATTGAAGATAAAAAATGGTTTGTGGAAATTTTAATTTTCAGTAAGATTTTTTGAAGAAAAAAAAAATATTTCATTTAATATTTCATTCTTCAGGATTATTCTAAATCAAAAATAAAAATAATTAAAAGACAAATAAAAAATTGAATTAAAAAGGATTTATGATTTGAAAAAAATATAAAATAGAAAAAAATTTGCGGAAAATTATTTTAATTAAAAATTTGAATTAATATTATCAAAACCAAGATATAATTGCAGTTATAGAAGAATGTACAATAACACTAAGTGATATATATATAATTGACTTCTTCAATAATATAAGAATTAGATTTAATAATCATTTTATAATTATTTAAATAAATAACTAAGAATAATTATCACTGAACAAAAATAAATAATATTAACTAATTAAAAATGAAATATTTGCCTTTTATTTTTTTTTAAAATATAATATATATAAAAAAAGAAATTATTGAATTTCTAAAATTTTTTTTAATTTAATCACAATTTTCCAATCATCATTAGTCATATCATCTCTGAAATATTGTTTTAAAGCATCAATTGAATTTCTAGTGATTTTTGAAATAAAAGTACTATTTTCATCAAAATGTCTTCCAGCAGCAAGGGAACTGTCAACAACTTTAACTCTTATAGAAACAGAACCATCTTGAGGTTTAACATTATTAATAGATTTATGTTCTTTTTCAATAGATTCTACAGTTCCAATATTTAATTTTTTTTCAACACAATAAATTGGAGTTCCAACTTTTAAAATTCCTTCTAAAACATCAACTCCAATAATTAAAGGATCTTTTTTATTGATAAACATTACAGTTTTAAGTACACAAGGGAAGATTGCTTCTTTTTCTTTTTCTTTTTTTCTCTCTTCTTCACATTGTTTTTTAAAAGCAATATAACTATCAAATAAATGATATATAACTTCATCATTTAAAATTTTGATTCCACATTGATCTGCATATTGTTGAGCTTCTGGTAATACTTTATTATCAAAACATAATATAACTAAATCTTCTTTTAAAGGATTTTGAGTTTGAGAATGAACAGTTTGCATTTTTATAACATCTTTCTTATTTAAATTACCAACTCCAACAACACTAACTTGAATTCCTTGAGCCTTTAAATAAGTTAAAATAGCTTCTAAAGAACCTAAAGTAGAAGCTTGAACCATAATTCCTTTTCCATTTTTAGCTAAATCATCTTGAACAATTGAATTAAAATCTCTTGTAATTTCTTTTCCATATTTATTAGCTTCTTCTTCAGATTTATATACATATAATGGACTTCCTGCAAGTGCATTTTCTAAATCAGGACAAAATAATTTTACTCCTATTGCTCCACTTATTTGATCATGTCTTTCATATTCACATTTAACTCTCATTTCTTTCATTGGATGAGGTAATAATATTATTTTTACTGTTGTTTTAATTGGTCCAAATAATCCTCCAACAATAATTTTATCACCGACTTTTAAAGTTCCATTTACTAAAATAACATCTATGGTAGTTCCTATTCCTTCTAAAACTTTAACTTCTAAAATAGTACATTGAATTTCATCTCTAAATTCAATTTTTTTTAATAAATATTTTTGAGTAAGATAAACTAATAATCCTAAAACATCAGGTAAACCTTCTCCAGTAATAGCAGATGTAGGAACCATATTAACATAAAGATTCATTTCTTCATTTTTATCATATAATTCAGTATTTAAATTATTTTTAATAAATTGAGTTTTATTTTCATCAACTAATCTCCCAAATTCTTTTTTTTGAGATTTTTTTTGTTTATCATAACTATCTCTATATCCACCCCATTCAGTAGAATTCCATTGATAAATTCTATCTAATTGATTTAAAGCAATAATAAAAGGAGTTTTTCTTTGTCTTAATAAATCTAAAGATTCAAGAGTTTGTTGTTCAATACCTTTAACAATATTAACAATAACAACAGCAATATCACATAAAGAACTTCCTCTACTTCTTAAATTCTGAAAAGAAGCATGTCCAGGAGTATCAATTAATAATATTCCTGGAATTTCAGGTTTAATTTGAAATTTCTTATCAATTTTTTTTAAATGTTGTTCAAAATTTTCTATTGGAAGGAATGTTGCTCCTATTTGTTGTGTAATTCCACCTGCTTCTCCTATTTGAACATTTGAATGACGTAATTTATCTAATATTTTCGTTTTTCCTGCATCTACATGTCCTAATATACATATTATTGGTGCTCTTAGTTTTTTATCTTTTTTTTGTTCTTTTGTTGTATTTTGTTCTGTTTCCTTTGCTAATGGTATATTCATTAATTTCTTTTCATCTTTTGATTTTTTATTTTTCTCTTTTTTATTTTCTTTTTCTTCTTCTTCTTTTTTTTTTTCTTCTTTTTTAGTTTCTTCTTCTTTTTCTTCTTTTTTTTCTTTTTTTTTCTCATTTTCTAGTTCATAATCTATTTCATCTTCCCAATCATCTACATCTGCATTATCTTCTATTTCATATTGTTCATTTTTATTTTCATCATCTTCATTATATTCTTCTTCATTTTCTTCTTCCATTTCTTTGTTATCATTTTTTTCTTCATTTCCATTTTCAATAATTTCCTCTTTTTCTTCTTTTTCTTCTTTTTTTTCTTCAATTTTTTTTTTTGGTTTTTTTTTGTAATAAACTTTCTTATCTTTCAAAGAACTTAAATATTCTTCAAGAGAAGTTCCTTGTTGTCTTAATATTTCTTCAGTTCTTTTTTTATTTGCATCTAATTTTGCAACTTCATTAGCTTTAATTCCTAATTCTCGTAAATGTTTAATTCTTTTTTCTTTTTCTGCTTTTTCAGCTTCTTCTTTTGCTAATCTCTCTGCTTCTTCTTTTGCTATTCTCTCCGCTTCTTCTTCTTCTCTTGCTATTCTTTCTGCTTCTTCTTTTGCTAATCTCTCTGCTTCTTCTCTTGCTTGTTGTTGTTTCTCTTGTAATAATTTTATCAACATATCATTTTTTCCACCCTTTTTTCCTCCTTTTTTTACCACTTTCTTTATTACTTTTTTCTTTTTCTTCCCTGTTTCTTCTTTTTTCTCTTCTTCTTCTTTTTCATCTTCTTTTTCTTCTTCTTTTTCTTTTTCTTCTTCTTTTTTAGTTTCTTCTTCTTTTTTTTCTTCTTCTTTTTTCTCTTCTTCTTTCTTTTCTTCTTCTTTCTTTTCTTCTTCTTTTTTCTCTGATTCTGCTTCTGCTGCTTTCTTCTTTTTTTTCTTGCTTTTTTTTTCAGTTGGCATTGAATCTAATTCGTTTAGTAAATCTTCATTTGATTGAATTGGTGTTTCCTCTTTTTTTTCTTCTTCTTTTTTCTCTGGAACTGATTCTGCTCCCTTCTTCTTCTTTTTTTTGCTTTTTTTTTCTGTTGGCATTGCATCTAATTCTGCTAATAAATCGTCGTTTGTTTGTTCAGTCATTAAAACAAAGAATGAAAAATATAATTAATTCTTTAAGATAAATAAATTTAATTTTTAATTTATTTATTTCTTAATTTATCTTTATATATTTTCAAATTTTATAAATATTCCTCTAAATTTTTTAAATTTTTGAATAACAATTAAAAATCAATTCAAAATAAAATTAAAAATCCCTTCATTCTCTTAAATTTAAACTGGAATAAAAAGAAATGAACTAATTCAAATAAAAAATAAAATAACTTAGAAAAAATAATAAATAAGGAGAAGAAAATTTATAAATCAAAATTGATAATTAAAAAAGTTAGTAATTGGATCAAGATATAA
>JAEEGI010028662.1_pt1 | contig 10580 bp, 6 predicted proteins | sample 8958751 | NCBI WGS metagenome assembly JAEEGI01 (sample SAMN16246545, study PRJNA631951) | gut metagenome | biome: gut microbiome; feature: rumen; material: KS-attached | host: Bos | place: Iran: Karaj | collected 2018-10 | reverse complement strand
CACGAAATGCCGCGTGCCGGTGTTCAGGAAATACCCGCCCAGCATGGGCGTAATCCCCTGCACGTCAATCATTTTGATGCGGACAGTCCAGAGCCCTTCCGAAGGACGCTCGAGAATCTCGCCCGTATGCGGCCCGTCCGGGGCCATGAACAGGAACACGCCACCGGAAGCCGGCTTGATGCCCAGGTAATCGGCAAACGCCACGATGCAGCGTCCGCCGTTCCCGCACATCATCCCGCCGGACCCGTCGGGGTTGTAGAACTCCATGGTAAAATCGACCCCGGCATCCCCAGAGCCCAGGATCATCAGCCCGTCGGTCTTGAATTCCAGGCACAGCGCCTCGATGCGCGGCACCTCGCGGAAGGCGGAGACGTCGCCCTCGCGGCCGTCGATGACCACGAAGTCGTTGCCCGCTCCGGAAAACTTATAGAGCTTTTTCATGACTTCTCGCACTACCGGTCCTTCGACAAGCTCAGGATCCGGTCTTTGACAATCTCTCCCAGCAGTTTCATCCCCGGCTCCATCTTTTCCTCCGCGACGAAGGAGAAGTTGAGCCGCATCGTATTGCGGTGGCTGCCGTCCAGGAAGAAGAACGAGCCGGCCACATAGGCGACGCCCTTGGACAGCGCCTCATCGTACATTTCGATGGTGTCGATGCCCTCCGGCAGCGTCAGGAACAGGAACAGCCCGCCTTCGGGATAGGTCCATTTCACGCCTTCCGGCATATACTTCTCCAGCAGGCTCACCATCAAGTCCCGACGGCGGCGGTACTCCGCCTTCGTCTTCACGAGGTTCGCGTCCAGCGCCCCGCTCGTGAGGAACTCCGTGGCCATATACTGGTCGAACACCGGCGGACACAGGTCCAGCGCCTGCTTGCAGATGTAGATCTGCTCCAGCAGCTCCTCCGGGCCGATGATCCACCCCAGCCGGAACCCCGGCGCAAAGATCTTCGAGAAACTCCCCAGATGCAACGTCCTTTCCGGCGCCAGCGAATAAATCGTGGGCACCTCCTCCCCGCTGTACCGCAACTCCCGATACGGACTGTCCTCCACAATCACCACATCCAGTTCCCTTGCCAGCGCCACGATCGCCTTCCTTTCCTCCAGAGTCATCGTCTCCCCCGACGGATTATTGAAATCAGGGATAACGTATATGAATTTGATAGGCTTCGAATCAGGCCGGGAGGGTGTTGTTCCGGAAACCTGTGGCCACCCTCGGCCACATAAGAGGGAGGGGCCCGCCGCTTGCGGTGGGAGGGGTCGCGAAGCGACGGTTTCCGGAACAATACCCTTCCGGTCCCATATCGCTCTCACATCGGCCCTGTAGGCCTTGAACGACTGCAAAGCACCCAGATACGTCGGTTCGGTGGTGAGGATGATGTCGCCCGGGTCGCAGAGGATGCGGGTGCAGACATCGATGCCCTGCTGGGACGAGGTCGTGATCTGCACCTTCGAGACCGGCACGCCATATCGGGCGGCAATCGCCTCCCGAAGCTCCGGAACACCCTGGGTAGCCCCATATTGCAGCGACTTGGTGCCGTACTTGTCCAGCACGAGGCCCGGCAGCCGCCGCAGATCCTCCACCGGGAAAGTCACGGCCGCCGGATACCCGCCCGCGAACGAGCAGATGGCGCTCAGGTCCACCTTCCGGAAGATTTCCCGGACCGGGCTCCGCATGAAGGAGGGGACGTCGCTGGAGAAGAGATGACTGTAGTCCATAGATTTCTCGACTTCGCTCGAAATGACAAGCTATTCGCGGGTAATATGCGCCCCGAGGGCGTTCAGGCGGCCTTCGATGTCCTCGTAGCCGCGGTCGATCTGTTCGATGTTGTCGATGGTGGAGGTGCCCTTCGCGCTCATCGCGGCCAGGAGCATCGCGATGCCGGCGCGGATATCGGGCGAGACCAGGCGGGCAGCCTTCAGCTGCAGCCGGTGGTCGTGGCCGATGACCACGGCCCGGTGCGGGTCGCACAGGATGATCTGCGCGCCCATGTCGATGAGCTTGTCGACGAAGAACAGCCTGGACTCGAACATCTTCTGGTGGATGAGGACGCTGCCCTTGCACTGCGTGGCGACCACGAGCATCACCGACAGCAGGTCCGGGGTCAGGCCCGGCCAGGGGGCGTCGGCGAGGGTCATGATGGACCCGTCCAGGAAAGAGTCGATCTCGTAGCTCTCCTGCGCCGGCACATAGATGTCGTCGCCCCGTTGCTCCAGGTTCACGCCCAGACGGCGGAAGGCGTCCGGAATGATGCCCAGGTCGTACCAGGACACGTCCTTGATGGTCAGTTCGCTCTGGCAGATGGCGGCCATGCCGATGAAAGAGCCCACCTCGATCATGTCCGGCAGGATGCGGTGGTTCGTGCCGTAGAGCTTCTCCACGCCGTGGATCCGCAGGAGGTTGGAGCCCACGCCGTCGATGAACGCGCCCATCCGGTTCAGCATCTTGCACAGCTGCTGCAGGTACGGCTCGCAGGCGGCGTTGTAGATGGTGGTCGTGCCCCGCGCGAGGACCGCGGCCATCACGATATTGGCCGTACCGGTCACGGAAGCCTCGTCCAGCAGCATGTAGCGGCCGGTCAGGCGGCCGTTGGAAGTCAGATGGAACGCGCGGCGGTCGGCGTTATAGTCCATTTCGGCGCCCAGGGTGACCATGCCCGAGAGGTGCGTGTCCACGCGCCGGCGGCCGATCTTGTCGCCGCCCGGCTTCGCGAACCACGCGTGCCCGAAGCGGCTCAGCAGCGGTCCCACGACCATCACCGACCCGCGGAGCGCCGCGCACTTCTTCACGAACTCCTCCGTCTCGATGTACGCCGTGTCCACCTCGTCCGCCTGGAACCGGTAGGTGCCCTTCTCCAGGCGCTGGACTTTCACGCCCATCCCCTGCAGCAGGCCGATGAGGTTCTTCACGTCCAGGATCTCCGGAACGTTGGAGATGACGACCGGATCGGCCGTCAGCAGCACCGCGCTGATGACTTCCAGGGCCTCGTTCTTCGCGCCCTGCGGGGTGATTTCGCCGGACAGCTTGTATCCGCCTTCGATGATGAATTTTCCCATATTACACGTGCTCTACTTCAGGGTGGAGTTCAATACCGTATTTTTCCTTGATCGTGCCGATGACGCGCTGTTCCAGGGCGACGATCTCTTCCGGGGTGGCCGTCCCGGTCGCGTTGACGATCACGAGCGGCTGCTTGGGGTACACCTGCGCGCCGCCGAGCCGCATGCCCTTGAACCCGCACTGGTCGATCATCCAGGCGGCAGGAACTTTCACGCGGTCCCCCACGTCATAGTGCGGCACTTCATATTCCGGGCCGTTCTCCGCTTTCGCAATGGCGACAATGCGCTCGAAGTGCTCCCTGTCGATGACCGGGTTGCAGAAAAAGCTCCCCGCGCTTCCGGTCTCCTTCGGGTCCGGCAGTTTCTGCTCCCGAATGCCGATGATGGTATCCCGGATGACCTGCGGAGAAAGCTCGCGGTCGCCGAGCGCCTTGCGGACGCCGCCGTAGTCCAGCTTGGGCTGGGGAGTGGTGGAGAGGCGGAAGGTGACGGCGGTGATGATGTAGCGGCCTTTCCAGGCGGTCTTGAAAAGCGAGGTGCGGTAGCCGTAGCCGCAGTCCGCGCCCGGAATGTCCACGAAGCGGCGCTCCTGCCGGTCGAAGGCATGGACGGTATCGATGATGTCCTTCGCCTCCACGCCGTACGCGCCGATGTTCTGCACCGCGCTGGCGCCCACCTCGCCGGGAATCAGCGACAGGTTCTCCGGGCCCCAGAGGCCCTCGGCGGCCGCCCAGGCGCAGAAGTCGTCGAAGACGACGCCTGCGGCGACAGTGGCAGATTTCTCCGCGCGGCCTTCGGCCTTGGTCGAAATGACAGGATTCAATGTGATCCCCTGGTTGGCCATATGCAAGACCGTGCCGGGGAAGTCGCGGGTGAAGAGGAGGTTGGAGCCGCCGCCCATCACGAAGAGGGGCTGCGGGAGGGCGTCGAAGTCCAGCGTCAGCAGGTCCTCCGGGTCCGTCACCTCCACATACAAACGGCAGGACACCCTCATACCGAAGGTGTTCTGCCGGGAAAGGTCGTATGCTTCGTGCCTGATAATCACTTATTCAGGCTTGACGTTCAGGGCGATCTGGAGCTCGTCCAGCTGGACCTGGTCGATCTCGGACGGGGAGTCGATCATCACGTCGCGGCCCTGGTTGTTCTTCGGGAACGCGATGTAGTCGCGGATGGAGTCGGAGCCGCCCATCAGGGCGCACACGCGGTCGAAGCCGAAGGCGAGGCCGCCGTGCGGCGGGGCGCCGAACTTGAAGGCGTTGATGATGAAGCCGAACTTGAGTTCCGCTTCCTCCGGGCCGATGCCCAGCACCTCGAACATGCGCTTCTGCATGTCGGCGTTGTGGATACGGATGGAGCCGCCGCCGAGCTCGGAGCCGTTCAGGACGAAGTCGTAGGCATTGGCGCAGACGCGCTCGAGGTCTTCCTTCGCGTTGGAATAGAACCACTTCTCATGCTCCGGCTTGGGGGCGGTGAAGGGGTGGTGCATCGCGTAGAAGCGCTGGGTCTCGTCGTCCCACTCCAGGAGCGGGAAGTCCACGATCCACAGCGGGGCGAAGACCTTCGGATTGCGGAGACCGAGGCGGTTGCCCATCTCCAGGCGCAGGACGCCGAGCATGGTCTGGACCTTGCGCTTGGCATCGCCGGACATCACGAGGATGAGGTCGCCGGGCTTCGCTTCCGCGGCGGCGGCGATCTTCACCAGGTCCTCAGGGCCGTAGAACTTGTCGATGGAGGATTTAAATGTGCCGTCCGCATGGGCACGGATGAAGATCAGACCCTTGGCACCCACCTGCGGGCGCTTGACCCATTCGGTGAGTTCGTCCACCTGCTTGCGGGTGTATTCGGCCGCACCGGGAACGGCGATCGCGCCGATGTAGGCCGCGCCGTCCAGCACACCGAAGCCCTTGCCCTTCGCCACGTCCGTAATCTCATGGATGGTCATCCCGAAGCGGACGTCCGGCTTGTCGGAGCCGTAATGGTCCATGGCATCGTACCAGGTCATCCGCGGGAGCGGGTTCGGGATATCGACGTCCAGGACGTTCTTGAACAGGGTGCGCATCATGTCCTCGAAGTTGTTCAGGACGTCTTCCTGCTCCACGAAGGACATTTCGCAGTCGATCTGCGTGAACTCCGGCTGGCGGTCCGCACGGAGGTCCTCGTCGCGGAAGCAGCGGACAATCTGGAAGTAGCGGTCATAGCCGGCCACCATCAGCAGTTGCTTGAAGGTCTGGGGGCTCTGCGGAAGGGCGTAGAACTGACCCGGATTCATGCGGGACGGGACCACGAAGTCGCGGGCGCCTTCCGGCGTGGACTTGATCAGGTACGGGGTCTCGATTTCCATGAAGCCCTTGGCATCCAGGAAATTGCGGATCTCGTGGGCCACGCGGTGCCGGAGCGTGAGCGCCCGGCGGAGCGGGCCGCGGCGGAGGTCCAGGTAACGGTATTTCATCCGGATGTCGTCGCCGCCGTCGGATTCGTCCTCGATGGTGAAGGGCGGGGTGACGGACTTGTTCAGGATGTTGATGGCGGACACCTTGATCTCGATGTCGCCGGTGGGCATCTTGCTGTTCTTGGCCTGGCGCTCGACGACTTCGCCGACCGCCTGGATCACGTATTCACGGCCGAGGGACGTCGCGGTTTCCACGAGGTCGGCGGGGGCGTCTGCCTCCACCACGAGTTGGGTGACGCCATAGCGGTCCCGGAGGTCGATGAAGGTCATGCCGCCCAGTTTGCGGGCTTTCTGGACCCATCCGGCGAGCGTCACCTTCGCTCCCTTGTCGCCGATGCGGAGTTCTCCGCAAGTGTGTGTACGGTACATAGTATATAACTCAGGTTTAACTTACAAAAATAGCAAAAAATAATGAGTATCTTTGCAGGGATAACCGATTTGATATGGAAGTACGCGCCAAGAAGGCCCTCGGCCAGCATTTTCTCACCGACCAGCGCATCGCGCAGGCCATTGTCGATGCCCTGCACGGCCCCTGCGAGGCCCTGGAAGTGGGCCCTGGGATGGGGGTATTGACCCAATACCTGCTGCAGCGGGAGGACATCGACCTGAAACTTGTGGAGATTGACGGGGAGAGCGTGGACTACCTCCTCACCCACTTTCCGGGGATGCAGGGCAGGCTTCTCCAGGCCGATTTCCTGCACCTGCGGCTGGAGAAAATCTTCCCGGAGCGGTTCTCCGTCATCGGCAATTTCCCCTACAACATCTCCTCGCAGATCTTTTTCAAGATCCTGGACTATCGGGAGCGCATCCCAGAAGTCGTGTGCATGATCCAGAAGGAGGTGGCCGAGCGCATCGCCGAAGGGCCGGGGTCCAAGACCTACGGCATCCTCTCGGTGCTGCTGCAGGTCTGGTACGATATCGAGTATCTGTTCAGCGTGGGCTCGGGCTGCTTCGCCCCGCCGCCCAAGGTGGAATCGGCCGTCATCCGCCTGACGCGGAACAGCCGCACCGACCTCGGCTGCGACGAAAGCCTCTTCCGGGCCGTCGTGAAAACCGCCTTCGGCCAGCGCCGCAAGATGATGCGCAATCCGTTGAAGCCGCTCATTGCGGCCAAGGCCGCCCGTGAGGGCTGGACCGACGAGGAGAAGGCCGCCTTCACCGCGAATCCCGTTTTCGAACGCCGCCCCGAAACCTTATCCGTGGAAGACTTCATCGACCTGACAAACCTGTTGACATAGCCTTATGAAGAAGTTCCTCCCCCTCCTCGCCCTGCTGCTTTGCGCGTGCGGGCAAAAGCCGGCCGAAGCGCCCAAGATCTCCATTTTCTGCGACCATATCTGGACCGTGGCGCACCAGGAAGGGATTTCCTTCCGGGAGGCGGCGACGAAGATCCGGGAAATCGGCTACGACGGGGCCGATGTCCGGGTGCTCCAGAATCCGGACGAACTCCGCATCCTGGACAGCCTGGGATTCGGGCACGCCTGCGCCATCGCGGACATCGACTACGGCGCCGGCGCGCAACCGGAGATGGAAGCCCTGGCCCTCACCTTCCTGGAAACCTATGGCTATGACCGGCTGCTGCTCGTGACCGGCCTCATGCCGGAAGGCAGCACGGCCGAAGACCGCGACGCCGCCCGGCAGCGGATCTCCGCCTTCGCCAAACGGGTGACGGACAAGGGATACTGCATCATGGTCGAAGACTTCGACAATCCCCGCTCCCTCTGCTACAACATGGCGGGACTGGACTCACTCTTCACCCTCTCCCCCAGCCTGGGCCACGTGTTCGACACCGGCAACTACCTGTTCGCCGGCGATGATGCCCTCGTCGCCTATGACAAGTTCCGCGACCGCATCGGCCATGTCCACCTGAAGGACCGCGTGGCGCCCGACGACATGCACTGCGTGCCCGCCGGCTCCGGCTGCATCCCCATCGCCCAAATCGTGCACTCGCTCCTCGACTCCGGCTACGAAGGCTGGCTCACCGTCGAGCAGTACGGCTCCCGCCAGATGCTCTCCGACAGCCAGACCGCCTACCAAAACGTTCGCGCGCTCTTGGAATAGCCCGTCACACGGCCAACCGCCGCAACCCAAAATCCGCAAAGCGCAGTACGATGGTTCTGAGGTCCCTGGAAGGGGCCTCGTTACGCTCCGTGCGGCAAAATCCCCGCAGAGAGCGCGGTAGGAGGCCATAGAATGCGTCTATCGCCAGGTGCTACGCTCCGTGAATTTCGGGTAAAAGAAAAACCACTACAACTTTGCGACCGTGGCGGCCAGTTGTTCGCCGAGTCCGATGGTGTAGCCTTCGGAGAGGAAAAAGACGCGGTTGAAGGAATCCGCGAGGATGACGAGCGGGAGGCGGGAAGGGGCGCCGGCGTCACTGCCGGGGCCTACCTTCAGGCCTTGCTCAATGCCCTTTTGCACCGTTCCTTCACTGTCCAGACCCAGGACGATGGTCGAGGGCAGGATGCCGTAGCGGCCTTCGGACATTTCCACCTGCAGGCGGTGCATGGCCGCATCCGAGGAGCACAGGAGCACGATCGGACGGCCCCAGGCCTCGAGTTTCTCGCGGGCGACGGCCAAGTCGCGGAGGACGTGGTTCGTGGGTTCCTTGCCGGGCTCCAGGAGGGCCAGGGCGTAGTAGCCACGGCCGCATGCGGACAGGAGAGATTCCTTCGCTCCGCCCGGAACGGCAGCAGCACCGCTCGGAGAAGCCTCCAGCACATCACCGTCCTCGGTCTTGGCGAGGGCGACGGGGGTGAATTTCGTTTCGGCGTCGAAGGAGCCGATGACGGGGACTTCGCCTTCGCCGGCGCGAAGGACGAGGTCACAGACCGTTTCCTTGCCGGCGACAATGTCGAAGAAGACCACCGTCACAGGCACGGCGCCGCTGGAAAGGCGGTTGCCGGAGACGAGGATGTAGCGGCCTTCCTCCAGCGGATAACCCTTCTTGAACACATGGGCCCAGTCCATGCCGCCGCCCATGTCCACCTCTCCCTCGTCGAATTCCAGCAGGCGCGGGCGCCCGTTCTCGATCTTGGAAAGGGAAAAATGGCTGTAATAGCGGGGATTGTCAACTACCTTGTCCGGGGTATAGGTGAGGCGGAGCGTGCCCTTCGGGGCCGCGACGGCCGGGCCGGCGCCGTCAAAGTCCACGTCCAGCCAGTCGGCGTCGGTGCGGAACTGGATCTTGCCGTTCACGGGATTCTTCTGCGCGTCGATGCCGAGCGTCCGTGCCAGGGCGACGAAGAAGATGCCGCGGGAACGGGGCGTGGCGAGTTCGCTCTGGAAAACGCCGATCGGGGACATCGGAATGTCCCAGGCCAGCGGGTCGTCCAGGACGGTGATGTTGCTCCGGACCCAGGTCACGACGCTCTGCGGGGTCTTCAGGTTCTCCAACTGCTCAATGCCGTCGAAATACCCCTTGTAGGGGCTCAGGAACTCGTTTTCCACGCGGGGACCGATGACCGCTTCCCGGTTCCCGTAACTGTCCAGGAGGTTCTCCATCGTGATGTCGTGGAAATCCTTCCGGCTCAGGGTCAGGAAAAGATGCTCTACGCGCTCGTGGTCATCGGCCTGGGCCATGAAAGCCTCGATGGTGCGCCAGTTGCCGCGGGACCACTCGATGGGAAAGACCATGTGATGGCCGTAGCCGTGCTCCTGCGTAAAGGCCAAAGCCTCCTCGTGCGTAGGGAACGTCGCCTCGTAGGCGTGACGGAGGGAATCTTCGTAGGCGAAGCGGCGGTCGTTCTCCGCCCGCTGCGCCGGCGTCACCTCCGGCAGCCGCACGTTCTCGGGCGGCGGGACGATGTCGAAAGATACCCGGTCGGGACGGCCGGCTTCGTCATTCCCGGCCTGACCGGGAACTTCACCGATCGTCACGGTCACTTCCTCGTCCTTGCCGAAGGAGCACTTCGCATACCCGTAGGCGCCATCCTTCGAGGCCCAGATGAGCAGGTCGCCGAGACCGGAGGAGAGGAAGGTACGGCCGTCGGCATCGGTATATTTGGAAACGGCCGGATAGAATTCCGCGTAATTGTAGATGCAGAAGTCCACGCGGGCGCCCTCGACAGGCTTCCCGGCGGTATCGACCACCCGGAAACCGGCCCGGGCGGTGGTGGCGTAATTGTCGATGAGATTGACCTCCGTGTAATTCGGGCTTTCGAGCACGACTTCCTCCGGACCGTCATAGCGGCCGAAGACCTTGGTGTGCATGAGCATCGCGCGGGAGGCGGGAGCGTTGAACCAGCCGAGGTCCAGCACCGGTTCCGGCTCACAGGCACCGATGAAGTGCCAGGCACCGTCGGCCCAGGCCTCCACCCAGGCGTGGTTGTCGTCGGTATGGGCCCAGCGCGGGGTGTACACCTGCCGGGCGGGAATGCCCACGGAACGCAGCGCGGCGACGCAGAAGGTCGATTCCTCCCCGCACCGGCCCAGCGCATTCTGCACCGAGGCGAGGGGCGACGCGGTCCGTGCATCCGACGGCTGGTAGGTCATCTTCTCGTGGCACCAGTGGTTCACCTCGAGGATGGCGTCCTTCATGGACAGGCCCTTCACACGGGGCTTGAGTTCCCGGTAGAAGGCCGTACGGGACGTGTCCAGGTTCTCGTTGTTCACGCGGATGGGCAGCACGAAGTGGCGGAACTCCCGCTCCGGCACCTTCCAGCCCATTTCTTTCCGGATGCGGAACGAAGCCCGCACCTGATCGAGGTAGTATTCTGCCGGGTAATCCACGACGTCCGCCAGGGGCATGTACGCATAGAGGAACGCCAGCGCTTCGCGCTCGGCGAGAGATGGCTGGTCGGAGCCGGCCATGACGGCCTCGTCATTCCGGGCTTGACCCGGAATCTCCACGAAACGCGCCAGCGCGCTGTCGTTCGCCGCCATCCGGGCACCATAATCGGCGAGCACCGTCTCACGGTACGCCTTGTCCTTCATGAAATGCGCATTGCGGCCGTTCCGGCAGCCCGCGAGCGCAAGGAGCGCCAGCCCCATCCAAAGGGCGCGGCGCCACGTATTCTGCTTAAATAACATAACCCTGGGTAGATTCTGCACGAAGGTACGAAACTTTTGGGAAA
>JAEEGI010028661.1_pt1 | contig 10582 bp, 6 predicted proteins | sample 8958751 | NCBI WGS metagenome assembly JAEEGI01 (sample SAMN16246545, study PRJNA631951) | gut metagenome | biome: gut microbiome; feature: rumen; material: KS-attached | host: Bos | place: Iran: Karaj | collected 2018-10 | reverse complement strand
ATTTTTGGAGTTAATAAAAAAGGAAAAAAAAGTGAAGAAGCTAAAAATATAATTCAAGCAAATACTTATATTAATATTGTTAATATTGAAAAAATTGATGATATTGATTCTAGAAATGCACTTTTAGGAATGGTTGAAATGGGAATGACTCCTTTAAAATTATTTAATGAAGATTCCAAAGAAAAATTAAGTATTAAAGAATATTATAGTTTTAATAAATATTTAAATCAAAGTAAAGGATTAGAATTAACTAAAGGAAATAAATTAATTTTTATTGAATTATATTCTAAAAATTATGATTCTTTAGTTGATTTATTAAAAGATAAGAAATTAAAACAAAATGTTTTTCCTAAAATAGAAAAAATAATATGTAATCATTGTAATTCTTTATTAATTTATACTAATTGTAATTATTATTATGAAATGAAATTAAATATTGTAGAAGGAAAAATAAATATTAATGAACAAAAAATAATTAAAATCTCAAATTTAAATTCTCATAATTATAATATCAATTATAAAATAAGTAAATTAAATTGTCCTCCAATAATAATAAATAATAATGAAAAAATATTCAAAGGAGGATTTTATAATGGATTAATTGAAATTAATATTTTAAATTTAAAAGAAAAGAAAATTAAATATGATATTTATTATGAAAATAATGGAACTCCTGTTACTTATATGACTAAGACTAATAATAATCAATTATTATTTTGTGGAGGCAAAAATGGAGTAATTACAGTTTATAAAATATTAAAAGAAAAAATAATTAAAATTAAAAGAATATTTTATCATTCAGATGAAATTACTTATATTTATATAAATGATAAATTAAATGTTTTTGCTTCTGTTTCTTATGATGGATTTTTAAATATTTTATCACTTGGAAATTATGATTTAATTCGTTCTATAAAGTTATCAAATAATAAAACAATTTATGCTAATTATGTTTTTATTTCATCTTCACCTTTACCTTCTATTATAATTTATATATTACCATTAAAAACTTTTAAAAGTTTTTCTATTAATGGAAGTTTAATTAATGAAATTGAAGAAGAAGATAATTCAAAAGAACTTTATTCTCCTATACTTTTTAAAAATTTAGATTTTGAAGAATTTTTAATTTATGGAACTGATAATGGTTATGTTAAAATTAGGCAATTTCCAGAAATGAATTTAATTCAAAAAATATGTATTAAGGAAAATAAAGCTATTAAATGTATTGAAATTTCAGAAGATAGGAGATATTGTTTTGCTTGGGCTGATGGAAATAAAATTATTGTTATTAAAGATGAAAGTGTTTGTGGGAGTCCAATTACTGATAATTTGACTACATTAGGTTTTCATTTATAAATATTAGTTAATAATAATTTTTAAATTAAAAAAAGAATAATATTTTAAATAAATTTTTGTTATTTTAATGTAATTATTCAAATTTTTTTTATTTAAATGTATAAATTACATATTTCTTTATTTATTCTTTTAATTTTCGTTAATATAAAAAAGAATAAAAATTTATTTAAAATAACATTTAACTTTCTTTAACAATGAAAAAAAAAAAATTAAAAAAATATTAGATTAAATTCCTTAAGTTTAAAACCTTTAATTACTAATGATTTATTATTTTCAAATCCCAAAATAATAAATAATATAATTTTTAAAATTGAATTTATTTATAAAGGATGAATATCATGATCAAAATAAGTTCCAACTTGTTTAGGAGCTAACCAAGGACCTTCAAGCCATTTATTATTTACTTTTGGAATATTATAACCATAAATATCATCAGCTTTAAATTTTTCAAAATTAGTTCCTGGTTTATGTGAATATCTCCAATTAGGAATAATTTTTTTTTCTTCTTTCTTTTTAGAATGTAATAATTGATAATATAATTTTTCCTTTTTGAGTTTTAAATTTTCTAATTTTTTATTTTCTTCAATAAAACTCCCAATTATAGAATTTCCCAATGAAGTTAAAGGACAATAAGATTCATTTATTTCTCTTGGTTTACCATAAATTCTTTTATCAAATTCATCTTGATATAATTTTCTACAAACGAAATTTTTTTTACTTGGTAAGTCTTTTTCTTTTTCAAAAGATCTTTTTGATAACATCATTCTATTCTAAAGTATTAAAATTTTTTTTACTTTTTCCCAGTCACTCATTTCAATTCCTTTTTTTTGTAATTTAAATTTTGAAAAATAACCTCCTATTAATCTGTTTGGTTTCCATGGAAATGGAGGATCAAAGAAATGACCATCCTATAATAAAATTATTTTTTAAAGTTACTAATGATATATTTATATTTTCTGGCTTTTCATTTTTTTTTAAATATTTTTTTGATATGTTTTCCGTTTTTAATATATTTTCTTTATCTTTCCTATTTTCTAATTCTTCATAGGATTTTCTTAGTCTTTCTTGAAAATCTTCAGTGAAAATTTCTAATTCTTCTCTTCTTGTTTTTTCAGACATTTTTTATATTTTTTTCTGTTTCAAAATATAAATTCAATTATTTTTGTTTAATTTTATTTAATGATTAATAATATAATAGTTGATATAAACAAATGTTTTTAATTATTGTTTAAAGAATTTAAATGAAAATTAGGTTTTAAAAAAAATAATTCTTTTATTGAATTATTATGGATGAAAGTATATTAAAGAGTGATTTAAATAAAAAAACCACAAAATAATAATTTAATATTATTAATAAGTAAAAATATTAAAATTCAAATCAAATAGTATTATTAATGAAAAATTATTTAATAATTTAATAAATTTAATTAAATTTCTTAATAATAAAAAAATATAAATATCATTTTCCTTTTCAAAACAAAAATTTTTTCAATATTTCCCAATTTTTCTTTATTTATTACTTTATAATAAAGGTTTTTCTTCAAATCCTTCAAAAAATAAATCATTAACTAGCGATTCTTTTTTTCTAATAATAATTTTAAAAAAAAAGAAAATACAATACATTAACAATGCACTTTCAAGTGAAAAAATTAAATAATTATAATATAAATTCGTAATCTTCTCAGTATCACAAAATAAATAAAACGGAAGAATAATAATATAAGAACAGAAAATAAAATATAAAATTCTTAAAAAAGTTTTCTTTAAAGAAGTTGAATTCCATATTTTATCTTTAATAATATTTACATTACTTGAATTATCATCTTCAGTAAAATGAAAATTACATTGTTCCCAAAAATTATATTTTCCTTCGAAAATAAAATAAATTTCAGATTTAATTGCAAAAATACTAAAAAAGCTTCCATAAAAATATGTAGAAACAATAAAACTTTGATTTAATAAAAAAATATTATTTTCTTTTTCACTTATATCTTTTATTCCTTCAAATTTATCAATTCTTTTCATATAAGAAAAAAGTAGAATAATAAAAGAAAAAACATACATTAAAAGATAATAAATAATATTAAAGTTAATAATTTTTTCAAATTCCTTTGAATCGTCTAATTTTAAGTTAAAACCAAATAAAATAAAAACACAAAAAGAATAAGAAAATAAAAAAGATAAAATATTTTCAAATACATAATGCATTCCACCTACAATTTGTCCTAACATTATTACAAAAAAAAAAATATTCATTGAACAAAAACTTAAAAACTTACTTAAGCAATGTTCCTTATTATAGCCATAGAAAAAAATATACCACATTGAAAAATAGGAAGTAACAATAATAATAATATGATAATTTGGAAAAGAAAAACCATAACTTAATAAAACAGATTGAATTGTTGTTCTTCTTGGAGTTAAAAATATTATTTTTAATAAAGATATAATATAACATATTATACATGGAATATTAAATAAAATAAATGATTTATATGTATTTCTAATACAATATATTGATATTGCTAAGATTAAAATTGGATTAATTGAATCTAAATAATCTACTACGTTTGAAAAAGGAATTTGTAAATCATTAGGAATCAAAGAAATTAGTTTTAAAGTGTATTTTTCTTCTGTTTCATTTTCTATAAATAATTTAATTATTAATGATAATATCATTAATAAAAAGGATATTAGAAGAATTATTATATTGAATTTCTTTTGTTCTCTTTTTTTAACTTTTAAAGTATTCATATATTATTTTTAATAAAAATATATTATTATTTTTATTTATTTTAAAAAAAAAAGGAAATTACAAATTAAAAATATAATTAAGATCTAAATTTTTATAAAACCTTTTCATATCAGAGTTTTTAATTGATTCATTTATATTTTTAACAACAACTCTAACATCAGGAATTTTTTCATGATATAATAAAATTAAAAAATCTTTTAAATCACTTAACTCCATATCAAATATATCATCGCCTAACCAACTTTTTATTAATAAACCATTTTCAGGTTGTAATTTATAATTATCTTCTAAATTATCTAATATAATAGTTTTATTTAAATCTCTTCCTATCTTTGATAAGTCTTTATAATAATTATTTAAATGTTCCCTATATAATCTATATTGAAAGTATTTTTTCCCATTTTCAATTTTATCTAAAATTAAATCAGCATATTCCCTTTTAGAAGCAGTAAATATTATTATTTCAAAAAGAGGAGATAATTCATTTAAGAAGTTAATACAATTTGGTCTTAGAAAAAAAGTTCCTCCTTTAGGAGTATTAAAATAATGAATTAAAGTTTCATCTAAATCAATTACTAAAGTATAATAATAATTCAAGTTTTTATTTGGTAATATTGAATTTTTATTTACTTCATTTTTAAGATGATATTTTTTTAATATTGGATAAAGATTTGATGTCTTATATATTAAATTAAGAAAATTTAATTCTGGTAAAATAATACAATTAATTATTAAATTGTCAATATAATATAAAGAACATATTCCATATAATTTAATTATTTCTGTTATTACTAAAGGAAAAGGATTATTCATTAAATGTTTTAATTGAACTGAAATATAAATTGAAAGGTTATGAACACATTTATCAGTTTTTTTCCCTATGAAATATATTAAATTATTACCATCAAACTCTTTTTTTTTTATTTCTTGATATTTTTCAATTTTTTTTTTATCTAAATCTTTATTCTTATTTATTATCTTTTGAGGAAAATAATTTGAATAAAAAGAATAAATAATATCAAATAATTCTTCAATTAAAGTTCCAAAACCATTTGAACTTATAATATGATGTATAATATTCATTTCACTTTCATTAAAATGATTTAATTCAAATAAAAAAACAGTTAAGATAAAAACAACACATTTTATTATTTTTTTATAAATTGAATTCATTTTTTCTTGTTTAAAAATATGATAAATATTATCTTTTATTTCTTCATTTAAATGTTCTTTTATATTTTGAAAGAATTGTTTAATGTTTAAAATTAAATTTTTATATTCTAAAGGTTGATAATTTTTTTTTAAATTTTCATAAGTGTATTCAATACTAATTAACTTTTCAAATATTTTTTCATGAAAACTTGAAACATTTATATTATTAAATTTAGGAAATTTAATATAAATTTCAGAATTAATTGAAAGAATATTTAATTTAATATTTTGACAATCATTTTTTTTTAAAGAAGATGATTTCTTTTGAATTTTATTAATTGATTTATCAAGAAAAGGTAAACTTAAATTTCTTGAATTTTTATTTTTTTGATAATTTTCTTCATTTGATTTATCAAGAAAAGGTAATTTAATATCTTTTACAGTTTTATTTATCTTAGTTATTTTCAATTTCTTTTTATAATTTTTTCTTAAAAAGTCTTTATCTTCTATAATACTTGAATTTAATTTTGATATTTTTCTTGAAGAAATATCATAAGAAGGAATATTTGGGTAATTAAATTTATTTTCCTTTCTTTTTTTAATTTCACTTATTTCTTTCTTACTTTTAGTTAATTTAAATGAGGAAAAAAGTTGTTTTAAATTCAAATGTTGAGGATTTATTAATTTTTTTTGAGATAATGAAATTCTTTTTTTCATGTTTTAACTTTTAATTTATTCAAAACGTAAAAAAATCATGTAAATATGATATATTAAGACAAAAGGAAATATCATTTTTTTATAAGTTTATTTTTTTAAATTTAATAATTTTATAATAATGAATATTAAATAAGAAGACTAAATAAATAATTTAGTTCATGATTCCTTTTTTTAATTCTTTTTTAAAAGTTAATTAAATATTTTTTATTCTTTATTAAACATAAAATGAAATATTCTATTTTTAATTTAATTCTTTAAACTTCTTTAATTATTCTTAAATAATTATCATTAATTTTATTGAAATTTACAATCAATAAAAATATAAACTATTCTTTTGAAGTTTTTAAAATTTGGAATTTTTAATATTTTTTTAATTTATTTATATAATTTGTTATTAAAAAAAATTATTATTAAATAAATATTTATAAAATTTTTGATTTTTGATTCACAAATTTACAATAATTTATTATATTTTTCTTAGGTAAAGATACTGAATTTAAATCATTTTTTTTTTCTCTTGAAACAGAAGTAGATAAAGAATGTGTTCTATTATTAATTTTTTTATAATGATAAATAGAATTTCTAATAATATTATTATTTTTATTTTTTTTATCATTTAATTTTTCTTTCTGTTTATTTTCTATATTTTTATTACAAAATTTATAAGGTTTAATATTAATATTTTTTTTCTTATTATTTAAAACTTTATTTTTATTTGAAGAATGACTGATTAAATAAGATAATTCAATTGAAGTATAATTATTTTTTTTTCTTTCACTTTCTTTTAACATTTCTTTAATATTTAATTTATGACTTTTCATTTTGTGACTGAAATTAGATTTAATTTCACTTAAATTAACTAATCTTTTATTACTATGAAGAACACTACTTTTTCTATTTTCAGTAATTTGACTAAGAGGTCTTATTTTAATAATATTTTTTTTTTTTTTTGAATTAAGAGTATTTTGAACAGAATAAGAAAAAGAATAATTTAAAAAATTTTCCTTTAAAAAATCCTTATTTGATATTTTTATAGTTTTATTTTGATTAAACTCATCTGATGAAGTACTTACGTTAGAAGCTATATTTATACTTTTTTTAACTGATGATCTTCTTGAATTTACTGAACTTAAAGATATTGGTCTTAATAAAAAAGATTTTTGTAATTTATAATATTTTTCTTTCATTGGTGATTGACTTTTATTGTTTATTTTTTTTACTAAATCTTCTTTATTATTATTTAATAACTCATTTTTTTTTCTAGCGCAATTCTCTTTTATAAAAGTCTTAGAATTAATTATTTCTTTTTCAGATATATTATATCCATAAATAAACATATCTAAATTATTACAGTGCATTATTTTTTCTTTTGAGTAAATTATTATTCCAAGAGAAATTAAATAAGGTTCTATTATAAAATATTCATTTGAAGTTTTTATTAAATTATCTAAAATTTCATATGATAATTTGGAAATGTTTGAATTTAAATATACTATATTAATATTTGAATTTTCTGAAATTTCATTAGTAAATATTAAACCTATTTTAATAAATAAATTTAAATAATCATATGGAGTTATTCTAAATATTTTATAATTTAATTTTTTTAAACATAATACTTCTATTATTTTTAATCTTTCACTGGAATAATTAATTGAAGAATTATAAAAAGAATTAATTTTTGATAAATTTAATGAAAAATTCTTTTCTAGTTCAAAACTTTTAATTGCTAAAAAAAGAGAACCTAAAGAAATTTCTTCATTTGATAAAAAATATTTTTTATTTATTTTAGTATTATTTAAATATAATATTTCATCCATTAAAAAAATTGCTAAATAAAAAGTAGATAAACTAAACTTATATATTGTAATAACTCTAAAAATTTTTTCTATCATTTCTTTTCTATTTTTTATATTTGGAATTGGTATTTTCTTAAATTTTTCTCTTTCTTTTTTACTAATTTTTACCATATTATTGTAAATTTTTCCAAAATTAATTTCTTCAATTAAAGGAGTAAATCTTTTATTTATACTTGATATATTTTTTAATGGATCATATATGCAACAACATTTATTACAAAAAGGATAATTTGTTATTTCATGAACACATTTATTTTTAAGTTTCTTTATATTCTTTTTCATTAATTATTGTATAATATTTTAATAAAAATATTTCATACAATTAAAAAATATTTATTCTTACTAATTCACAATTATTTTCTATTATTTAAATTTAAATTTATTAATAAGAATTACTATTTAATTATAAAATATTTATACACTATACTTTTTATAATATAATCACTTTAGTATCAATTTATTTATATTCTCTTTTTATTTATTATTATTTTTATCTGTTTTAAATCCAGAAGGAACATATCTTTGACTTAAGTAATTAATTTCACCTCCATTTAAATTTAATTTTTGAGGAACATTAATTGGTAATCTTGAAGAACCTGAACAATAATTGCTTGTAGAATTTTCAGATCCAATATCTTCTGTTTTTTCTTGTAATAATGGACTGTTTAATAATAATTTTAATTTTTTTTTCTTTCTTTTAAATGAAGGAGTATTTAAAATATTAATTTTATTTGTTACTGGGTTTATTGTTTTATTTATTGTATTTAAATTCCTTAAATATAAAGAATTAGAAGGAGATTTAAATTGATTTTTTAATCTATTAAAAACAGTTAAATTGTTTATTTCAACAATAAAATCTCCTAAAATTTCTTGTTCATTATAATTCATTTTCATATTGTTATTTATTTTTTCTTGAAGTTCTAATAATGAATTTAAATCTTTTCCTAAATTATCTAATTTTCTAAATGAAGTTTCAAAACCAATTAAATTTTCATTTATTTTATTTTCTACACTATTTAATAAATCATCTACAGGAATTGAATATTCTTCTGCTATTTTATCATTATTTAAAAAATTTTTAATATATCTATTTAACATTAAAAAAAAACATATAATTTTTTTTAAATATATATTTTTTAAATACTTTTCTTGCCGATTATTATTATATAAAATTATTTCTTTTCTTAATTTTAAAACATAATAAATTACTTTCACAGATTTAAATTCTATATTTTCATGAGAATATAATTTTTTCATTTTTAAAAAAACCTTTTTTTCAGAATCTGTCATAATAATATAATTAATAATATTTCCTAACAAATAAGATAAACATATTACTCCAAAATAAAGAAAAAAAATAAAAATAATCCTTGAAAAAAAATTTCTAGGAAAATAATCTCCATAAGCAACATTAAAAACACTCATTAAAACAAACCAAAAAGAATTAATAATCGGAAATAAATTTAATTCATTATTTTCAATAGGATTTTTATTAATTAAAAAATTCCCAAATTCAAAAGTTCTTAAAATAAAACCGAATATTAAAGTGATAATAATAAATAGGATTAAACTAGTTAAAAGAGGTTTATCTTTTAAAATAGATCTTATTGAAAAAAAAGAACCTGATTCAACAGAATGATTCATGCAGATTAATTGAGAAAGAATATTTCCATATAAAGTATAATCTACATTTAATAGAAAAACTAAATATATTTTAGATATGCTTAAGAAATAATATAAATCTACTAAAAAAAGAGGATATATTAAATTATTTTGATTTATTATATATATTGGATTTATATAAGGGATAAAACATAATGAACATACTATAAAAATTTTTATTCTTTTTCCTAAAGAAAATGATAGTAAATTATTCTTATGAATTAATATTTCCTTTTTTATTAATAATATTATCATTATTAAAGAACAAAAAACAGACATTCCTCTTAAAAAATTTTCAGTTTTTGATAATTTTCTTTTTTTTAATTTATTTAATATTATTTCATATTGATTATTATTAATATAACATTCTTTTATAATATTATATGATTTCTTTTTATTAAGTGTATTATCAATAAAATCAGAAATAAAACTTATTAAAAGGAAAATAGAAATTATTAAATGAATTCTTTTAATTTTGAAATATGTTTTTCCTTCAATTGATTTTTTTTCAAAGTTTTTAATAATAGATTTTAAATAACGAGGATTAAAAGATTTTTTATTTTCAAAAGCTTCTTGTAATTCTTTTTGTCTTTTAAAAGTTTTAGCATGAAAATTTCTATATCCAAACTTTATTATTCTTTCATTTGTTATTTTTTTCTCAAACAAAGAAATCATGTCTTGTGATTCATTTTTATCTGTCTGTTTTTTTTTTATTTCTGAATTAAGTATATTAGGAATAATTGGAGAATGTTTTTTTTTTAATTTTATTTTATTTTCTTGTCTTTCTATATTATTTATTGAATTCGATGTGTTTAAATTAATTATACTTGAATTTTTTTGATCAATTGATTGAACTGATTGAATTGAAATTAAATAATTTTGCATATTCATTTTTACATTTTGCATAAAATTTAAAAATATTATAGATTAATTTTTTTAATAGAATAAATAGATTAATTATTGTATTTTATTTAACATAAAATAAATTAAAAAATTCTCAACCACAAATTCTTTAAATAAATATTTAAAATTAAAAAAATATTTATATCAAATAATAATGTATCTATATTTAATATATAAA
>JAEEGI010028658.1_pt1 | contig 10583 bp, 5 predicted proteins | sample 8958751 | NCBI WGS metagenome assembly JAEEGI01 (sample SAMN16246545, study PRJNA631951) | gut metagenome | biome: gut microbiome; feature: rumen; material: KS-attached | host: Bos | place: Iran: Karaj | collected 2018-10 | reverse complement strand
TTATGAAAAAAATAAATAAAATTAAAAAAAAATATAAAGAAGATTATATAAATTTTCAAATTAGAAAGAAAGGAGAAATAGAAAATAAAATACTATTAAACAAATATAAATCTTTATCATCATTTTCATTGATAAGTAAAAAATTAATGAATGGAGTAAAAACAAAAACATATTTTTCAATATTAGAAAATATCAATAATAAAAATCAAAATAATATAATGGATATAGAAAATATAAAAGAATATATAGAAAAAATATATAAAAATGATAGTGAGTGTTGTATTTGTTTTGAAATTCAAGAAGAAATAATATTATTTTGTGATAAATGCAATGTAAGTTTTCATCCTATTTGTTATGGAATAAAAGAAATTCCTAATGGAAATTATTATTGTGATAAATGTCAATATGAATTAAATAATTCTTTCTCTTGTGTTAAATGCTTTTTATGTAATAGTTCTCATGGTGCTTTAAAATTTTTCCAAAAAGAAAATATCTTTATTCATATTACTTGCTTATTAATTTCTCAATATTATCATTTTAATAATTTCACTTCATTAAATTCTTTGAATTTTAATTTGGAAATTGATAATAATAATAAATTTTGTAATACTTGCTATTCAAATAAAGGTGAATTATTTAATTGTAATTGTTGTAATCAATCATATCATTTTTTTTGCATTTATTTTGATGGTGGAAAAATAGAAATTAAAAAAAATGAAAATAATTTATTCTATTTAAATTGTGTTATTGAAAAATGTAAAAATAATAAAGAATGGTATGAAAAATATAGGAATGAGCAAATTGAAATTAGAAGATTATTGTACCAAAAAACACAAAATTAACATTTCAAATGTCTTTAAAAATTATATAAAATAATTATATATAAAAAGTTATATATAAATAATTATTTATTTATTTTTAAATATTATAATAATTAATATTTTTTAATTGAAATTATTTGTAATTCAATCAATAAATTGATGAATTTTCATTTTTTCAAAAAAAAATTAATCAAAAAATTTTTTCCATAATAAAATTATTATTAAATATTCAAAACAGGATCAGAAGGAAAAATTCTATTATGTAAATAATATTCAACTACTTGTCTAGGAACTTCTTCTAAGACTTGTTCAGCTAATTTATCTCCATCACTATTAGAAAATTTATAGAAAGGAACAAATTGAACTAAATCACGATCAGCTTTCCTTTTATTTCTATCAAATAAAGGATTATCGTCAGCATCTAAAATATCCATATTTCCAAAATCCCCATATCCAATTCCAATAATAATAACACTAATAGGAAGAAAAGAAGCTTCAACAAGAGCATCAATAGTATCTTCCATATCATTAATTAAACCATCAGTTAATATCATTAATATATTATAATTCATTTTTTTTCCACTTGCTAATTCTTCTTTAACATTTTTATTTAATTCATTAATAATTGGAGCAAAATATGTAGGTCCATATAATTTTAAATAAGGTAAGATTTGTCTATAAGAATATAAAACATTATCTATAGTATTAATATTAGGGTCATTAATATTTCCATTAATGGGAAAAATATGTGAAACTATATTTTGATTTGGTAAAATAGCACCATAACCATAAACAGGGAATAATTGATCACTATCATAATAACCAACAATATCACCACATGATCTAATTGCTTTTTCATATGCATTCATTTCATTTGACCCTATATAATGCAAACTATCTGGTCTTTTTGGATCTAAATTTGATGATGTGAAATCTATTGCTATTGTTAAGTTGATTTCCATTCCTCCTTTTAAATAATCTAAAAATGTATATTCTCTTTCTAATGTAACTTCAATATTTACATATGAATTATTTTTTATATTTATATTTGGTTTTTTAGTTAAGAAATTTGATAATTGAGATGTATATTCTCCTAATTTTTTATTATTTTTTATATCAAAAATTTCTATTGAAATTATATTATTTTCATATTGTCCATCTGGTGCAAGAAATATTAAAGGAATTGCAACCCTTGGATAAGATATATTTTGATATACTTGACCTGTAAATTCTTTTAATTCACTTCTATAAATATTAGTATTTTGAGGATTATTTTGTACTCCTAAATATTTAATAATATATACTATTCCCATTCCAGTAAAATTGCCATTTAAATTTACTAAAAAATGAGCTTTCATATTCATATCATTTAAATTACTTGCATTTATTTCTAAAGTAGAACCATCATTTAATTTTTTTATAAATTTTTGCCCTCTACTTCCCATAATACTTCCCAAAGAAGTTTGAAGAATTACTTCATTTGAACTCCAATTAATTTTAATTCCCATTGGTTGTTCTTTTTCAAAATAATATTCCATTACAAAAAATTGATTAAAATTAATTTTATTTTCATTATTTTTTGATTGAAAATCAGTTTCTCCTTGTAATTTAAATGCTAAACGAGATTTATCTTGATAATTTAAAAGAGAAACTTTTCTTTGTGAAGAATCTGGAATATCAGAGAGACTTACAGTTAATTTTACTTTTTGTTTTTCTACTGTTGTTTCTGCAGTGACTGAATCTACTAATTTATAATAGTATATTGCTTCTTTTTGAATTCCTTTTGTTTGACATAAATTTCCCATTTTTTTATATTTTTTAAATAAATATTATGATATACTGTTTTTTATTAATTGAATTTTTAATTGTTATTTTTTTTTCAATTTTTAAAAGATTATTTATTTTTTTTGGAATAAATGATAGATGAATTAAATGAAATTAATATAATTCCTAATGTTAAATCTACTAGAAAAAAAGGAAAATATATTAATAGAAATGAAATGTTTAGAAGGTTAGAAAAAAGAAAAAATGATGCTATTAATGAAATGCCACAAATTAAAAAACAAATTTTAATTGATAAATTATTTAATAAAGACATTATGTATAAACGTTCTTATAAAGTATTTAGTCAATGTGAGTTAAAAAAAAATTTATTTGACCCTGTTATTTTATTACCAAAGTTAGGTATTCCTGGTCTTAGAAAAAATTTAATTTGTCCTATGGATGAACTTCAATTAGAAAAAATTGAAAAAATAAAACATATTAATAAAAATGTTCCTTCTAAAAAAATAAATAATGCAAATATTTATCAAATTCAAAAAATGAGAAAAAGGAAAAATAGAAAAATTACTTTTGAAGACAGTGCAGTTAATTATAATAATTTTTCATATCATAAACTTGATTTAACTAAAAATTATTAATTAATTAATATTATAAGAAAAAAAATAAAAAACATATAAGACAAGGAATTCTTGAAGTCATTTTTTAGTTTAACAAAATATGATTAAAGAATTTAGGATAAAGAAAATAAATATAATTGTATAAAAATAATAAATATATTAAATTCAGTAAAGGATAATTTCAGATATTGAAGAAATAGATTTTTATCAACTTGATAAGATAGAAATAATTTCTTTTATTCAATATAAATAACAATATATTTACTAAAAAAATATTTCAATAAATTGATTATAAATATATAAAATTACCTATTTTTACACAACTAAAAATATAATTTAATTTATTCTACAAGTAAACTAACCTTAATTATATCTTCTCCAATTTTAATATAAATATAATTATTGATAGATAATTTTTGATCTAGCACACTCCACAATTTTTTTCCTTTAATAGACCAAATTTCTTTTTCTTTATCAAAATTTAAAATGCATTCATCATCAGGTCCACCATCACCTTTCAAGGAAATATAATTATTTGTAGAATATCCTATTGTAATTGTTTTATCTTTTGATATATTATTAACATTAAATTCATTACATTTTCCTGTATTATTTTCATATACTCTAATTTGTAAACTAAAAGTTTTATTATTTGAATTATTATTTGATGAAGGAATTATTTGAATTAAGTTTTTATTTAATAAAAAAAATTTTTTATTTATAAAATTATAAACAAAATTTGGAATTCCAATATAAATTAATCTTCCTTGTTTTTCTTTATCTAATATTGGTTGAATAAAATATTTTTCATTGTTGATATCATATGAAAAAGCAAATAAAGTTTTAGAAAAAGTTTTATTATTATATATAAAAGAAGTATTATTTAAAATATAATCATTATAATTTTTTTGATCAGAATAACCAAAAAAAGTTAAAGTATCTTTTTGATTTCTTCTACTATTTTCTAATAATCCTAAAGGAGTAATAATTAAATTTTCTAATAATAATTTACCTACAACATTTTCTAAATGTAAATTTATTTTTCCTTTTCCTTCATTATTTAAATGACATGATTCAATTAAATTTATTCTTTTATTTTTAAGATATGTGTTTTGAATTAATTTAAGTCTAGAAATAAAATAGTGATTTTTTGAAAGTGATTCTATCATTTTAAATTCATTTAAACCTGATTGTTTTTCATATAATTGCATTATTGAATTTCTTTTTAAACTATTTTTATGATTTGGTTCAGGTTTCCCATAATTCATTACACTTGATCTTCTATTTATAAAAGGATTAAATTTTTTTATGTTTCCAAAACTAAATTTTTTATTATTACTATTTTGCTCTTCGAAAATTTGAGAATTATTTTTCTTAAATTGAATTATTTTTTTGGTGGAATTGTTGATGTTACTATTGTGATTATTATTATTATTATTATTATTATGGTTTAATTTTTCAGAATTATTATTTGATAAATTATTTATATCATTATTATTGTTATCACTACCATTATTATTATTATTTAAATTGATTTTTTTATTATTATCTGTTAGACTCACAATTGATTCATTTTCTTGTTCAGAATCTACCGAAGATGAATCAATGTTTTTATTATTTTCTTCTGTATTTTTAATTGGTTTTGAAGTTTGTTCTGTCATTTTTGAAGAAATAGTATTTATATTTGTTGTAATTATATTTTTATTTTTTTGAATTTTAGGAATATTATTATCACTAAATTTATCTAAAATTTCTTCTTCATTATTATCATCATAATAACTAAATTTTAAATTTTCTACTATTGAATGATTGATTTCTAATCTATTCTTACTTATATTTGAAGAATTTATACTTAAATGAGGTTTTTTATGAATTTCTCTTATTGATTTATATGTTGAATTTTTATCTTTTATTTTTGTTAATTTAAATGGAAAAGTCTTTTTAGTACTAAATTTACTTATTTCTTTATTTTCATTAAATTCTTTCTTTATCACTGAAAAAGAGAAAAAAGGTTTTGTTAAATTATTCAAATTTAAATTATTATCATCTTTATCAAACAAACAACAACACCTCATATTTAATTTAAAAAATTTTTATTTTTAAAAATTATTTAAAATATATTAAATTAAAAAATCAATTTATTTAATTGATATTATATAATTCATCAATAAAATGTTCGTCTTAAAATTAATGAAAAAAGATATAAAATATTAAATAAAAAATAAAATAGATATTTTAATTCAAACTAAAAATTTCAATAAATTGAAAATATAAACATTTAATTCTTAATAAAATTCTAAATGATTAAATAAAATTAATAAAATGAAAAAATATCTAAAACAATTAAATATTTAAATTAAATAAATTGTGAATTATATAAATGACAAAAATTAAATTTTTTTTAAAAATGGAGAACCAACATCATCAAAACTTATTTACATATATGAATCAACCTCAAAGTCAAAATTCATTTTCAATAAACGACAAGACAGAAATAAAATTTCCTGGAGCAGGGAAAAAAAAAACAAGCAAAAATAATATATTAGAATATACAGTAGAAAAATATGGTTACATGGAAAATTATGGTCAAAAAATAATAACATTTAAGCCAAAACCAACAAATGAAATTGAGAAAACTTCAATTAAAGAAGAAAAAAGAAATAAATCTGTTAAAGGAGGAACAATGAATTTAAAAGGAAAATATAATAATTCTCATTTATCTTTTGGAGATAATAATAATAAAGAACCTAATTTACTATTTGAAACTGGAATATTTCCTTTTAAAAATTTACCTAGTTTTAAAACTTTAGATAATAATCATAGAATTAAAATTGAACCAAGTTCCATTTACAATAAATTTACTATTGAAACTCAAAATAATTATAATTATAGAACTGAATTAAGTTATTCTGATTTAATTGCTGAAATTACTAAATATTGGAAGAAAAATAATATTACTATTCAAAATGAAAATTTTAAAATTTATGCTGGTCCTAAATTAAATTATAATATTAATAGTCAAGTTATTAAATTAGATAAAGTTAATAGTAATATGAATAATAATAATAATATCTTCAAAACAAATAAAAATGATAAAAGTGAGAAAAATAATAAAATTAATAATAATGAAAATAAAAAAGATGATTTTGTTGAAAGTGAAGATGATGATAATACTTCATATGTTCAAATAAAAGAAACTAAAACAACAATTACAAAAAAATCAAAAAGTAAAAATAAAAGTAATAGTCCAACAAAATATTCTTCTTCAACAATTACTTCAACAACAAATAATAATGAAGATAATAAATCTAAAATTATTCCAAAACCAGTAATTAATTCAAATCTAAAATCTTCAAATAAAAATAATGTTAAAAAATTTAATAGAATTTATCCATCTTATAAAGTTGTTAATCTTAAATTTTTAGGAAAACCTCAAAACAAAAATAATGATAATAAAAGTATTATTTCAAAATCATTAAAAGAACCTCATAAATTTAAAAATATTTATCCTTCATATAGAGTTAATAATATCAAAATGTTAGGAAAAGGAACAAAAGAAAATAAAAGTTCCATAAATAAAATAAGACCATCATATAGAGTTGTTAATCTGAAATTTTTAAGTAAAAATCCTGTGGATAATAAAAAAAATATAATTGAAAATAATAATAGATCTAAAACTCCAAATAAAATTTCTAGTAATAATGTTTTTAAAGTTAATAGAGTAAATAACATTAAATTTTTAAGTAAAACACCAGATAAAAATTCAAGAAAAGCAGCAAATAGAATAGCATATCGAGTAAATAATATTAAAATAATTGGAAAAAAAGCAAAACATAAATTTGATTTAATTGTTCCTAAATATAAAATAAATAATTTATCAATTTTACCAAAAAATAAATTTGTATCTTCTGTTAAAAAAGTTATGTGTGTTAAAAGAATTATGGAACTCAAATTTTCAGGTTCACCTAATTATAATAAAAATAATAATGATAATAATGATTTATGTACTTGTAAATGTCATAATTTAAAATCTACAATAAAAAATAATTCAAATATTAAAAAAGAAGAAGATAATAAAAAAGAAGAAGATATTAAAAAAGAAGAAGATAATAAAAAAGAAGAAGATATTAAAAAAGAAGAAGATAATAAAAAAGAAGAAGATAATAAAAAAGAAGAAGATAATAAAAAAGAAGAAAATAATAAAAAAGAAGAAGATAATAAAAAAGAAGAAAATAATAAAAAAGAAGAAGATAAAAAAGAAAAGCCAAAAAAATTAATTACTGTCCAAAGACAATTTTATTTTACTTTAGAACCAGAACCAAATGATATAATAAGACAAAGAGCAATTTCAAATAGAATTGATTCATTATTTAAACCAAAAAAACCTGCAAATAGAATTTCCACTGAAATATTTTTTAGTATAATGTCACAAAAAGAAATAATTAAAGCTAAAAAAGATCCAACATCATTTATATTTTCAAAAATTCAAATTTCTTTATTGGGAAATTCATCACCAAAAATTATTTCTAGTCCAAATAATAAAATAAGGCAAGGAAGAAAAATGTCTATTTATAAACCTAATTGGAATTTTACAAATTTAATTACTTCTGATTATTGTGTTTTTTCAATAATTAATGAAAAATCAAATAAAAATCAAGATAAAAAAGATAATAATGAACAAATAATAATTGAAAAAAATAATTTAGTTAATGATAAAAAAAAATTAGAATTTGATATTTCTCCAATTCATCAAATTGAATTAAAAGGAAATTATAAAGATGAAAACATTGATAATGAGAAAATAAAATTAGAAATTAAATGTGAAAAAAAAAATCCAAATATAGATGATTTTATTAAAGAAGATTTATTTGACAAAGATAATTACTATATTTTTATAAATAATAACAAAGGAAATTATCTTTTTGAATATAATAATTATCCTTCTTATGATGAAATGAAATTAAAATATAATAATTTTGTTTCATCAATAAATGAAAATGAAAGAAACCCTTATATTATTCCTAAAAAAAATTATTTAGAAATAATGAAAAAAATATGGGATATTGAAAATAAAGAAGATTCAAAGAATATAAATATTGAATATATTACTCAATTAAACAACAATAAATCTCCAATTTTAACAAATATTGAAGTAATACAAAATAAAGTTAATGAAAAAAACTCAAATAATGATTCAATTATTAATTTAAATAAAGGAATAGGTAATAACCAATTAATCAATATTGAAAGTGATAATAAAAATCATAAAATTGATTGGTCCAATTTATATATTGAAAATACAAACTTTGAAATATTAAGAAATAATATTCGTAATTTAAATATAATAGAATTAAATAATGAAGAAAAAATGCAAAAAATTAATGAAAACGAATCATTAAATAATAATAATGTAAATACAAATGATAAGATAACACAAATAAAATTAGATTTAATGAATTCTTTAAATAATAACAATGAAATAAAACCTCCTTTAACATCAAAAACAGAGAAAAAAAAAGATTTTGAAATATGTAATAATATATTTAATAGAAGTATGACCAAACCTTTAAAAGAAAATTTAAATGATGGAAAAGAAATTAATAAAAATGAAAATAATCAAAAACAAAAAATAATTGATTTAAACATGTCTTATAATAATCAAAAGTGATTTAGACTCTAAAATTTATAATAATCTTGGAATTAAAAAAGTTAAAATAACTCCACAAAAAAATATTAGTTATCAACAATCAAAAAAATTTATAATATTAATATATTAATTAATCATATATTTTTTTTTGAAAAAAATGATATTTGAAATTTAATTTAATATTTATAAATTATCATTATCATTTCCTATATTTTTCTTCCCAAATTTTAATGGATTATTTTGAAAATAAAATATAAAATTACAAGCAGTATGTAATAATAATAATTTATATTTTTATACTCTTCAGGACATTTTTTAAAAAGAGATTTACTATGATTTGAAAATTTTTCTTCAATCTTATTTTCTCTTTTTAATATTTTAATTGGATCTTTTAACCAATTTTTAAAATATGAAGAAGAAAGAAAATTAAATTGATAAAATAATTTTACTTTAGTGTTTAAAATTTTTATAAATTCACAATCAACTGAATCATTAATTTTTAACAAGTCATTTTTAGAAATAATATTATTTGATAAGAGTATATCCAAAATTTTTAAATTAATAAAATTATCTCTATTATGAATAACATTTAAATTTCTTACTTCTTTACATTGATCAAATTTTTTAATATTAATTCCTTGATTAAAAAAATTTTTTTTCACTGTAATATAAACATATTTTAAAAATTTAGCTTTAATTTTTTTAAGTAAACAATCCATATTATGAACTCGACTTATTATTGTATTAAATTTATGTCTTAAATATTTTTTTTCTTTCTTCCTGCTTTTTAATATACTAAAAGGATAATTAAAATAATTTTTGTCTTCAGTTGAATATGAAACATTTGTTTTATTACTTTCTTCTTCTCTGAAAATTACTTTTATTGGAATTGCTTATTACATTTTTGAAATGGAATTTCTTTGTCTGATAAATTTGTTTCTGTAATCTTTTTATAAAAGACAGGAACAACTGAAGACATAAATAAAATTAAACAATTTTTAATTATTATTATGAATTAATTTTTTTTTCTAAATTATTTTCCCTTTTTTTTTTAAATTTCTCTTTTGATTTTCTTTTAAGTGTTTTATTTTTTAGTTAACATTTACTTTTTGTTCGGGAGATTAATTTCTTTGTTTTTTTAAAAGTTTAATATGTAAAAATAATTATAAAAAATATTTTCTTTTTGTTAAATTAATGATATATTAAATTTGTTTTAAATTAAATGGAGGAAATTAATATCAATGAAAGAACTCAAATTGTGAAAATTAAAGGTATTTTAAATAATTCTTCATCAAGATCTAGAAGAGATTCTTCTTCATTTAAACATGTGGTCTTTATTGAACCAAATGATATGAAAAGGAAATCTATTGATTCGGATGATAAAAGAAAAATAAAAATAAAAAAAATTGTAAATAAAAAAAATAAGTTATCAAATAAAAAAATAATAATTAAAAAAACAAAACAATTAAGTGATAATAATTTTAATCTTTTAAATGATGAACAAAATAACACTATTAAAATCAATAAAATTATAATGAAAAAAAAATACAGTAAAATAAATCCTATTGAAAAAAATTTTCAATTATTTCAAAAAGGATATTTAATATTTAATATAATAGGAATAATATTAGGAATATTTCTTATGTATCATATATATAATTTATTTTTATTATTTTCAATTTTCAATAATATGTATATGTACTTAAGCACTTTAGA
>JAEEGI010028656.1_pt1 | contig 10583 bp, 7 predicted proteins | sample 8958751 | NCBI WGS metagenome assembly JAEEGI01 (sample SAMN16246545, study PRJNA631951) | gut metagenome | biome: gut microbiome; feature: rumen; material: KS-attached | host: Bos | place: Iran: Karaj | collected 2018-10 | reverse complement strand
ACTACGGATACGATGCCGTGAAAAGCGGATATGTGGGCAATATCATCCCACGTGGCGAACACCATTACAGCCAGATTGAAATCAACCACTACCAGCATGCCATCGAACGTGCTGCCGACTACCACATTATGGTCAATGCCCACGAAGCGGTAAGACCCACAGGCCTGTGCCGCACCTGGCCCAACCTGATCGGCAACGAGAGCGCACGCGGCACCGAGTACCAGGCATTCGGCGGCCTTCCGCCCGGACACACTACCATCCTGCCGTTTACGCGTCTGCAAGGTGGTCCGATGGACTACACGCCAGGTATCTTCGAGATGGAATGTGCCAGCGGCAGCCACTGCAATTCGACCATCTGCGGACAACTTGCCCTCTACGTGACGCTTTACAGCCCGTTGCAGATGGCCGCCGATTTCCCCGAGAACTACGAGCGCTTCTTGGATGCGTTCCAATTCATCAAGGATGTAGCCTGCGACTGGGACCGAAGCCTCTACCTCGAAGCCGAGCCAATGGAATACATCGTGACAGCACGCAAGGCAAAAGCTTCAGACCAATGGTTCATCGGTGGAGTGACGGGCATGGATCCACATGCATCGGCTGTAAAACTCGACTTCCTCGACCCGAATCGCAAATACGAAGCCACCATCTACCAGGATGCCAAGGATGCCGACTACCTGACCAATCCACAAGCCTATGTCATCTCCCGAAAGACGGTGAACAGCAAGACCGTGCTCAAGCTCAACGCCGTGCCCGGCGGCGGTTTTGCCGTCAGTCTGAAGCCTCTCTAAGAAAAAAGAAACCACTGTGTAAAATCACAGCATGACCTTTTTCGGCCAAGATTGGTTATACTCTCACTGGAGAATGACCATTCTTGGCCGAAATTGGTTATGCGCCGACAGGAGCAAGCACGCTGTCGCCCGTCAGAGTGCTCTATCCTACGGAAGAATAACCATTCTTAACCAAGATTGGTTATGCGGCGATGGTGGCATGACCATTTTTGGCCAAAATTGGGTATGCGGAGCTTGGAGCATACTGATTTGACAGATGAAATCATTATGCTACGTTCGCTGCATGTCCTTTTTTAGCCAAGATTGGTTATTCTCCTTTGTGCGAAAGCACTCCGTCGGCCGTCAGAGTGCTTTCGCCGTTCGCGGCATACCCTTTTTTGGCTAAAATTAGGCATACTTCGATCGCGGCATAACCAATCTTGGCCAAAAACGGTTATGCCGCAGATAGAAACTAATCGTCCTTTCTCCGAAATGGCATTGTGCAATGGGAACTGAAGATGATGAAAAACCTCCCATCTGCTAAATCCTGCAATAGCCAGAGGTCAATCCATCCGTAATTAAAGCATAATAAAGGGAGTGGCCGTAGGAACTGCCACACCCTTTATTAAGTAACCTAAAGGAAAAGACAACCCTCTCATTTTGCCTCTTTTCCGCTCAAAATTCCATTATTTCTCACAAAAAAACATAAATTTTGCAGATTCTTACTCCAATGTTGCGATTGTTTGCCATAATTTTTATATCTTTGTGGTCAGAATTATTAAAATCTATTAAAGATTTCTGAAATGTACAATTTGGGCGAAATAGCATTTGAAGCAATGCTTGAAAACATAAAGAGAATAAACAACGGCAACCCATTTATGAAGTTAGCCGTTGATAGTCTATCGTATGAGTATAATAGATCTAAATATAATAATTGCATCCAGCATATTAATGAAGAAAACTATCAAATCATCAGCATTTATAATCAGATAAGACAACGAGGTGGATTGGCGACTCAATACGATCAACAAGAATTGCAACGACATCTTCAATTAAGAAGCGAATATGAGGCAAAAAGATTGAAGCACTTCTTGTTCGGAAGCAAAGATGCCGGAAACATCGTATATAAACTCTTTTGACAATAGTATTTTGCTTTATTTGAATTTGAGAGTAACTAAAATACACTTAATAGGTGTCTCGAAAAGTTAGTAGTTAAGTTAAAAAGAAAGCTGATATGATTACCACAGAAAATTTGAAACTGTTGTTAGAAAAACTTGGCTTTAAGGATAGTTCCAACTCCTTGTACGAAGTTTTGGAGCGTCATTATGACGAAGTCGGTGCAACCATCTCTGTAGATTTTGCTAATGAGAAAATCATATATCCATCAAATATTCAAGCAGATCGCAAAACAAGCCAAGACTTTTCAAAACCAGAGTTTTTCGTGGTACTCGAATGTGTATGTAGGTTGTTGGAAATAGGCTACAAGCCAACGCAAATTGTATTAGAGCCGAAAACTCCTGGCGGTCGTCAAGATTCCAACTATTATTGTGACATCCTTGTCCGCAACAATGACAATGTGCCATATATGCTTATTGAATGCAAAAATGCAGGAGATGATTACGATGACGAGTGGAAAAAGGTAAAAAGGGATGGAGGGCAACTCTTCCGCTATTACAATTCTTATCGTCAAGCTCAATATCTTTGTCTGTATTGTTCTGACCTCGTAGATGGTAAGTTGAAAAGAGATTATCAACTTATTAAAATGACTGATAATGAAGAGCAAGTTCTGGAGGGGGATGTGCAGAGTTATGCAAAGGTTTCGGCAGAGAATGGCTCTTATGAAGAATTCTTTCAAGTGTGGGCTGAAACTTACGAATATGACAGTATGACCCGTGGTGCTTTTGAAGACGAAGTGCCAACTTTCGGAATAAGCAATAAAAGACTAAATGCAAAAGAAGACCTGCGGCCGGTTGATACTGAAGAAATCAAGAAGAAGTATAATGAGTTTGCCGTCATTCTGCGTCAACATAATGTAGGCAGCCATGAAAACGCATTCGACAAATTGGTTAATCTTTTTCTTGCCAAAGTTGTTGATGAAACAAACAATCCGGATGATTTGCACTTTTATTGGAAAGGCAAATCATACGATGACGATTTTTCTTTGCAAGACAGACTTGAACGGCTATACCGTGATGGTATGTATAAATTTCTTCATGAAGATGTTACGTACATTGAAGATGGTGAGATTGACAAAGCATTTCGATGGGTTCAGAATGATTTAGATGCAACAAAGCGAAAGATTAAAGAATATTTCCGCCAGCTTAAGTTTTTCTCCGACAATGATTTTTCTTTCATTAGTGTTCATAATGAGCGGCTATTTAAACAGAATGCAGAGATATTGCGTAAAGTGGTAAAGATGTTGCAGGATATCCGCTTACGTGTAGTCAAAGAGGATGAAAGCCATCCTGACGATTCTAATCAGAACCAACTGCTTGGCGACCTCTTTGAAGGATTCCTGAACAAAGGCGTCAAACAGAACGAAGGCCAGTTCTTTACGCCTATGCCCATTGTGCGTTTTATTGTATCAGCATTACCATTGGAAAAAATCATTGAAGAAAGTCCCACTGCTCCATACGCAATAGACTACGCATGCGGTGCAGGTCACTTTTTGACAGAATATAATTTCCGTATTGCTGAGTTTGCGAAAAAATACCATGCTAATATACCGCTTAGTGAGTATTATGCACACACGGTTGGCATCGAAAAAGAGTACCGTTTGTCAAAGGTGACAAAGGTTTCAGCCTTTATGTATGGTCATGATGATACGAATGTTATTTATGCTGACGCTCTCACACATATCAAAGAAGTGAAAGATGGCTCATTCAGTGTATTGGTGGCTAATCCACCTTATGCTGTATCAGGATTCTTGGAGACACTCTCTGAAAAGGAGCGCAAAAGCTATTCGTTATACAACAAGGATATTAACCTTGATAAGAATAATGCCATTGAAACCTTCTTTATGGAACGTTCTGCGCAACTCATGAAGGCCGGAGGTGTCGCAGGTATCGTCCTTCCTGTTTCTGTATTAACTAAGGATGGTATATATAAGCATGCTCGTGAGATTATTTTGAAAAATTTCGATATTATATCATTAACAACATTCGGCAAAAACACTTTCGGAAAGACCAATACAAGTACTATAACATTATTCCTGCGACGCAAGGAAACTAACACATCTGAGGCAGAACACTATCATAACCGTGTAGAGTGTTGGTTTGGAAATTGGCATGAAGCTGACGAAGTCTATAAGGATATAGAATTACTTGATGCTTATTGTGCTCACATGGGATATGACATGGAGGATTATAAGAAGTTCTTGAATGGCTGTATTCCTGATAGGATGAAGGGTACAGAGGTTGTTCAAAACTATATAGATTCGTTCTTTGGCAACCAACGTGATGCCATGAAAGGCGTATGTAAAGAAGCAAAACAAATTCGAAAAAAATACAAGGATAAAGCAAACAGTCCAACGTTCCAACGTTTATCCATTGATGATCGTGCCAAAATATCAAATGATGCATTCTATTCTTTTGTAAAGGAAATAGAAAAGGACAAGGTCTATTATTTTATCTTGGCTTATAATGCCTCATGTCCTGTTGTGATTGTTAATATGCCTTCTGGAACGAGTGAAGGAAAGAAGTTCCTTGGCTATGAGTGGAGCGACACGAAAGGCAATGAAGGCATCAAATACTTGCATGTAAAGAAACATAAACAATCTGGTGAGGAAGATGAGGAAGATGGTAATGCAGAAGATGATGACACCATGCAGCAAATACGAGGCATCAATGGTATTGTCACACCGCTTTTCAATCCTGCAAATCTTAGCGACGAGCAAAAAATAAATTCTATAATTCGCAAAAATTTCTTAGGGGAAGAGATTGAAATCCCAGATGGACTTGAGGATTATGTAACTTTAGGAAATCTTGTCGAGATGTTGGATTTCAAGTCAACTGCATTTAAAAAAGAGTTAAAGACTAATGTTTCACTAAAGGTAGAGGTACAAAGTCATTTTCCTATAGTGAAATTGAAAAACTATTGCGAGAAAATAAATCCTTCAAAAGAAGAAATACGCGAAGTCGCAAAAGATACAGTTGTCTCATTTGTAGAGATGGCATCGCTTGGTTTTGGGAAAATTGATGTTAAGGAGGATAAAACGATTGCAGAATTGTCTGGTGGTGGCTATACTTATTTTAAAGAGAACGATGTCCTTATAGCAAAGATATCCCCATCTATGGAGAATGGCAAATGCGGTATGGCAACAGGTCTAACCAATGGTTTAGGAATGGGCAGTACGGAATTCCATGTTATTCGTGGCAAAAGTAAGGAACAAGCCAAGTTCATCTTGGAGTATTTGAATCGTGAATATATTAGGAATATTGCTACCTCAAATGAGACAGGAGCTAGTGGACACCGTAGAGTTCCAGAATACTTTTACGCCCAAATGCCTATACCAGATGTTCCGCAGGAAATTCTTGAAACAATTTATAAAGAGTGCCAAACAATTGATGAAGCACAAAAGGTATGTGAAGCTAGAATGTATGAAATAATGGAAGAAATGGAAGATTTAAGAAACAAGGTAACAGGTGATTCCAAACGGTTGAAAGATATTATGTCATTTGCAACTGACCGAATCACTTATAAGGACATTGCTCCTGAGTCTTTTATTTCTACAGACAATATGCTGCAAAATTGTGAAGGAGTAAGGTCTTATAATGGGGAACCAGAGGTTCAAAGCATTATCAAGTATCGCAAAGGAGATATTTTGCTATCTAATATACGACCATACTTAAAGAAATTATGGTTAGCAGATCGTGATGGTGGGTGTAATCCTGACGTTTTGGTAATGCGTTGTAATGATGATAAAATTGTAGATCCATCATTTGTCTATTATCTTCTTCGCAGTAATAATTTCTTTGATTATATCATGGAAGACGTTAAGGGGTTAAAGATGCCAAGAGGTAAGAAAGAACATATAGAAAATTATGAGCTGCGTTTGCCTTCGCTGAAAGAGCAGCAAAAATTGTCTAAGGCTTTTGTCGATTTAGACATGGAACTTATTTCTCTCAAGGAGGAAATACAGACAGCTCCAAAACAAAAGCAAGCACTTCTTGACAAGTATTTGAAATGATTATGCACAACCCTACTCGGACTACAAATAGACTTCATTTCGAGGATTTAGAACCGCATCGATTTGAAGATTTGGCGTATGAACTTCTTTATAGGAAAGAAGACTGGAAACGTATTGATAATTTCGGTAGAAGTGGTTCTGATGACGGCATAGATATCTTCTGCGAAGGTTGTAATGGTGAAAAATGGTTTTGCCAATGTAAAAGGTACATGTCTTTTTCAGAAAAGGAAATAAAAACCGTTGTTGACAAAATTGTTTCAAAAAACAACAACACCAATGGGGGAAACATTCTTCTTGTTGTAGCCTGTGAAGTGTCTAAAAAGGCGAATAATGCTTTCGATAATTATTCTGAAAGTTTAGGCTTTAAGAATGCTATGATATGGACGGCCTCCACTTTGGAGGCAATGCTTTGGAACAGCCATAAGGATTTACTCTCCAAATATTTTGGTCCGAGAGAATGGAACAACTTGAATAAGGAAAAGGTTCTTCAGGGCAATATAATGAAAAAAGAAATTCAGGAAAAATTATTGCGAAAAATAGACTGGAATCATAATAATACACGAATGAGAATTGCTGAAGACCCTTCTTTGCAGTTCAAATATACAAAGGCCCTGATACGCTCTATTAATGATGTGGATGATCCCTATGGCGATGAAGCGAGTTTTTGCCAAATATGTTTTTTCCAATTAACAGAGGTCGGTATTGAATTCTTTGATTGTTACTGGATTAATTTTAGAATAGCGATTAACACTAACACCAGATGTTGGCGAAAAATAGAAAATGATGAGAAACTTATGGAAAATGAATTTGATGTACGTGCTGATCATACAGTTCTTATCCCTTATTACTGCATCATAGATATTATGGAAGAAGGAGATGAGCGTTCCGATTATCCTGTCATAGTATGTGATTTTATGTTTAACAATACTCCATTTTTGCGGAGTTATTTTAAAAACAGAAAGACAAAGGCCGATTTTATAGATGGCAAGCCTGTAGATATTCCATATTACAGCATGCTTTTCGAAGAATTTCAAAGAAAATCGTTAAACAAGAGTATTAAAGAACAGACGAAATAATCAATGTTCTATTGGAATAGGCGTTATATATAAAATCGGATTAACAAAAGTACAAAGTATGACCGAACTCGAACTACAACAATACCTGCTCCATGAGTACCCACAAGAGAATGCTCGGTGTGAGTGGAAGGAATTTAAGAATCTGAAGAACTCGTTCTGTGGGGACGAGAAGGACGATGTGATTTCCTACGTGTCGGCTATCGCCAACATGGAAGGAGGTTTTCTTGTGGTAGGGTTGCATGACAAAACACTGAAGATCGTAGGCACGGACATTTACAACTATGACCGTCAGAAAGCAATTCTTCGATTGACGGAACGATGCACGAATCTGTCGAGTGAAGGATTGGACATCGAGGAATTCATCACTGATGACACTAAGAAAATAGTGTGGGTGATCCATATCCCCAAACATCTGCCAAAACGACCCGTCTATGCTCACGATAAGGCATGGCAACGAATTGAAGACTCGTTAGTGGAACTGACGCAGGAACGCTTAAATGTCATATTGGATGAACCACTGTTTACTGATACCGATTGGTCTGCCGTAATTGTTCCCAATGCTACGATTGACGATTTGGATGAGGTGGCCATAGCCAAAGCAAAGGTGATGTTCAAGAAAGTACACAGCCGCATTCCTGCAGCAGAGGTAAATGCGTGGTCGGTAGAGGAATTTCTGAGTAATGCTGGAGTAATGATAGATGGTGGCATCACTCGTGCTGCAATCATTCTACTTGGCAAGCCTGTTTCTGTGTTTAAGCTCCGCCCTGCCGTAGTGAGAGTTACTTGGTCACTGCGTGACGAAAACCAAGATGTGGTGGACTACGAGCACTTCACGGCACCCTTCATCTTGACCGTTGACCAAATTCTTGCCAAAGTGCACAACCTGACTATGCGTGAGATGCCAGGAGGCACGATGTTCCCAGATGTGATGCAGCAGTACGACGATTACTCTATGCGCGAAGTGCTCCATAACTGTATTGCACATCAAGATTATACACTACAAGAGCGAATCAACCTGGTGGAGAATACCGGATTCCTGTATTATGCCAATGGAGGAAGTTTTATACCTGGTTCCCTGCAAAAGGCATTGGCAACACATGGTCCACAACGTCACTACCGTAACGAGTGTCTTTGCAATGCGATGGTGAATTTTAACATGATCGACATCGTAGGCCGTGGCATCCGCAAGATATTCAATGAGCAGAGGAAACGCCATTTCCCTATGCCCGATTACGAGATTAATGCAGCTAAAAAAGAGGTAGCCGTCCGCCTGTATGGCAACGCTATCAATGAGAAGTACACCAAACTGCTGAAGGAGAATAAGAATCTTTCTTTTGAAGATTGTCTGTTGCTCGATGCTGTGCAAAAAGGGCATCAATTAAATGAAGCTGATGCCCAAAACCTTCTTTCCCGTGGATTGATAGAATTACAGGACAATCATTATTATATTTCTCTTGAAGTTGCCCGTAAGACCAAACAGGTTCCAGAATATACTAAGAGCAAAGGACTTGAAAAGCAGAAGTTGATACAGATGATTCTTCAGTACCTCAAGAATGTTGGCGATGAAGGCTCTAAACGAGACGGAATTTATGAATATCTGAAGGATGTTCTACCATCAAATAAAACCGAAGAACAAAGACTTCGTAAATTAGGTGATTTGCTTAAAGTAATGAAAGCTGATGAACTGATCAAGACAGATGGAAGAAATTGGTTCCTTAAATGATATTCCGTCGAAAATCAGCGAAGAAAAGGAATCTTTCCGTCGAAATTCGGCGATTTCCGTCGAAATTCGACGAAATTCGACGAAGTTGTTAATATGAATATAGAATCTTTATCGTAATAGATATGTTATAGAGGATTAAGGTTAGAGAACTCTAATACGAACAAATAGATGCTGACATTGTGGTTAGCCGAGAAAGTTACACAAGCCCCGACCTTCGGAAAGGCTGGGGCTTGTAGTATCAAAATTCAACTGGACGCCTCTTCGGGCGGATCGGTAGGCTTGGGTTTAGGCTTCTTCATACGTCCGCTTTTACGGAGTGCTTCGGCCAAAATCCACTGGATCTGCCCGTTGACAGACCTGAACTCGTCCGCTGCCCATGCCTCGATGGCATCCATGGTGGCGCCATCGACACGAAGCACAAAACTTTTGGTGGTTGATTCTTTTTTGGCCATGATTAACAATAATGCTTGTTGATGACAAAAACTTACAACAAAGAGGTGTCAATCCTCACTTTCGGGTTCGCCTTTCGCACCTCCATGAGAAAATCGTCTTGCCTCCGAGGCGAGATGATAACCGTATTTCCATCGCTGAACGTCAGTTCGATACGCTTCAGGGAGCCGGCAGGAGCACTCATAAGTGAGCGAGTCGGGACAACCGACACAAGTTTGGTGAGATCATACACATCGGGTGAAAACGGCGAGAATTTTGATGAAATCATCAAAGACGTGCCATCTATGGTGTACCGGGAGGAGCACAATGCCCATATCGCAAATACAAAGGTGATGCCAATCGATCCATAATAGAGTAAGAGGAAGGACCATTCGTTATGCCCAAAAAAAAGAGGAGCTATGGCGATTAACAAGAACGTAACAACGATGTAGGCGAATAGTCCCACACTAATTCTTGTACTATAAGTTGTCATGCTTTTTTTGGAATTAGTTCAGACCATCAGTCTCTCGTCAATTTGCACCTTCGGATTGATCTTGCGCAGCTCGGCGAGGAAATCCTCCTGATAGCGGGGCGAGATGATCACAGCCGTGCCATCGCTGAAGTCCAGACGGATGCGCTTCAACGAACTGGCGGGAGCGCTCAGGATGGATCTGGTGGGGACAACCGACACCAGCTTCGTGAGGTCGTACTTGTCGGTGAAGACGCTGAGCACCGTCACCTTGAGCGTCGTGCCATCAATCGTATATTTGATGGCATAGAGCAGGTAAAACATCGGCACTGCCACAAGGCACAACGATATCAGCATTCGCCAGCCCCCCTCACCCGTGATGGCGGGCAGCAAGCATACCAACAGAACCACTACGATAAAAACGATCAGCGCCACACTGATTCTTGTTCGATAAGTTTTCATAATTACAGATTTTAGTGGTCACATAGCTCAAATCAATTTTCTTAAAATTTTGAGCAAAGCGACCAAAACAATGATGTTATAAGAATCACAATCCCTTGATCCAAGTGGCCATATCGCGGAGCACCTCCTCGCTGATTGTCTCCTCGATGCCAGCGTATTCGGTGGGCAATCCCGTAGTGCAATGCTGGAAGAGGTGGTTCAGCCCCGGATATTCCTTCACAAGGTTTTTCTCGTTCCTAGGCAAAGCCGTCTCGATGCCCTTGAGATTGAGCGACGAAATCACTTGCACATCCTTATCGCCATTGATGGCGAAGACTGGGCAGCGGGTACCCTGAATGTCAGGGATGGGGTCGTAGTCGAGGAAATAATTGAGCCAAGGGGAATTCAATTGGACCACCTGGGCTCGATATTGGGCCACATTGACTTGCATAGGCACACCCATGAGTTCGTAAGTGCGGTTTGCCTGTGC
>JAEEGI010028653.1_pt1 | contig 10584 bp, 4 predicted proteins | sample 8958751 | NCBI WGS metagenome assembly JAEEGI01 (sample SAMN16246545, study PRJNA631951) | gut metagenome | biome: gut microbiome; feature: rumen; material: KS-attached | host: Bos | place: Iran: Karaj | collected 2018-10 | reverse complement strand
CGGCAGCGTGCCGGCTGCCATCGCCAAAGCCAGAGAACTGGCGGAGAGCATTCCCGGCGCCATCGATGATTTTGTCCTTCACCGATTGTACGGATTCTACGTCCCGCTTTATCATAACTATAAGAAACTGTTTGTCCGGTTGCTTTATCAGTTTGTTTGACGAGCATTCCACCTTTATCGTATTCATACGAGATTTCTCCTGATGCGTTCTTTATCGATTTTAACCTGCCTGATAATGTGTATGATACTGAACCTGATGTGCCGTCGCTGTAAGATGTTGTCTGTGTTAGTCCGTCAGGCGAATCTGTGTATGAGGTTGTCCTGTTTGAGAACTGGTGCGACACGGATAGGCGGTCTTCGCCGTCATAAACATAGTCTTGTGTGAGCCCATTGCGATTCGTTTCGAAATCGAGAAGACCAAAAGAATCGTATTTGTATGTATAAACATGATTGTTGCCCGAAGTGACTTTAACCGTGCGGTCGTTGTCTTCGTAATCGTATGATGATGTCAGTGTACCAGCTGTGAAAACTTCGGATAGCCTGCCGGAACTGTCATAATTATATGTCATTGGCACGGAAAGTTTTCCTTCCTTTCCCGTGAGCCTGCCCGCGTTGTCATAGCTGCCTTTCCACGTAGTCTTGCCGCTGAAAAGCCGTTCCGTTACGTTGCCAAAAACATCGTATCGATATTCATAGTCGGTACCGTCAGGGTATACGGCTTTAGTGACGAGGCCGCGAGCATCGTACTCGTAAGTCGTGATGTTTCCGTACCCGTCAGTCGAGGATGAAACGCGACCGGCACAGTCATAGCTTGATGTACGGGAGTTTCCTTCGCCGTCGGTAACTGAAATTGTTTCGCCCCATGCATTCATCGTGTATGAAAGAGGATATAAACCGCCTCGGCTCACTGTAGTTGTTCTTTCATCATCGTCGTATACGAAAGAGGTGTATTCCTCGGCAGCAGTTATACTTCCGTCACCGCCTGTGACAGCGAGCGTGAGTCTGCCCTTTGCGTCGTAAGTGTAGTATGATGAGCCGGCTGCCTGTGTAACTTTGATAAGCCTGTTCATGCTGTCATAAGCATATTCGGTTGTCCTGCCGTTTCTGTCGGTCACTTTGAAAGGAGAGCCGTCTGGGTTAATCACTGAAGAAGACATGTCTCCGCCTTCGTGCCCGGCTCCAGTACGCGTTCCTGCAGTGTCATACGCATAAACGTTGAATCCGCCGTATGAAGTCTGGGCACGTTTGAGCCTGCCAGCTGGTGAATACTCCAGTGCCGACGTGATTCCAGAAGCATCCGTTGAAGTTACAGGACGCGACCATACATCGTATTCAGTGATTGTCTGTGTCCCGTCCGGCGCAGTAACTGTGACTCGCGTTCCGTCTGCAGTATGTTCGTATGCGTATGACACCTCATATTTGTCTGATGAAATATTCCAAAGTTTTTCTAAATCGATGTCCGAAAGCGGAATGTAAGAGCTGACACCGCCCACGGTAAAAGCTGCTCTGCCCGTGCCGTACACGCCTGTATATTCTTCGCTCAGAGCAGCTATCAGTTCTTCCGCCGAACACTGTATACGTTGTATTTTTGTAATGCTGTCCGTCTGAACACCGTTCGCGTCCTTGTAGCCGTATATCGTAACGATATTGTTGTTTCCGTCAGATATGAGCTCTGCTTCCGGCTCTCCGCCTGGAAGGTATCTGTACTCGGCGGACATGACCGGCGGCATTTCTTCTCCTGCAGAAAGCGTGCGTTGAACTGGCAAATGACGTTTGTCGTACTTAATCGAAGTAAGCCTGACTTCACCTGTAAGCGAATCTGTCTCTTTTACTGATACACAATCTTTGCGGCAATCTGTGACACATTCTGTAACAAGCCCGCTATATGCGGAAACAGTTGTTTTTCGTCCGTCGTATGTGTAAGTTTCTTCAAGCTGTCCGTTTATGATGTATGTAAGAGGTCTGTTCCGGCTGTCGTAAGTCCAGCTTTCTGTAATAGCATTTTGGGAACTTTGCATGATATTTTGACTGTCTCCTGTTATCCGTTTCGTGATATTGCCATAATTGTCATAGTATAACATTTGATTTGAGCTAGTTCCGTCTGCTCTGTGCATCGTTACAGATGTGACTCTTCCTTTATTGTCGTATATGTATGAATAAACTGTTTTTCCGCCGCATCTTAATGATGTCAAATTGCCGTGAATATCGCGTATATATTCATAATAAACGCCGTCTCTGTCTTTGTATGATGTTATCTGACCATATGCGCCATACGTCCATGATTCATAGCTTCCGTCGCTGTAATTTGCTCTCGTTTTGTCGCCGAATGTATTGTAAATGTAGTCGGTTTTATTTCCGTTATGCTTTTCCCAGATGATGTTTCCATTACCATCGTATCCGTATTCTTTTACAGTGCCGTCTACGTCTGTTTGTTTTGTGAGCCGTTGATTATCATCATATTCGTAGAGCGTTTTAACTCCAGAATGCGTAGTGTGCTCAACTTTTTTCCCGCTTTGAATGTAAGAGAAAGTCTCCCATGTGTTTTCTTCATTACTTGTCCTGCTTACAAGTTTCGCACCATCGCGAACATAGCCGTATTCTATGCGGACTATACTTCCGTCCGGTTTTTGTATTGAATCAAGATAATCGCCGCTACAATCCATATAGCCGAAAGATATAGTATCGCCGTCGTTATCTTTTACACCGGAAAGTCTTCCGTTACTGTAATAGTATTCAACACGGTCTGATGAATTGCGTGCGTTGACTATGGCAGATATTTTGCCGCCTTGCCGTACAATCGTCCATAATTTGTTGCCATTCGCACTGATTGATACAGCCTCGCCGTTTTCGTAACCGATTGTGATATTATTGCTGTTACGGTCAGTTATCGAGCGAAGCATTCCGTCTGCTCCATAGAGCCATGCTGTACCGTCTCTTTTTGTAAGCGTGAAGCTTCCGTTAGAATTAATACGGAGTGTGTCTGTACCGCCTGAAATGCATACCGTTTCCGCGCCGTTCGGGTAGGGGTTCCCTGTGCCGTTTGGTGTCGGTTGGGCTTCCGTCTTAACTTCGTACAGGCTTTTTCTGCCGTATGTGTCGTATACGGTGATTACCTGTGTACCGATATCAGTATGGTTGTTGAAGCCATAGCCGCGTTCTGCGCGAGTATTGCATTTCCTGTTATATGCAGAAAGATCAACAATCAGTTTAAGAGAAGCGGCTGAAGTTTGGTATAAACCTAATTGTCGTTCGAATTCTGTTATGTAGTTATCTGTTTCTCTTAGAATTTCATCCTTATCAGTTTTAAACTCTTCAAGAATATCCTTTAATACACCTAGTTTGGTGTTAAGTTTTCTTATACAGTTTTTTATTTCTTGATATGATTTATAATTGCAATTTTCTAAAGTATCAATAGCTGAGTCTGTGGTTCCTATGTCTTCTGTTAATTTATTAATACTGTTACTGTATTCAATTTCAAGATTGTCTCTATTTGTTTTTAAACTGCTAAGTTCACTTGTTAACGTATAAATTGAATTCATAGTTTCTAAATAAGTTTGTTCAGAAGATATTGAAGTTCCGCGTATTATACGTGTATCAAGACTGAAAAACCATTTGCGTCCGATGTTATCACCACGGTTTTCTCCGCTTTGGTAATGACGTCCTAATTCTAATATTGCATTTCCTATGGATACTGAAATATCTGCCTCATCATATCTGTACTGACCGCTTGTCATAAGAACAGGGTCTCCTAGTTGTTCAGAATTTGACTGATCAATTTCTTCCTGAGATTGTTCTACAACAGATTCGTCTATTTTTGCACAATAAAATGTGTGAATAGTTCGTTGATAGGTAGCCGATCCGATGATTTTCTCGTTCGCCGGTACTTTTGTGAAACCGCCAATAGTTTTTCTTGTTTCTTCTGACTGGTCGTACTTTTCTGCAATCTGATTATGCAATTCTTCTGCGATGAGTGCTTCATTTTCTGGGGTGTCGAGTTCCTCTGGAATATAATATCCAATAGTATAAGTGCGCGCTACTTGTTTGGATGGAACACCGTGATTTCCATCCTCGTCAATATAATATTTCGGGTCAGTAGGATCTTCCCCTTCAGGAACCGTCACTTCAGAACCATCTTCTGCCCGATATTTATTGTCACCCAATGGAAACGGATCTGATACAGTTACATATTCTGTTATCTCAACTTTTTTCAAGACTAAAGCGGCATGAATCTGTACCGCTGCTATAAGCAACAAAGCAATTGCTAAAATGTTTTTCTTCATTTTGATAATACCTCCGTTGAGTGGAAACTCTTCATTCTTGTTATTTGAAAGAGGGGGGTATCATTTGAAAGCTTTTCTGAGACAAAACGGAAAAAAATGTGACTTTTTTTGATGATTTTAATTTATAGTGGAGAAATTGGAGATAAAAGGTGCGGATAGTTTAAAATAAAGAAAAGTCCGATGAAAGTGCAGGGTAGAAAAAGCCCGATTAGAATTGGACAAAAAAACACCCCCGGCTGATATCACTGCAATAGCTTAAATGCAGTTATTCGCCGGGGGCAGTTTTATAAACGTCGCTTAAAAGAAGTTGAAATCCACGCCAAGCCATTTATCGGTATTGTTCATGTCTTTTGGAACAAGCCCGAAGTCTACTTTTGCCGTAGTTTCGCCGAGCAGAAACGTGTTGTCGCCAAGTTTGATTTTTGCGCCCGGCTTGTCGAGTACGACACCGGTAAGCGCGTGTGCGTATTCTGCGGAGACGAATATGCTTGTCTTGTATCCCATTTGATAGAGCAGAATTGCAACGAGCATGGAGCGGCTGTCGCAATCCGAGCCTTCACCGCAAAGAATTGCCGTCACAGGTGCAAAATCGGAATCGCTCAGCTGACGCTCATAAGGCATTTCCTGAACCCAGGAAAGCAAGGCTTGCGGAATACCTTCCGTGCCTTTAAGCGCTCTTTGAAGTTTGTTCTGTATAGAGAAAGCTGCTTTTTCAAGCCGGGCGCATTCATTTCTAAAGATCTGTCGGTAATATCTTTGCCAAGCCTCTTGCCAAAGCTCGGACTGCTGGTACATGCAAAGAACGTCGTATTCGCGCTCAATTACAAACTCGTCGGCTTCTACAGCTGATTTATCAAGCTGCACGGCAATATCGACGCCGGCTATTGTGACCGTATGTTTTTCAAGCCCTTCTTCCGGATACGCGAAAGTGGTTACCGGTCCGGCGCAGTAGTAACTGCCCCTGTCTGTATAGACGCTGTCTACGCAAGAGATGACGAACTGTATAAGCTGGTCAAAGTATTCATCTGGCGTATATGAAAGAAGAACTAGAATACCGTTTTTTTCTGGCAAAGAAACAGCCGTTCCCCAGCCTGTTTCTACTGCACCGTTCAGTACCATCGAAAAAGACGCTATAGTGCATGGAGTGCTGCGCCAAGTAATGTCTGATGTATCGTATTCCGCCCCTAGGCTTTTCATCACGTTTTCCATCGCTTTTGCCGGCGTTGCATACCGTGACGTTGGATAAGCACGCGCTATTACAGAAACTGGAAGTTCCGAATGCTCAAACATATAAGCATCATTTCCGTTCTTGTCGATCAGTTCGAAACCTTCAGGAAGGTCAAGCCCGTAGCCCCAAGTGGGGGAGTGCATCATGTCGGCAGCTGCCGGACTAAGGATTATAAGAATCGAAAGAACGATGAGAAAACATTTTTTTACGTGCATCAGACACCTCCATTGTCAGTATCGGCAATAACTATATGATAGTAAAACATATAAAGCTGCTAAAAGAAACAAACCTCTGCCCTAGAAATGGTTCAAAATCTATAATAAAATGATATTACAAATGAAACCAATAGAGATTATATATCAAGATGATGAGATATTTGTTATAAATAAACCTTCAGGGCTTGCCGTTCAAGGCGGTCAAGGCGTCGCGCATTCTGTGGACAAGGATTTTGCGGCACAGACAGGCAGCAAAGTTTATCTTGTTCACAGGCTGGATAAAGATACGGCGGGGCTTATGGTAGTAGCAAAAAGCCCGGTTGCCGCATCAAAGTGGACAAAGCTTGCCGGCTCTGGCGAAGTGAAAAAAGTATATGAAGCTGTCTGCGCAGGCAGAATAAACCCAGAAAAGGGTATTATACACGAATCACTTATGCAGCATGGGGCTGAGCGCGACGCCGTTACTCATTATGAAGTCGTGAAAAAGTGGACTGTCAGCGTAAATGCCGGTTCTGACGACGCAAACTCACCTAAAATCGGTACAATCCATGAAATCCCGATGGAAAAACTACGCCTTACGCTCGAAACTGGAAGAATGCACCAAATCCGCATACACCTTGCAGGACAAGGCTGTTTTATCGCCGGAGACGACAAACACGGTGACTTTAAGCGGAATAAACTTTTAAGAAAAGCTTGTGGAATAAAACGGCTGCTGCTTGCATCAGTCTCGCTTACAATCCCCACAACATCTGGAAAAAAGACGTTCTCTATCCCCCTTCCGGAGCATTTCCCACCTGAAAGCCGTTGAGGAAACAGCCTACAACCTTATGCCCCTTGACATAAAGGCTGTTTCTGTTCATCATATCCGTGCTTATGGATACAGTTAATGTAACCCGTTCTTATCTTGAGAGACTTTCCACTTCGGACTTGATATCTCTTGCTGATGAATATGGAATAGATATTCCTGAGGATTTGAACAGGAGATTTATAATCGGAGAGCTTCTTGAGGCAACTGAAGAGCTAAATGAAGATAAAAAAGATACGATGCATGGAGACGGAGTTGCTCCTGACGGAATAGAGCTTCCGGAATCCTACAATGAGACGACTATAACGGCAGTCATGCAGAATCCTGTATGGTGCTATGTGTACTGGGATTTCAAGGCTGCGGACAAGGAAAAGATACTTCATACACCGTCATTTATGACGTTCGTGCTGAAGGTGACTTTCTTTTCTGATGATGAAAAGGTTACAGAAACATTCGACATAAACATCAGTCCTTCTTGCAGAGAGCAGTATGTGCTTCTTCCGTCATCGGAAACTGCGGCTCGCATCGATTTGTATGCGGAATTCAAGAATATGGAGCCGGTTTGTCTTGCTAAGTCTGGGCTTGTGTCTATTCCGAAAGGATGCCCGGAGCTTGGCGTAACTGCAATAGACAGTGATATACCGGAGATTATCCGCCTTTCTGGTTTTCCGGAGCTTATAAGAACGCACTATCTTAACCATAGGCAATCTTTTTCGTGAAAGGGTTTATGTTTTTATGTCAAAAAAATCATTAGTTATTAATATCGTAGCGCACAGTCCGTATATTAGGCATTTAGACGAAAGTAACGCTTTCAGAAATAATATTCTTTTTTCCGCAATTTCAGATATCTATCTTCCGCTTTTAAATATGTTCGCAGATTTGGAATCCGAAGGAATTCCTTTCAAAATGAACATGGTTGTTTCTCCGACACTTTGTACGATGCTCGCCGATCCCGTTATTCAGCAGCAGTATATTGAATGGCTGGAGAAAATTATCGCTCTTGGAGAAGCTGAGATAGCCAAATACGATTCAAATGATTATCGCGGCAAGCTTGCTTCAAAGTATATGAAACAGGCAAAACAGAACCTTAAAGATTTCCAAGAGACATTCAATCAAGATATCCTTTCAAAGATAAAATACTACACTAATCACGGAAACATAGAGTTGATGGCTACTGCCGCGACATACAGTTTCCTGCCTCATTTCGTCGATATGCCGGAAGCTATTCAGGCACAGATAGAAACCGGAATGCAGATTCACAAATCTTATTTCGGATTAGTCCCGGAAGGATTCTGGCTGCCTTATATGGGCTACGTTCCAGGTTTGGAGCGCATAATTAGGCCATATATCTTCAATTACTCGATTGTTGACACTCATTCACTTCTTTTTGCGAATCCTCAGCCGACAGCAGGTGTTTTTTCACCTGTACGCTGTGAAAACTCTCTTGTGCTCTTTGGCTGTGACTACGAGAAAAACGACGGATACAGAAAGAACGGTGTGTACAGGAATCAGGAAAAAGACACCGGATTTGAAGCCGACGAAGGTTATCTTAACAGTGTGCTTGGCGATATCGGGGCGCGCGTAAAGACGGGCTACAGATATAATGCCAATGATGGTTCAGAGTACAACATAAAAGCCGCAATGAATCAGGCTAAAGCCGATGCAGAAGCGTTTGTTAAGGAAAAATCAGAAAAACTTAAAAAAGCTGCTGAGCTTGTAAAAGAAGGGGATGTCTCTCTTGTATGCAGCTTTGACGCATCTACTTTCGGAGGCTCCTGGTATGAAGGCATTGAATGGCTTAACCAGGTACTTAGAACAGCTGTCGAAAGCGAAGATTTTGAGCTTGCGACGTGTTCCGAGCTGATTGATAAACAATACAGTTTGCAGCGTATCGCTCCGTTTGCCGGCGCAAATGTTGGCACAGGCTACGGAGAATGCTTGCTCGATAATAATAACAGCTGGATGATACGCTACGTTCGTAAAGCTTGTGAAAGAATGATAGATCTTGCCGTGCGCTTCTCTGACGACACAGGCCTTAAAGCGCGCTCCCTTAACCTTGCGTCAAAAGAACTGCTTCTTGCTATGGCGGGCGACTGGCCGATGATGCTTCATGACGGCGAAATGCCGGAATATGCCGAAGAGCGTTTTAAGGAAAGCGTTTCCGCGTTCTCAACTGTATACGATTCGCTCGGCTCTAATTGTATAAGCACCGAATGGCTCACAAAAATGGAAAAGAAGCACCCGCTTTTCAGCGACATGAACTATCATGTGTTCAGCCGCCGAAAGTAGGGTAATTTATTTCAGTAAAGCTACTATCTCTGCAGGACGCTGCCAGCGAATCGCTATGTCATACGCTGTTTCGCCAGTTATATTACGACTGTTGCGGTCAAGCCCCATTGAAAGAAGCTTTTTGATTACGCTTTCATCAGCTGTGCGTGCCGCATAATGAAGTATTGTGTCGCCCGCCATGTCTTTTGCACTTCCGCAAGTTGATACTATGCTGTTAAGAATATCCGGGCTTCCTGCAATCGCAATGGAAACAGCACAGTTTCCGGAGTTATCCGTAAGGAACGGATCCGCACCATTTTCAAGAAGAATCCGCGCTGCTTCTGGAAGATTGTGTTCAACTGCTATTGAAAGCGGGGTTTGTCCCAAGCTGTTCCTGCGGTTAACAGGATATTTGAGCGAAAGAAGCATAGAAAGCTTCTGTGATTCGATTTTGTTCATTACAGCTATATGAATCGGGGTGTTCCCGTCAGAGTCAGCAAGGTCAGTGTCATTTCCGAGCACGGCTTTTATAACAGAAACATCTTTGTCGAGCACCAGTGAGAACGGAGTTTTTCCGTATGAGTCGCGTGAAAGCGGATTTCCGCCTGCATTGCGGATAATGTTGATAAGCTCGATGCTGCCTGTTTCTGCCGCTTCGTGATACGCGTTGCGTCCGTACATCTCCTGGATGTGAGGCGATGCGCCGCGGTTTATAAGCATTTTGACAAGCTCTGTATTGCCGCTCTGAATAGCATCAAAAAGAACTGTCTTTCCTGTAGAGTCTGTAGCATTTATGTCAGCACCGTTCGTAAGAAGCAAATCTACCATAACTGTGCGTCCGGCTTTTGCAGCGTCGTGAAGCGGCGTTTTTCCGGATATGTTCTGTGCATTTATCGCAATACCATTAGCTATAAGCTTTTTAGCGGCATCGCGCGAATCCCAACGGACGCAAGAATGAAGAGCCGTATTACCAAGGTAGTCGCGCATGTTTTTGTCTGAACCCCTGTCCAGAAGAAGCTGTATTGTAGACGGACTATTTGCCTTAACAGCGTTGAAAAGGGGTGTCTCGCCGTTTGAGTTTTGCTTGTTCGGATTCGCGCCTTTTTCAAGAAGAACTGCAACTGCGGAGTCAAGTTTCCATTCAGCCGCGTAGTGCAGGGGAGTGTTGCCAATCCCGTCTGATGCTAGGATTATTTCTGAGCTGAGAATCCAGTCGAGTATTTCGCCGCCGGCGGTAAGAGCGAGTTTGAGCGGAGACTGGTTTTCTGTGTTTGTCGCGAAAACATCTGCCTGATGCGCAAGAAGCTGCTCGCCCGCTGCGCGAAGGTTTTTCTGTACGGCAAGGAAAAGTGGTGCGTCACCGAACCTGTTGCGGGCGTTAACGTCTGCGCCGCAGTCTATAATGTATTTTACAAGCTCGGCATTTGCGTTTTTATCTATTGCTATGTGAAGAGGCGTGTTTCCGTAAGAGTCTCTTGCCGAGCAGTTCTTTGAGTTAATAAGCTTTGTTATGATTTCAAAACCGCCCGCAAGTGCTCTTGTAAGCGGTGTGTTTCCTTCCATGTCCTCTGCGTGGATGTCTGCTCCGCAGCGGGCGTAATAGGAGATATGCTCCGTCCATTTATGTTCGATTGCGAGCGACAAAGGTGTAACGCCTTTTTTGTTGCGCTCGTTGATGTCTGCGCCGGCGGCGATAAGCTTGTCGAGGATTGTGGTTGGCGTGCCTGTTATTGTCGCAATGTGGAGCGGTGTGTCGCCGTAAAGGTCTTTTGCGTTCGGGTTGCTTCC
>JAEEGI010028651.1_pt1 | contig 10584 bp, 10 predicted proteins | sample 8958751 | NCBI WGS metagenome assembly JAEEGI01 (sample SAMN16246545, study PRJNA631951) | gut metagenome | biome: gut microbiome; feature: rumen; material: KS-attached | host: Bos | place: Iran: Karaj | collected 2018-10 | reverse complement strand
TATAATAGAAGAAAAATAAAATATTAATAAGAATAGTAAGTTAAATAGTCTTTTAGATGATATTAAAAAAGCTATATATATAAAATTAAATAAAAATTATATAAATATAGAATTAGGAAATTAGAAGAACAGGATAATCATTTGAAAAGATTAAACTTGATATTAAGATTCAAATTTTGTGAAGAATTTTAATGATTTACAAACTTTTCACAAAAACAACTTGATAAATATTATAAAAAATATTCTTTTTATCATCGTTATTATGATTTTTAATTAATAATTTATTAATTATTTTAAATTTTTGAAAATATGGAAAATAAAAATGATAAAATAGAGGAAAATAAAAATGATAAAAAAGAGGAAAATCTTTATAATAATATTATAAGTGAAATTAATGAATTAATTCAAATTTATAAAGAAGGAGATATATATGAAAATTTATCTATTAAATGTGATATATTAAAAGGAAAATATAAAGAAATGCTTGTAAAAAATTTGATTCCAGATAATATAGAGAATGAATTAATTAATCAATTCCAAACAATTTATAATGAAGAAAAAATAAAAGAAAAACCAAATGATAATTTTTTAGAATTTATATTTTATTTAATTGAATTTTTACCTTATTTATATCATCCTAATGAATTTTTAACTGATATTAAATTACAATCTTTTAATGAAATAGAAAAACAAAATATAAATTTTTTAGAATTATTTAAATCAATTACTCCAAAGGAAAATTGTAAAATTAATATTTTAATCGATGATTTAATATATTATTTATTTATTAATTACAAAGACATAAAATCACTTTTTATAGAATTTAATTTACTTGATACTTACCCTTCAAGAAGTGTTTATATATCTTTTAAATTTATTTGTCTTTATTTATTTATGTTTAATAAAATGACAATTAATAATATTAATATTACTTTATTTAATGAATCTTTAACTTATATTTCAAATTTATTTTTCCAAGAAGCAAGTTATTATAATCAAAAATTTAATAATGAATATTATAATAATGTTTTTGAAGATATTGAATTTAATACAAATGATAAAGTAAAGAGAAAATTAAATAATGAGGAATTTAAATTTTTAACAAATAATGTTTTTAAATTTTTATATCTAATAATTAAAACTTTTTCATCTCATTTAACAAATTTTGATTTTACTGAAAAAGAAAGTAGAATAATTTTTTGGAATTATTTTGACAAAACATTAAATAATGAAATTATAGATTGTAAAACAGAACTTGAGATAAATGTTTATACATTTTATATTTTAATTTCATTTTCTCTTGATGTTTTATCTTTTATTTATTCAAATTTTTTGTATTTAAATAAAGAATTTACAAGTAAAAATGAATTTCATTTTGATAATTATGATCCTTTTTTTACATTTGTGGAAACAAATGATTGGAAAAATCCAATTTTTCATTATGAATTTATAACATATATAAAGAATTTTTATTTATCATATGTTAATGATAATATCAAATTTGTGGAAATTTATTTATCACTTACTGATTTAAAATTTGATTTCAATGAAAAATATGATTTAGTATATGAAAAAACAACAAATAAATATTTAATTATAAATCCAGTTGAATCAATAGGTATATCTTCTTTAATTTGGATAATAAATAAAGAAAATAAATTTAAAAATATAAATTATATATATTCACCTCTTTATATTCTTGATATTTATCTTCCTTTAATTTCATCAATGTTAAAAACAGAAAATTTAACAAAGTATTTAGCTTTAGAGACTATAATTAATTTTTCAGAATTATATGAAAAAAAGCCAATAATTGATAATTTAAATAATTTAATATATTATTCTTTTTACGATATATTTGATGAGATTTTAAATTTTATTGGAAGTCAAGAACCTGATGAAATGAGAAGATATGTTAATAGTAAATTACCTAAAATTATTAATTTATTAGATAATGAAGCTAAATATCAATTTTTTGATTATTTTTGTGAACATTCTTTGAATGTTTCTGAAGAATCTAATATTAATGATGATAAAGTTGCTTATTTTATTCAAATTATTAAAAATACTATTAATGACAATTTAAAAGAAAATAAAAATTTAAGTTTTTGGAATGAAGATTTTATAAAAAAAATAATAAAAAATTTTGGTTTTAATTATGAAAAAATTTTTATCTTTGAAATTATTGAGACAGTTAGTCAAACTCTTAATTTTATAATTTTTATAATTTTAAAAGATAAATTTAATTTTAAAGGTAAATTAGGAGTTTATAATAAGGAATATTTATATTTTATAAGAAAAAATATAAATGGAATTGCTAATTTAGTCGAAAAATTTGTAAAAAGTTCAAATGAAGAAAAATATAAAACTTTGAATATTAATTCCTTAAATCAAACTGAAGAAACTCAAAAAGCATTTAAATTAAAAAATAATCAATGTTATTTATTATTAGATTTAGTAAATAAACTTGATAATCTTGTGACAAAATGTTTATTAGAATTAGATTCTATCATCAATAAAAAAGAAAATTAATATATAAGATTAATATTTAATTTAAATAATTAAAAAAAAAAATTTAATTAACTTTATTTATTATTCTAAATAAACTATCATATTTCTTTTCAAAAAATTCTTCTGTTTCATTTATATTTTTAAAAACATCAGTTCTTAATTTATTAATTGAATCTTCAATATCATTACTTCTTTCTTTTAAAATTTCTATATCATCATTAGCATAATCAAATAATTTTTTCAAAGAAGAATTTTGTTCATCAAAATTACTTTGAACATATTTAATAAATTTATCTTGTTCATTAATAATATGTTTTTCAAAATATTCCATTTCTTGATTAAAATTATTTATTTTTGTTTGAAAATCATTAGAAACATCTTTATAATTCGTTTTAATAAAAGTATTCATTTCTTTAATTTGACTATGAAAATCATTTTTTAAAATTTCAAAATTATTATTATGATTTCTAAATATATCATCATAATTTTTCATTTTTGAATTCATATCTAATAAAATATTATCTATTCTTTTATTATAATTTTCACTTGAATTGTATTTTTCAATATTATTATCATTTATTTTATTAATTTCAGTAATTGTTTGAATTCTAAAATTTTTTAATTGTTCAGTTTCATTTTTTAATGATTGAATTTCTTTTTGAATTCCATTTAAATCATTTGAAAAATTAATTACCACATCATTTAATTTTTTTGAATGATATTCAGTATTTAAAACATTAGAATTTAATTCACTTTTATATTGGTTAAATTCATTTTCAATCATTTGTTGGATTCTAAAAAATTTATCACTATTAATATCAAGATTATTTTTAGAAGTATTTGTCAAAGGACTTTTAAAAGTTTTTTCTATATAATCTAAAAATTCTTTATTTTTTTTATTATAATCATCAGATATATCATTCTTTAATTTTTCCATATTTTTATTTAAAGTATCTTCAAAATTATCAAAAGTTTTTTGTAATATATTTAATTGGGTTGAAAAATTTTCATTTGTTGAAAAACTTAATTTTTCTAAGTTTTGTCTTTGAGAAATTTCTACTGTCAATTGTTGAGATAAAGTTTCATTTAAAGCTTCTAATTGAGATAATCTTTTTAATATTTTTTGAATTTCCATGTTCTTTTCAATATTTTTATGTGTCTTCAAACTCATTTATAAAAATTAAAATTAATATAAAATTCATTAAAACAAATATTAAATAAAAAAGTAAAATATATAAATAAAAAAAATCCATAAAAAACATATAAAAAAATGGCATCAAAATATAAATTACATTACTTTGAAGCAAATGCAAGAGCTGCAGTAGCACGAGCAATATTAACATATGCAAAAGCAGATTGGGAAGATCATAGAGTAACTCATGAAGAATGGGGAAAAATAAAAGAAACAGATTTATTTGAATTTCATCAAATGCCAATTTTAGAACATAATGGAAAAAAATTATCTCAAAGTATTGCAATTGATTTATATCTTTTAAGACAATTTAATTTATATGGAAAAAATAATGATGATCAATATGAAATTGATAATTTATTATGTACTTTTGATGATCTATTACCTTTATTAGGGAAATATGCTTTTAGATGTAAAGATGAAAAAGAAAAGGAAGAAGCTAAAAAAAGTTGTATTGAAAAATGCCATTTTTATATTAAGAAAATTGAAGAAAGATATATTAAATTAGGGAAAGGAAAATATTATTTAGGAGATTACTTTAGTGGTGCTGATATTTATCTTGCTTCTGTTTTTCCTATTTTTTGTAATGCTTTAAATGTTATGATTGTTAAAGATTCTGGTTGTATGGATTTATATAATTTAATTGTAAGAATTAAGGAAAATGAATTAAAAGAATTCCATGAAAAAGTTTTTAACAAGAATTCTCCTATGTAAGAAAATATTTATTTTTGATTAAATATTTAATTTGTTTTAAAAAATATTTAATAAGAATATTTATTGAGTTTTCTCTGGAATATTATTGATTGAATTTTTTTTTATATTTATTAAAATATAATTATATAGTAAGTTTATAATTATTGATAAAAAAAATATAAATTATATAATAAAATAATATAATGGAAAGTGAAAAGAAAGAAGAACAACATGATAATATATGTTTAGTTTGTAAAAAAAATCCAATATGTTATAGAGTAATGCCTTGTAGACATGCATATTTATGTAAAAAATGTTCAATGAAAATGGCAAGTGGAGGTAAATGTAAAATTTGTCATGAATTTTTTGTTGAATGTCAAAGAATTTTAACTGGTGATGAAATATAAAATTTAATTAAATAGTTTTATTTTATTATTACTTTATTTTTTAATTTAAAATAAAAATGCTTATAAATGATTCTATAATCGAACATACTTATTATGCAAAAACTCAAAATTATCAAAATATTATTTTCGATCTTTGTAATTTTATAAGTGTGATTTTAGAAAAAACTTTATATTCAGGAAATAAAAATAAAGAAAATATTTCAAGTAAAAAAACAATATTTGATATTAAAAAAATTCCAAAATTATCAATTAAAAAATATATAAGAAGAATAGTTAAATATGCTAAACCAGAACCTTCTTCTTTAATCTCTGCTTTAATTTATTTAGATAAAATTTGTGAAACTCAAAACATTATATTAACAAAGAAAAATATTTATAAATTATTATTAATTTGTATTATGTTATCCATGAAATTTAATGAAGATGATGTTAATTCTAATGCTTTTTTTGCTAAAGTTGGTGGAATTGATTTAGAAGAATTAAATATAATTGAAAATGAAACTTACGAAATTTTAAATTTTGAATTTTTTATTGATGATAATTTATTTCATGTTTATGAAGATTATATACAATTATTTATGAATCAATAATTAATGATAAATAAGGTTTGTTAAATTTTTTTTCGTAAAGATGTAAATTAATTTTTTTAATAGATTATTTATTAATTTTAAATTTTATAGTATAAATATATTGATTGAGTTTATAATTTATAATATTAAAACTAAAGTTTTACATAATTATTTTATATTTTAAAATTTAACGAGAATAAAATTAATTAAACAAAAAAATAAAAACATAAAAATAAATTTTTAAATATTGAAATTAATAAAAAAGAAAATCAAACTCCAATATATAACTATATAAAAATGAGTTATATAAATTATCAAAAAAAAAATTTTTATAAATCTTTAACTTTTTCTTCAAAATAATGAAGTAATTCAGGATAATATTGAATATTTCTTAATTTATCTTCAACAGCTTCAACTCCAGTAGTATAGGGAATTTCTTCTTTATCAAATTGAACCTATAATTTATAATAATTAATATTATTATCTTACTAAAGTAGCATCTAATAAATCTACATTTTTAAAAAATACATTATTTCTAAAATCTGCACATTGTAATTGAACTGTTGCATATAATTCTTTTAGTTCATCTGTTAAAATATTATCTGCATAATAATTTTCTAAATCTGATAATTTATCACTTAATGTAAATTCTTTTTCAGTTTCTAATTGTTCTTCTTCAGTCATTTTTTATATATAAAATATAAAATAAGATTTAAAAATCAATTTTTATCTTATTAATTAAACTTATTAATATTCATAATTTTTATATCAAAATATAAAAATTATATAATAAAAAATATAAAATTAATATTTCTTGTTCAAAAAGTAAAAAAACCAAAAATTTTAAAAGGAAATAAATTTATTTAAAAGTCTAAAAAAAAAATAAAACATATTAAACCAATTCTTTGATTTATTATTTAATTAACTCCCTAAATTTTTGTAATTAAATTGAAAAATATTTATTATTATCAGGTGATAAGAAAGGATATATATCTTTATTTCAATTAATAAATTCTTTTGCATTAATTTTTAATCCTCCAACAGCAGTAAAAATAACTCCATCTTTAAATTATCTTTTAGTTAAATCATCTTTTCTTCCGAAAATAGAATCTAAAAGTAATTTCATAATATTAACTTATTTGCAAACATCATCAATTGTAATAACTCCATTTTTATTAATATAGTAAAAACCTATTTACAAATTTAACTAATGAATAAGATGATTCAATAATAAATAAATAAATCACAAAATTTATATACTAATCTTGAATATTTATCTTTTTTTATTTATTTAATTAATAATAATTGAGCATTTTTAAAGAAATGCATCTAATCCTGATATTGATATTAATTTTGAACCTGAAAATACGAGTATATATTTTTGAAAGTTACTCATTAAATATATATATTTGACTGTTGTCACACATTTGATTTATAATTTTTGTTAAAACATATTCTACCTTCCATTTTTTTATTAGTAACTTTTTTTTTAAGGATTTTTAATGGCAGTTTTTTATATATTTATTGTTTTTAAGGATATTTAAATTTTTTTTGATGTTTTTTTATTGTTTTATAATATTTTTGAGGTATTATATTTATTTTTTTTCGGTTAATTATAATAATTAAGAATAAAAGGAAAAAAGTATAATTATAAATGTTTAGAGAATATATGAGAAAATTTGGAAGAACAAGTCCTCTTTTTCAGACTCAAATAAATTTAATTAAAGAAGAAAAGCAAAAAGAATATAATATAGAAAAAGATAAATTATTTTTTGATCTTTTAAAAATTAAAGATCCTATACCTGAATTTGAACCACAATTAGAAGAACCTTTATTAGAAGTTAATAATTTTAAATTAGAAAATGCATTTTATAATGCTTTTGAGAAAATGAAAGAAGAATTAACTTGGAGAAAATATAAATTTCCTAAAATAATATTTATTAAATTATATCAAAATTCAAAAAAATTAAAAAAAAGAATAATAAAATTTTCTTTAGTTCATTTAAAAAGAATATCTGAAGTAATAGAAAGTTATAATCCAGAATATAATATAGATCAAAAAAAACATAATTGGGAAAAAAGTCCAAAAGAATCATATAATTCATATTATAATATAATAACAAGAAGGAATATGCTTTTAGATAAAGAAAAAGAATATAATTCAAATTATAGTATAATTACAAAAGAAATTGGACAAAAATCTGATATTGTAATATTAACTAGAAATAAACATTATACTAAAGATTTAATTTATTCTGGAAAATTATGTAATGTTTATATTCAAAATGAATTTTCAAGAAATTTAAATATAAATTCTAATATTAATGATCATTTAAAAAATCAAAAAATGAAAAGACAATATTTTTTTTCTTTTAATGAACCTAGATATTTCATTAAAAAAGATTTTATTGAAAATGAAAAACAAAAAGACAATGAAAATGAATCTTCTAAATTTATCACTCATGAAAAACAATTATTTGATCAAAAAAATAGTCATAGACCAGAGAAAAAAGGAAGAAGTTTTAATTATTCTTCTTTAGATAATTTTAATATAAATGCTTCTTCAACAGGTAAAAAAAATTATTTCAATTATAAAAATCCATCTTCAAGATATAAAATATCTTTAATTAACCAAAAAAAAAAAAGTATTTATTTTACACCTAGAAATAATGTATCATCTGGTAAATTAGATAAAAAAATTCCTAAATTAAAACAATTTTTATTAAATAAAAGCGATTTTTATTATTAAAAAATAATGATAAAACTCCTAATAAATTAATAATAACATATTTAATAAAAATTATAAAATTAAAATTAAAATATAAACTTTATATAAAACAAAATTATATAATAAAAAATGTCGAATTTTAATTTACAAAATGAATTTGATGAAATTTCTTCAATTCAAACAAATTCTCAATCAATAAGTAAAAGTAAGAAAATATATAATATATTTAAATAAAATAGTAAATTCTGATTTTCATCATTCAAGAATGAAATTAAATAGTAATAATATTTTCGCTTTTCAAGTAAATTATTTTCTATAATAATATATTAGGAAGAACAATATTTTTTTGATGGAGAAGATGAACATTCAAATATAAATGATACATTTTATATTCCAAGAAATTCAAATTTAGGTGATTCAAATTTTTTTAGTAATTATAATGAAAAATCTGTTTTTAGATTAAATGATACTACAATAGAAAAACAAATTGAAGATGATAATAATAAAAGTTATTTTACTTTTGATTTAGAATTAGAAAAACAAGTTGATATGTTAACAGATTGTGATGATATTGAAACTAATTTAAATGATGCTAAATTAAATTTAAACAATGAAATATCTATTTTAAGTAATAATAATACTTTATATAGTAATCCTAGTAATTTAACATCCACTTTAAAACATTATAATAATGGTAATATTATTAATAATGAAATAGAAGATAAATTTTCTTCTATTTATAGTAATAGAAATACTTTGAGAAAATTTTCTAAAGAAAGTTTAAGTTCTTTTTTTGAAAAATTACCTGATAATAATAATAATATATTAAATGCAAATATTTTAAATATAAAAGAAAATAATAAAATAAATCATAATAAAACGATGATAATTCAATCAAATTCTTTAGATTTAAATAATAGAAATAATTTCCCTCAATATAGTAATAATGCAATTTGTTATGAAAGATTTAATAAATATCAAAAAAATTTAATTCCATATTCATTTTATAATAATAAAAATAATATAACGACAATGACTGATTATTATAATAATTATATTAATATATCAAATTCTTCAATGCCTGTTATGAGAATGATGACAAATAAATTTTCTCAAAAATCAAATATGTCTTTTGATAGTAAATGTGGTAATGAAAAAATAATATCTATGATAAAAGAACAATCAGGAAGTAAATTTATTCAAAAAAAAATTGAAGAGAAATCTCCTGATTTTTTATATAAATTATATGAACAAATAAAGCCCAATTTAATTGATATTATTAATGATCAATATGGAAATTATGTTATTCAAAAATATGTTGAATTTTGTGATAAAAAGATATTATCTTTAATTTTAAATCAAATTAAAAATTCACTTTTAGAAATTAGTTTAAATCCATACGGAACAAGAGCTTTACAAAAATTAATAGAAAATTTATCTTCAACAATTTCAAACGATGATATAAATATCTTATTAAATTTCCTTAAAGGAAATGTATTTAAAATTATAAATGATATTAACGGCAATCATGTTATTCAAAGTATTATTGATGCAATTAAAAATAATGATAAATTAACTCCTTTATATAGTGAAATTAATGAAAATTTAATAGAAATATCTAAAATTAAACAAGGTTGTTGTGTTTTCCCTAAAATTTTAAATAATATAAGAGAAGATGATTTAGAGAAATTAATTAAAACTATTATTGAAAATTTAGAAATTTTAATTAATGATCAATATGGTAATTTTATTATTCAAAGAATTATAAAATTAAATAGGGAAAATTACAACTCTCAAATTTTTGATTTAATAAAAAATAAAATTGTAAAGTTAAGTACTCAAAAATATTCTTCTAATGTCATTGAAATATGTATATTAGAATCTTGTAATATAAGAGAGAAGGTAATTGAAAAATTAATTGAAAAAAATAATGTTACTAATTTAATTTGTGATCAATTTGGTAATTATATAATTCAAAAATGTTTACCTTTAGTTAAAGGAAAACAATTTAAATCTATGATTGAACAAATAAAAAAAGCTGTTAAAACTTTAAATCAATCTAATCATGGAAGAAAAATTTATGAAAATTTATTAAGAAATTATAGAGATTATTTTCAAGATAATAAAAATTATGGTTATAATAAAGGAAAACAAAGGAAAAATTGTGGATAATTATTTAAAAATTAAAAAAATATTATATTAGTTTTGTACTATTCAATAATTTAATAAAATATTTGTTTTATTGATTTAAAATAAAAGTGATTTATATAATTAAATTTTGGATTTAATATTTTTTTCAATTAAAAATTAAATTGAAATTTATTATTTATTTTTATTCTCTTTTATTTTTTGATTAAAATTAATGATATTTTTTATTGTTTTTTCAAAAATGAAAAGATTTAAATAAAATAAAAGACACCGCAAATATTCTACATCAAAAATAAATATATTTATTTTTTTAAACATTTTTCATTAATTTGTTTT
>JAEEGI010028646.1_pt1 | contig 10586 bp, 8 predicted proteins | sample 8958751 | NCBI WGS metagenome assembly JAEEGI01 (sample SAMN16246545, study PRJNA631951) | gut metagenome | biome: gut microbiome; feature: rumen; material: KS-attached | host: Bos | place: Iran: Karaj | collected 2018-10 | reverse complement strand
CCCGTCCGAGCATGCCGACGATTGGACTGAAATCAATGCAGGTAACCAGCCTGGTGACCGCCGTTTCATGCAGTCGGCCGGCCCCTTCACCCTGAAGCCTGGTGCTCTTAACTACATCACGGTGGGTATCCCCTTTGCTCAGGCCACCTCGGGTGACAACTGGGCTTCCGTCTCCCTGCTCCGTCAGATTGACGACGTTTGCCAGCGCCTCTTCGAAAACTGCTTCAAGGTCCTCGACGGTCCCGATGCTCCCACGCTCTCCGCTCAGGAGCTTGAGAACGAGGTTATCCTTTACCTCTCCTATGAGAACCCCACCTCCAACAACTATGGCGAGTCTTACATGGAGCCCTCTCCTTCCATCCCCAGTTCTTATACCGATGAAGAGGGTAACATCCACCCCTACGATATATACTACCGCTTTGAGGGTTATCAGATTTACCAGTTGAAGGATGCCTCCTGCTCGGTCGCCGATATCGACGATCCCACCAAGGCCGCTCTCGTTGCCCAGTGCGACATCGAGAACTACTACGACTCGGTCATCAACGGTGAGACCAACCCCAGCCCGTCGTTGGGTATTGGAACCCTCATCAACTACACCACCGACACCCGTACCGGTATCCTTTCCGGCACTGTCAAGGTTCCGGGTTCCAACACTGGTATCCAGCATGTGTTCCGCATCACCAAAGACCAGTTTGCCACGGGTGTTAACACCAACTTGGTCAACAACCGTGAATACTATTTTGTCGCCATCGCTTATGCCCACAACCGTTACAAAGAGTTCTCCCAGACCGACGCTGCTTTCATCGATGGTCAGAAAGAGCCTTACCTCGCTGGTCGTAAGAACGAGAAGGGCGGTAGTATCATGCCCATCACTGTTATTCCCCATAGCCCCGTTTTCGAAGATGGCGGTAAGCAGGCTCAGGCTGCCTTTGGCATGAGCCCCCGTATCATCCGTCTCGGCGGCTTCGGTAACGGTGGTTTCTCCCTTGCCCTCTCCCAGGCCTCTATCGATACCCTCATGGGCGATCCCACTCAAGGCCTTCTGCCCAAGGCTCCCGGTCGTTTCGATGGACGTGTCAATACCTCTGGCGACGACCGTCACCACATGACCAACCCCTGCATCATTGCCAATCCTATGTATGAAGAGAATCAGGGTCCTGTCAACGTTCGCGTCATCGACCCGTTGAAGATTCACGAAGGCCGTTTCAATATTCTCTTCGTCAACACTGATAATGACACCACCTCCATTCTGGAGTCCACTCGCTGGTGCATCGTTCGCGATGGTGGCGGTCATGTCGACTCGTCTTATGTCGATGGCCATTGGAACTATCGCGACACCATTTGGTCCGACTTCTCCATTGGTCGTTTCAACGAACAGCTCTTCCTCGACCTTGGTCTTGCTGTCACCCTGGTCAATCCCAAACCCATTGCCTCCGATGTTGTCTTTGAGTCCAATGGTAACTTCAAGATGGGTGGCGCCTCTCGCGGAGCCCTGCTTTCCTCCAGCATGACCTATGGCAACGACAACACTCAGTGGCTCTATGGTGTGGCCGATAACGACTCATACTTCGTCTACAACTGGATTCGTTCCGGCGCTCAGTTTGCAGAGAACACCTATGTCGATTTCCAAAGCCTCACCACCAAGTACAATGTTGCCGAGCCCTACCTCGATGAGGACTACTTCCACTTCTGGGTGTCTGGTAATGGAACCGAGGCCCGTATCGTCACGGAGGCTCTCGATAAAGAGCAACAGTTTGAGGATGTTGTTTATGGATTCTGGAGCCCCTATGGCTTGGTTTCCACACAGCCCTTCCACCCCGGATTCAACTATTCCTATTATATGGCCGATGATGCCACCCTCGCTGAGTTGGGCAAGAACAAAAACAAACTTGAGCGTGAGCTCATGGTCAACACTTATAGCAAGGCAATCCACTTCAGCGCGTTGGCCAACGTGCCCAGCGTAAGAGTTGTCTTCACCGCCGACACTTCCAAGTGGACACGCTGCCCGGTCATCGAACAATGCGACGACTTCACCCAGTCTGAGGGCAATGCCCGCCGATTCAGCGCCCGTCGCCATGCTTCCGTCAACAAGGAAGGCAAGACTTGCGCCCAGCTTGGTGTGCCCGCCGATACTACCGATCCCAACAACCCCGCTTACATTTGCGAGAACGGTATGGGTTGGTTCCCGGGCTATGCCATCAACATCACCACTGGCGAACGCCTCAACATCATGTTCGGAGAGGATTCCCGTTACATCCAGCACAACGGTGCTGATATGATTTGGAACCCCGACGGCGCCATGATTGAAGGAACTCAGAACTACGTCATTGGTGGTCGCCACTACGTCTATGTCATGAATGCCACCCGTCTGCCCTTCTACAACATGCAGACCCGTACCAACGACATGACTTATTACTACACCCCGTCCTACGATGCTGGTCGTTGGGCTATGACGATGCTCTCGTCGCTCGAACGCATGATGCAGACCACTGTCACCGATGGCGGTATCACCACGCTGAAAAATGGTCTCACCTCCAAGTACAACGACCGTCGTATCCCGGTGCGTGACTCCATCTCGCTGCTCTACGCTTCTGTTGCCTGGGTCAACATGCCTCTCGTCAATCAGCGTTATCAGTTCACCAACCCCATGGATATTCCTTGCGATGTCACTGTCGACATCAACGTCCGCAATCCTTATGGTTCCTTCATGAGCGCCAACCACACATCGACCGTTAGCGCCGGTGCCGCTCTCGAGAACCATGAGATGCCTGCCTACCAGTTCGTGCTTGGCCCCGAGGATGCCGTCCTCGAGAACCTTGCCACTCGTAGCAACGCACGTCAGGAATACATCGATTCCATCCTCGGAGCCATCAATGTGGTGCCGAACCCCTATTACAGTTATTCTTCTTATGAGACCGCGAGCCAGCTCGAAACCAAGGTTCGCATCGTCAACCTGCCGACCGGCGTCGAGAACGGTGTCAAACAAGGTTGTACCATCCGCATCTACACTGTTGACGGCACCCTTGTCCGTACCCTCGGTCCTACGGCAATCACTCGCGATGCAAGCATCGGCGCAGAGAACACCACTGTTGATTGGGATCTTCACAACCAGACGGGTATTCCCATCGCTGGTGGTATGTATCTGATCCACGTTACAGTTCCTGGCATCGGTGAACGAGTCATCAAATGGTTCGGCACCATGCGTCCCGTCGACCTCAACTCTTTCGGTTTCTAATACAGTTTGATAACACCTAAATTAATACAGAAATGAAAAGAATATTAAGAATATTTGCTGTAGTAGTGATTCTCACGGCGCTTTCCGCTCCGTCGGCCCAAGCCGGCAACGATGAACGTCGTGGAACAGCGGGTGCCTCCGAGTTGCTCGTCAATCCTTGGACCCGCAGCACCGGTTGGGGTGGTGTCAACATCGCCAATGTTCGTGGCCTCGAGGCTATGTTCAACAACGCCGCCGGTCTTGCCTTCGTGGGCAATGTCGAGGTGGCCTATGCCAACACCATGCTTTATGGTGGCCGTAGCGGCCTCACCAGCGGTGCTACCATCAATACCTTTGGTATCGGTATCCGTGTCTTCGACGCCGGCGTTCTGGGTGCCTATGTGATGTCTATGGGCTTCGGCGACATTGATGTCACCAAGTACGAGAATCCCGAAATCACCAACGGTACCTTCTCGCCCAGCTACATGAACATCAACGTGGCCTATGCCCACAGTTTCACCCGTAGCATCCATGGCGGCGCCGTCATCAAACTCGTCACTGAGAGCACCGACAACGTCTCGGCTTCCGGTTTCGGCATCGATGCCGGTATCCAGTATGTCACCGGTGAATTTGACCAGCTCAAGTTCGGTATCTCCCTCAAGAACTGGGGTCCCTCGATGAGCTATGGCGGAACAGGTCTCTCCCTGCAGATGATCAACACCGCCGGCAACAACTTCACCGTTGAGACCCGTTCGGCCGAGATGGAGCTTCCCACTTGCCTCAACATTGGTCTCTCCTACGACTTCCTCTTCGAGAAGTGGGACCAGTGCCTCACCGTGGCGGCCTCCTTCACATCCAACGCCTTCCTGCGCGACAACTATACCCTCGGTTTCGAGTATAGCCTGCTCAAGATGTTCCAGCTCCGTGCCGGTTACATCTTCCAGCCTGGTATTTTCAGCGACAGCGACAGGGCCACCGCCGTCAACGGCATCTGCGCCGGTGCCTCGGTCGACATCCCCCTGTCCAAGAAAGAAGGTAACAATACTGGTATCACCGTCAACTACTCCTATCAGTCGGCCACGCCTCTCAAGGGCACCCACTCGATTGGAGCCAGCTTCCGTTTCTAAGAGCTGAACGAACACACATAATCCTTGTTGGGAAAGGCTTCGAAACAAGCCTTTCCCACTTTTTAAAACCCAATAAAAACCGACATGTCAGAAATCAAATATTACAGTGAAGAAGGCTTGCAGAAGCTCAAAGACGAACTCCACCACCTCATCGCTGTCGAGCGCCCCGCAGCCTCGGCCGCCATTGCCGAAGCACGCGACAAGGGCGACCTCAGCGAGAACGCCGAATACGATGCAGCCAAGGAGGCTCAAGGCCACCTCGAGGCACGTATCTCCAAACTGCAGGATCTCGTGGCCAATGCCCGCCTTCTCGACGAGTCCAAAATCGACACCTCCAAGGTCCTCCTCCTCTCCATCATCACCATCCGCAACGTCAAAAACAAGATGCAGCAGACCTACACCATTGTCCCCGAGAGCGAGGCTAATCTCAAACAGGGCAAGATTTCCATCACCTCTCCCTTTGCCTCGGCCTTCCTCGGCCACAAAGTGGGCGATGTCGTTGAAGTCAATGTACCTGCAGGCAAAATGAATTTCGAACTGATTAAGATTGAACGATAATTATGGCAACCATTTTCAGCAAAATAGTGGCAGGTGAAATCCCCTGCTACAAAGTGGCCGAAACCGAACACTGCTTCGCCTTCCTCGACATCAACCCCGTGGTTCGTGGCCATGTGCTCTGCATCCCCAAACGTGAAGTCGACTATATCTTCGACCTCGACGATGAACTCTTCACCGAGCTTCACCTTTTCGCCAAGCGTGTTGCCAAAGGCTTGAAGAAAGTATGCCCCTGCATCAAAATCGGCGAAGCCGTAGTCGGTATCGATGTTCCCCACGTCCACATCCACCTCATGCCCTTGAATCGCCCCGGCGACCTCAATTTCGGTCACCATGTCGAAATGTCGGCCGACGAGCTTAAGGCCTTGGCCGCCGAAATCGCCGCTGCCATCGAGTAGGGGGTGATCGTTTTGTTCACTTTATATACGTCCTGCATCCTGCAGGGCGTTTTTTTTTACCTCGCTCTCCTCCCTCGAAAAAAGATGAAACCCCACGTTTGCACCCCCTAAACATCATCTACCAATCATCGCCCTATCAACTCCCTACCAACTCCTACCATGGTAGGAGTTGGTGGGGAGTTGATAGGTGGTTTATAGGTAGTTAGTACTTACCCGGTATTTGCCGTTTTGGGATGTTTTCCCGTTTCTCTAAACTTTGTTTTGCAGGGCGTGAACTTTCTTAATAAACGTTAAATGTGCTATTTCTTTCAGAAATATTTTGTCAGTTTGTAGAATAGTTGTATCTTTGCATCCGAAATAAGAACATAAATAATAGAAAAAAATAAACGTAACACGTTATGTATCTGACAAAAGAGAAGAAAGAAGAAATCTTTGCCCAGTATGGCAAATCAGCAAAAGATACCGGTAGCGCCGAAGGACAGATCGCCCTTTTCACCTATCGCATCCAGCACCTCACCGAGCTCATGAAGCAGCACAAGAAAGATCAGGTCTCCGAGCGTGCCCTCGTCGGCCTCGTCGGCAAGCGCCGCAAGATGCTCGACTATTTGAAAGAGACCGACATCGAGCGCTACCGCGCCATCGTCAAACAGCTTGGCCTGCGTAAATAACCGCGCTGCAAGTTGTTCTTACACACGAAAAAATAGTTTTTCATATTTATTTGGTTATGGTTGGGACTGCCCGGTTTTTCCGGGTAGTCCTTTTTTATGGTTTTGGGTCTTTTCACATTGCGGCTTACGCTGTATCACGGCAAGCAATGCAATAATTCCGCCTTTCTGACGTTAATAAATATGTTATGGTAAAAGCATTATTCATCAACGGGAGTCCCCGTAAGAACTTCAATACGGCGCAGCTGCTGCAGCGCGCCATGGACGGTGCCCGCGAGGCTGGCGCCGAGGTGGAGTTGGTCAACCTCTACGACCGCAATCTGAACTACAAAGGCTGCATGAGCTGCTTCGCCTGCAAGGTGAAGGGCGGCAAGAAAGGCGTCTGCTCTTTCCCCGACGACCTGAAGGCGGTCATGGAACGCGCTGTCGAGGCCGACGTGCTAGTGTGCGGCTCGCCCGTCTACTGTGGCTACCCCACGGCAGGGCTCCGCGCTTTCATGGAGCGACTCATCTTCCCGGCGGTCAACTACTCCGACTTCAGCCACCCCGTAGTCAACAAGCCCAAGCGCTCGGCCACCATCTTCACTATGAACTGCCCGGACGAGGAGGTGTACCGTGCTAACAACTACCACATCCTGATGGACGCCAACGCCCGCCAGTTGGGCATGTTCGGCCCCACGGAGGTGCTCTACAGCTTCGACACTTACCAGTTCAACGACTACAGCCGCTACGATGCCGCCATGCTCCCCGAGAAGCGCAAAGCCCATGTGCGCGAGACGCAGTTCCCGCACGACTTGCAGAAGGCCCACGAGCTAGGCAAACGGCTGGCAACTGAAGCAAAACAGGGATGATATGTACAGCTTGAAGTATAAGGTGACGACGAGCACCTGTGACAGCGAGGGGCGGCTGAAACTCTACTCGGCCCTCCAGATGATGCAGGACTGCTCGGAGATGTGGATTGACAGCGAACCCATTGTGAAGCAGTATTTCGCCGAGCAGAATATGGCGCAGCTGCTGGCCACCCGTCAGGTGGAAGTGGTCCGTGTGCCGAAATATAAAGAGGAGCTGACGGTAACGACCTCTGTCTATGAAGTGAAGCCTATGTTTGGCTTTCGCAACACCTTCATCTACGATGCCGAAGGGAAGCCCTGCTACAAGACGTGGAGCATGGGCGCTTTTGTCGACAAGGCGGCCGGCAAGCTGAAGCGCGTCGACGACGCCACCATCGCCTCGATGGCTATGGAGCCTCGGCTTGAGATGAACTACAAAGACCGCCGCATCATCTTGCCCAAGGAGGGCGGCGATGTGCTTGAGCCGGTACGTGTGCTGCGTGCCGACATCGACTACAACCGTCACATGAATAACGCCAACTATGTGCGTGTGGCGATGGAACTCCTGCCTGAAGGCTTCGTGGTCAGAGGCCTGAGGGTTGAATACCGCGTTGCCGCCAAGCTGGGCGACGTGCTTGTCCCTACTATATACAAACATGATGATGTAATCATAGTCTCTCTATCGATAGACGATGCGGTAAGTGCAATTATTGAATTCTCCCGAGTCTCTATGACTGGAAGCTCTGACGGTATCCATCAGTCTTAGTGTTTGCGGTGGGCAGTCCTATTGTTTGGGAGTTTGGCCACCGGTGCGGAAGTCGGTGGGTGAGAGGCCCGTCTCGCGGCGGAAATAACGGCTGAAGGTGGCCTGATCGTCAAAGCCCAGCAGGTCGGCGACGGCCTGCACGGAGAGGTCGTGCCGTATGTGGAGCAGCATCTTGGCTTCTGCCACCACCTGGTGATGAATCCAGTAGGCGGCGGTATGGCCCGTTTCTTGCTTGACTACGGCGCTGAAATGCTTGGCCGACAGGCAGGCTTGCGCGGCGTAGAAGCCCACGTCGCGATGCTCGCGGAAATGCTGCTTGAGGTCGTTGTAGAAGCGCGCGCTGACCTGCTTGTCGCCGGCGGGTTCGTTCAACTTGCTCTTGCGGTAGTGGCTGAGCAGCCTCAGCAGGAACTCCAGCAGGCGCTTCATTAGCATTTGGCGGTCGGGGAGGTCGAGGCGTGTGATTTCGCGCATTCCTTCCACCACGTGCGTGATGATATGGTATTCGTGCTTGTCGAGCTTCACGTTGGGGTGCGGCTCATAACGATAGCGCATTTGTTTGATAATCTGCAGCAGAGGGTCGCCCAGCACCGACGAGTCGACGATAATCAGAGTGGCCAGGTAGTCGTCGGTCACGCTCACCTTGCGGAGGCGGTGGTTGGGAAAGATGACACCCACGGTGTGCTGCTCAGAAAAGTCGGAGATGTCGTCGTACATCAGTTCGATGCGTCCGCGGTGACCGATGCAAATGACATAATCCGACGATGTGAACGGCTCGTCGCCTGAAGGCAACCCTCTTACATTGTCGAATACAACGATGCCTTCCTCGCTGATTCTCTGAGGGTAAAGGTTCATCGGGTGAGTGTAAGACTGCTCTTTTTCCATAGTGCAAAAGTACGTTTTTTATTTGAAATGAAAAGAATTATCCGACTTTTTGCCAAATATTACAGACGATATGTTATTGCATAGATAATTGATTTGATGTATTTTTGCATTTCAAATATTAATACTTTTTTTCATGAAAAACACAGCCATCTTATTCATTCTGTTTGCTTTCGCGGCTTGTGGCATTGCACAGGCGCAGAGCGACAATTCCGTTCAGATTGTCTACAACGGCACTTCAGCGACGGTCAACGTGGCCGACAACATCAGCCAATACCTGACTGTCACCCAGCAGGGGGCGCATGTCTCTATTGCGCAGAGCGACTCTGTGGCCAGCGAGATTACCTACACGCTGAGCGGCACGTCGACCGACGGCGAGTTCTATATGTCAGGTTCCTACAAGGCTACCGTTGAACTCAACGGCCTCACTCTGACCAACACCACGCCTGTATACAGCGGCGCCGCCGTACACATCCAGAACGGCAAACGCATCAACGTGAAGGTCGTCACCGGCACCACCAACACTCTTGTCGATGCCGCTGGCGGTTCGCAGAAAGGTTGCCTCTATGTGAAGGGCCACGCCGAGTTCAAGCAGCAGGGCACCCTCAACGTGGTGGGCAACGTGAAGCACGCCATCAAGGCTGGCGAGTACATCAGCCTGAAGAACGCCACGCTTAACATCACCTCGGCGCTGGGTGACGGCATCTCGTGCAACCAGTATTTCCTGATGGAGAGTGGCACCGTCAATATCAGCGGCACCAGCGACGACGGCATCCAGTGCGACCTTGAGGGCGACACGGCCACCGCCATCACCGAGGATCACGAGGACGAGGACTCGGGTAATATCTATATCGAGGGCGGCACCATCAATATCAACTGCGCTGCCATCGCCGCCAAGGGCATCAAATGCGCTGGCGACATCTACATTTCGGGAGACCCCGTCATCGACATCACTACCAGCGGCAAGGGCGAATGGGATGAAGAAGACCTTGAAACCAATGCAGCCTGCTGTCTGAGTGCCGACGGCAATATTGACATCAGCGACGGCACTCTCACACTCACCTCCACCGGTTCGGGCGGCAAAGGTATGAAGTGCGACAGCGTGCTCACCATCAGCGGTGGCGACATCACGGTGACCACGACAGGCGCCCTCTATTACAACAACGGCACCACAGAGAACACCAACTATACCGGCAACACCGACAATGTCAGCAGCGACTACTATTCGTCGCCCAAAGGCATCAAGGCCGGTCTTAAGACGCAGGTGGGCAACAGCTACACCTATAGCGGCGGAATGGTCATCAGCGACGGCAATATTAAGGTGACCACCAGCGGCTATAACGGCGAAGGCATCGAGAGCAAGAACTACCTCAATGTCACCGGAGGCGAGATCTATGTCAATGCCTACGACGACGGAATCAACTCGGCTCAGGACCTCACCATCACAGGCGGCTATGTCTATTCCCACTCCAACAACAACGATGGCATCGACGCCAACGGCAACATCTACCTCAACGGAGGCCTCGTCTATGCTATCGGCTCCCGTTCGCCGGAATTGGGCATCGACGCTAACAGCGAGGAGGGCAAGAAGGTCTATGTCAACGGCGGCATCGTCATTGCCGTGGGTGGTGTCGAGAACGGTGCCTCCTACAACCAGCCCAAGATTCAGCAATCCTCCGTCAGCAGCAATACTTGGTACACCGTCACCTACGGCGACAACACTGTAGCTTTCAGAACTCCCACCATTAGCACTGGCGGTGGTCACGGCGGCCCTGGCGGCAATTCAAGCGGACTTGTCATTTCCGCTCCTAGCACCCCCTCTCTTGCCACTGGCAACAACGTCACCGACGGCACCTCTTATTTCGAAGGCAATTGCTATGTTGGGGGCGGCAGTGTCGGAATCGATGATGTGGAGACCGGGCAGCAGATTGTCAACGACCCGCGCGTCTTCACCATCGACGGCCGCTACCTTGGCAACGAAGTCCCCGCCACCTTCCGCGGCATCTACATCCAGAACGGCAAGAAGCACGTCAAGCTGCAGTAACTCCTGTCGGGATAACAGTCGTATTGATAAAACGCCCCTCCGAGGAGGGGCGTTTTGTTTTGTGAGATTCGGAACCATACCACGTTGGCACGCCTATAGCTCTTC
>JAEEGI010028645.1_pt1 | contig 10587 bp, 9 predicted proteins | sample 8958751 | NCBI WGS metagenome assembly JAEEGI01 (sample SAMN16246545, study PRJNA631951) | gut metagenome | biome: gut microbiome; feature: rumen; material: KS-attached | host: Bos | place: Iran: Karaj | collected 2018-10 | reverse complement strand
GGAGTTTTAAAAATGTCGAACACAGGCAGAAATTCACCTGCCGTCAGCATCATTGTGCCGGTGTACAACGCTGAAAGATTTATCGAAAAATGCGTCGATTCTCTAATCGGACAAACGTTTCAGGACCTTGAAATCTTTCTCGTCAACGACCGCTCGAAAGACAGCTCGCTGAAATGGCTGCAAAGATACGCGGAGCAAGACTCGCGCGTGAAGGTGATCGACTTGCCGCAAAACTGCGGCGCGGCCGGCGCCCGGAATCACGCTCTGCGAGGGCGGTCGGCGAATGGATCGCGTTCGTCGATATCGACGACTGGCTTGACCTTGACCGATATGAATGTTTGTACGCTTACGCAAGGGAGCATGACGTAGACGCGGTGATGGACGGTTACGTCTATAACGACGACGTGGGACGGGTAAAAGCTGTGAAGCCGATCACGCGCGAGCTGCGCTTTTTGAGCGGGCATGAGATGATCGACGAAATGTTCTTCGGTAGCATCAGCGCATTCGCCCCGTGGCACGGAATTTATAAGCGCTCGATCGTCAAGGAATTGTCATTTCAAGCAATTCGTGGCGACGATGCGATGTTTAACTTCGACTTTTATGCGCGAGCGAAAAAAGTTTGTCTCGTACCGAGCCTGTCGTATCATTTTCGCGAACTGGATTCATCGGAAACGCGCGGCTACAGACCGCCGGAATCGGTCGGTTCTCTGCGCGGGGTGGAGGCTTGTGCGGCTTACCTGAAGGGGAATGATGCGCTGCGGCAGCTTGTGCCGGATTTTGATTTTATCGCCGACTACCATCTGCTCGGCGAATACGCAACGATCGCACGCAACGTCTGCGAGAAGGACTGCCCCGAGAATTTCACTCAGCGGCGCGAATTTTTGCGACGTATTTCCGAGACGCCTTATTTCCGTTCGGCGTTTGAGGACGAACGAGCGCGCGAGCGCATCAGCGGCCGTAAGCGACGTTTTCTGTCGCTGCTCTATCATCGACGGATTACGATGGCAACTGTGTATATGAACCTCAAAGGTCAATGGAAAAAGATCGAGGCGCTGTTTAAAAGCTGATTATTAAATCGCACACCGGTGATTTTCCGCTGTCTGACTTTATCGAAGCTCACACAAATAGCTACGTTGTGCCTCTTCGCTTCTGGAATCCCATACGACGAAATTCCTTGACAGTTCACGGGACTCATTAGAGTTTCCCTGAAAACATGCTTGCGCTCCGAAACAGAACTTATACTCTTTGTCAATCAAATTGCTAAACTATCATAGGGGTGAACCCATGTGATCGCCCGTGCTCGATCGCATCTTAAAACTCAGTACGGGCGAGTACACGGGATGAGCCCCCTACGGGGTATTAACATTTCAGCAAAGAAATAGTATCAGAACGCGGGTATGTTTATCGCCTTGCGATTCATCGTAGATCGCATAGACAAAAATGCCGCTGTGCGCCGGTAAATTTTACACGGCACGCAGCGGCATTATTATGCGGTTTTAATAAATACGCTTACGCCAGCTTGATCATCTGCGCAACAGCGGTGAGGACGCAGCCGAGGGCGACCCACCAGAGGAAGACGCGCCAGCTGTACTTCATCCAGCGCTCGAACGGCATGTTGACGATGCCGAGCACTGCCATCAGGGCCGAGCTGGTGGGGATGACCCAGTTGCAGAAGCCGTCGCCGAAGTTGAAGGCGAGGATGGCCGTCTGGCGGGTCATGCCGACGATGTCGGCCAGCGGCAGCATGATGGGCATGACGGCCGCAGCCTGGCCGGAGCCGGAGGGGATGACCGTGTTGACGAACAGGTTGGCGATGAACATGGCCGGAGCCTGGAGTACGCCGGGAACGAGCTTCAGCATTTCGCCAAGGCCGTAGACGATCGTGTCGAGCACCTTGCCCTGGGCGAGGATGCTGGAAATCGCGCGCGCCGAGGCAACGAGGAAGAACACCATGACCATGCTCTTGGCGCCGTCGACGAACGTTTTGGCGATCTTAGCGGGGCTCATGCGGGCGAACGCGCCGCAGACGATGGCAAGGCCGATGAACGTGGCCGACAGGTGCTGATACTTCCACTTCAGGTAGACGCTGCCGTAGACCATCAGCACGAGCGAGGCGACGACGGCCAGAGCCACGCCCCACTTGCCGAGGTCCATCGGACCGTAGGCCTTGATCGCCTCGGGATCGCCGAGGTTGGTCTCACGGTCCATGTCATACATCGGCGAAGCGGTCGGATCCTTCGTGATCTTCACGGTGTAGCGCCAGATCAGGAAGCCGGTGAGGATCATGTACAGGCCGAAGCAGATGGCGCGGTACCAGAGGCCGGAGAAAGGAGGCAGGCCCGCCAGCTCCTGTGCGATCAGCGTCGTGCTGGGCTGGAGCATACCGGTGGCGAAGCCGACTGCCGTACCGCCGGTCATGATGGCGACGGCGGTGATCGAGTCAAGTCCCAGTGCAAGGCAGATCATCACCAGCACGGGAGCGAAGGCGACAAAGTCGATGAGGCCGTGCGTGAGCATGATCAGGCAGAACATCACGAACATCGCCAGCACGAACATCGTCTTTTTGTCCTTGTATTTCAGCGCCAGCGTGCCGATCGAGCTGTGCATGGCGCCCGAGGCGATCACGACGTGGAACGCCGCGCCCGAGCAGAGCAGCATGAAGAGCAGATCGACGGCGCTCTTCGCGCCCTGGGCGATGTGCATGGGAATGAGGATCGGGTTGACGGGCGCCTTCTCGACCAGATGGAACGACGCGGCATCGACGACCTTGCGGCCGGTGACGGCGTCCTTGACGCGGTTGAACTCGCCGGCGGGGATGATCCACGTCAGCGCGCAGGCGATGACGATGATCGAAAAGATCACGACCAGCGTGTTCAGCGACTTCTTCGGCTTGGCAGCCACTTTGACTTCTTCACTCATAGAAATAACCCCCTTGATAAAGTTGGTGTTGCAGCCGGTTTATCTTATCCGCGCGCTTCGGCCATCTGCCGCTCGCGGTTTGCGCGATACTCGCTTTGCACCTCGTCCATCAGTCCGGGCACGGTGATGAGATCGGCGGCCGTGCCGGCCAGGATCTTCGCGCCGTACATGATCGCGTCGTGCGCCTTTTCCGTCTTGCCCGCGTCGAGGTACGCCTGCGAGTGCGACGGCGAGCCCTCGGGCACGAAGGCGACGCGGATGCACGAGCCCGGCATCAGCTGCATGACGTTGCCGAGGTCGGTGCTGCCGGTCTTCAGTCGCGGCGGGCGGATCACCGGCGCGTTCACGGCGCGGGCGTTGTCCATGATCACGTCGTTGAGCTTCAGCGCCGGGATCTTGTTATGTACGTCCTTCGTGCGGATGATCTCCACTTCCGTCTCGGTCATCATCGCCGCGCCGTTGAGCACCTTGAGGAATCTCTCGATGACGCTTTCCAGATAAACGCGGTTGTACGACCGCACGTAAAACTGCGACCGCGTGTAGGAAGGAACGGTATTCGCTCCCGTGCCGCCGCCGTCCATGATGTTGTAGTGGATGCGGGTGTCTTCCTTGACGTGCTCGCGCAGGCACTCTACGCCGTGGAAGGCCAGCGACGTAGCGTCCAGCGAGCTGCGCCCCAGCTCCGGCTTGATGGCCGAGTGCGCCGCCTTGCCGTGGTAGATGACGTCGAACTTGCTCATCGCCATCGACTTCACGTCGGTCGTCGTCTCGCCGCTGCCGTGCATCATCAGTGCCACGTCGATGTCGCCGAAGCAGTCGCCGTGATTGATCATCATGATCTTGCCGCCCTCGGTCTCCTCGGCCGGAGTGCCGTAGACGACGACGGAGAACGGCCCGGGCAGCGAACTGTCTTTCAGGGCCGCGGCCGCGGCGAGGATGCACGGTCCCTGCATCTGGTGGCCGCAGGCGTGCCCCATCTTGGGCAGCGCGTCGTACTCGCAGAGCAGGCCGATCCGCGGGCCGCCTTCGCCCCTGTGATACGAGGCGCGGAACGCCGTTTCGATGCCGCCGACGCCGCGTTCGACGGCGAAGCCCTGCTTTTCCAGCCAGCCGGTCAGCAGCGCGGAAGCGTGCTTTTCCGTCAGGCCGATCTCGGGATGATCGTAAATGTCATCAGAGATCGCGCACAGTTCTGCCTTGTACGATTCGATGCGGTCGTACAGTTCCTGTTTCAAATGGATTCCCCCTTATTGGATCAAATCATTCGAAAAAATTCTATTTTTGCACTTCACATTCTAATTTTTATCTGATATGATTATAACGAACAGAAAAATTCTGTCAAGCGTCAAAATATTTTTGTCGAACAGTTAGGGGAATCGTCGCTGCTCGAGCGAGGGAGGCCGAATGATGGAACTGAAACCGCATGTCAGGGAATCGGAGCGGGTCAACGCGTCGGTGATGTCCAGCCTGCAGATCCTTGACTTTTTGGAGACCGAAGGCGCGGCCTCGCTGGCCGAACTGAGCGAAGGACTGTCGCTCGTCAAGTCGCGCGTGCTGCGGCTGTGCGGCACGATGGAGCAGATGGGGTATCTGCGCCGCCGCGCCGAAGACGCCAAGTGGGTGCTGGGTTCTCGTGTGCTCTCTCTGGGACGGGCGTTCGAACGCCAGAATCCTCTGCTGGGGCTGCTGCGGCCGGAGATGGAGCGCATCTCCCGCGAACTGGACGAAAACGTGGTCTTTCAGGTCATTCGCGGCGAGCGGCGCCTGTGCCTGTGTGCGATCAACCGCGTTGCGCGTGACCGTTATATCACGCCCGAGGGCGGCGAGTCAAAGCTGTTTTACGGCGCGGCGGGGAAGGTGCTGCTGGCCTGGGGGCCGCCGGAACTGCGGGCGAAAATCTTTGAGCAGGCGCCGTATCCGCGCTACACGGAGAAGTCAAACGTAACAGCCGACGATCTGCTGCGCGGCATTGAGGAAACGCTTTCGCGCGGCTACGCCACGTCGTTTGAAGAGCGCACCTACGGTACGGCGGCGCTGGCTGTGCCCGTCTTCGGCGCCGAAGGCGCGCTTCTGGGGGCGTTGTCGATCCCTTCGACTGTCGCGCGCATGACGCCTGAGTTCATCGAGAAGGCCGTGCCAGCGCTGCAAAAGAGCGCTGGCTGGATCGAGTCGATGAAAAACGGCGCGGAAAAACTGGTCCCTGTCCGTCCGCGCAAGGATTAGTTTTTTCTTTGACGTTTTGCCGAACAGCCATTTGTTTTATGACCGCCTTTTGTCTTCCGCTTTGCGGGAAGATGAAAGGCGTTTTTTCTTATGCAAATTTTTTATATAGCGTGAAGATACAGCACTGACCGTTTTTTGCAAGCGAAAAACATTGTCCGGCGAAACATAACTTATTCTTACGATTGTTTTTTCTTTGAAAAAATGCGCGGCAAATTGTAAAATAGATACGCCAAACGTTCCAGGCACAAAAAATCTTTTGAACGGAGTGATTGTGTTATGAAGAAACTGTTTGCTGCTCTTGCGCTCTGCGCGCTTGTCGTGTGCGCCGGCGCGGCCTTCGCCGCCTATCCGGAGAAGCCCGTTCACGTCATCGTCCCCTCGACCGCGGGCGGCGGCACTGACGTTATGGCCCGTCTGCTGGCCAAGTACGGCGAGAAGTATCTGGGCGCCCCCATGGTCGTCGACAACATGCCCGGCGCCGGCGGCATGATCGGCTTTACTGCCATCGCCCAGGCCAAGAAGGACGGCTACACGTTCGGCTGCCTCTACACGCCGCACCTCACCGCCCACGTCTCCGCCAAGCGCGCCAAGTACACGCTCGCTGATTTCGACTATATCGGCAACCTTGTCACCGACCCCGGCATCATCGTCGTTCCCGGCAACAGCGAGATCAAGGATCTGGCCGGCCTCGCGGCTTACGTCAAGAGCCATGAGAACTGCACCGCTTCCACCTCCGGCCCCGGCGGCGACGACGATTTTGCCCGCCTTGCCTGCGAAGCTGATCTCGGCATCAAGCTGCGCGCCGTGCCCTCCAAGGGTTCGTCGGCTGCCAAGGCCAACGTCATGGGCGGCCACGTCACCGTCGGCTTCATGAACGTTTCCCAGGTCGAAGCCCAGGTCAAGAGCGGCGAGATGCGCGCTCTGGCTGTTATGGCTCCGAAACGCTGCGACATGCTCCCCGACGTGCCCTGCACGGCTGAGCTCGGCTATCCGACGATGGTCTCCGACAGCTCGCGCGGCTTCGCGGCCCCCAAGGGAATGCCCGAAGAGGCGATTGCCAAGCTCCGCGAGATGTTCGCCAAGACGATCGCCGATCCTGAGTTCCAGGCTGCCGCCAAGGGCGTGCTCATCATCAACGAGATGAACGCCGACGAGTACAAGGCCGACCTTGAGCGCCTCCAGAAGGCGACCGACATGGCCTTTGCCGTTGCTCCCTGGTAAGTTCTTCATTTGCCGGACAAAGGCTGAGTCTATATGCGAAATAAAACTGTCAGTGTTCTTTCCGGCGCCGCGGGGATCATCCTCGCCGGCGCCATTTACACACAGGTCGAAAAATTCCCGGAGTACGCGATCCACGCTTCGCAGTACGTCAAGTTCCTGCTGCTGGTGCTGACGATCCTGTCGGGCGTGCTGCTGCTCATGTCGCTCTTCGGCCGTGAAGCGGGAAAACCCACCTGGGTGAAGGCGCCCGGACACTTCATTGCCACATCTGTGCTGACGATCGCGATGGTCATGTCGCTGAAGTACGTAGGCTTCTATGTGGCTGCGGCTGTGTACATGGCCGTGCTGGCTCCGCTGCTCGGTCTGCGTCGGCCGGTGCTTCTGCTCGTCTGCACGGTGCTGCTGCTCGCCGTCATCTACGGCGTGTTCGTCCGTTTCCTGGGCGTCCCCGTGCCGCTGGGCGTGTTCGAAGAGTTCACGTTCACCGACATCGCCGGCTCGCTGGCGAAGGCCAAAGCGGCCTGGGCGCTTCTGTAAAGGGGGTATGCGGCTATGATGCAAATGATCACCGATGCGGCGTTATCCCTTCTCGCTCCCGCTCCGCTCATCGCCATCTTCCTCGGCACTCTGGGCGGCATCATCATCGGCGCGATCCCCGGCCTGACGGCGACGATGGCCGTGGCGCTGCTGATCCCCGTCACGTTCGGAATGAACCCCGTCGTCGGCCTCGCTCTGATGGGCGGCGTCTACTCGGGCGGCATGTTCGGCGGCGCGATCTCGTCGATCCTGCTCTCCACGCCCGGCACGCCTGCCGCCGCGGCAACGGCGTTCGACGGCTATCCGATGACCCGCAAGGGCAAGGGCGGCGTGGCCATCACCGTAGCCACGGTGGCCAGCTTCTGGGGCGGCATCATCTCGACGATCGCCCTGCTGCTGGTGGCCCCGATCCTCGCCAAGTTCTCGCTGCGCTTCGGCCCTCCCGAGAACTTCCTGCTCGCGATCATGGGCCTGGCCAGCATCGTCACGCTGACCAGCGGCAACCTGATCAAGGGACTGATCTCCGGCGTCATCGGCCTGCTGCTGGCTTCCATCGGCATGGACCCGATCGACGCGTATCCTCGTTTCGCGGGCGACTTCCCCGAGCTGTACGAAGGCATCAAGGATATCCCGGCGCTGATCGGTCTGTTCTCGATCAGCCAGCTGCTCGACCTGACCGGCGAGGCCAGCATCATCACCGAGCTGGCGGCCGACGTTTCGACGCTCAAGGAGAAGAAGCTGCCCAAGGGCCTCGGCCCGACCATCGCGCGCGGCTCGCTGATCGGCACGATCGTCGGTATGCTGCCCGGCGCGGGCGCGACGATCTCCGCGTTCATCTCCTACAACACGGCCAAGTCGCTCGACAGCGATCCCGAGTCGTACGGCAAGGGCAATCCGCGCGGCGTTGCGGCCTCCGAATCGGCCAACAACGGCTGCGTCGGCGGCTCGCTGATCCCCATGCTGACGCTGGGCATCCCGGGCAACTCGGTGGCGGCCTGCCTGATGGGCGGTCTGACGATCAACAACCTGATCCCCGGACCGGAGCTGTTCTCCAAGTACGGCACGATCACCTACGGCTTCATCCTTTCGCTGTTCATCGCCAATATCGTCTTCCTGTTCCTGGGCATCTATCTCGCCCCGTTCTTCGCGAAGATCTCGACGGCGCCCAACTCGCTGCTGATCCCGGGGATCGCGGTGCTGTCGGTCGTCGGCAGCTTTGCGATGCGCAACATGATGTTCGACGTCTGGACGATGCTGGCGTTCGGTTTCGGCGGTTATTTCCTGCACCGCTGCGGCTTCGATCTCGGCGCGGTCGTCTTAGGACTGATCCTCGGGCACATCACCGAGGAAGGGTTCGGCGGCGCGCTGGCGATCTCCAACGGTTCGCCTGCCATCTTCTTCACGCGCCCGATCTGCATCGTGCTCTGGGTGTGCATCGCCCTGCTGCTCCTGCCCGCGATCCGCGCCAAGAAAAAAGCGAAAAAGACCGTGGACTGATCGTCCTATCGGTACGAAAAACTCTCCCTGCGTCTGCCGGGAGAGTTTTTTCATGGGAATTTCGCTTGAAAGGAACCGTGTGTTATAATTCAATAACGCATGGATTTCTGTTTGAAATGATCTTTATTCTGAACGCCCGCGCGGGTTCGGACCGGCGCGGATGGGGAGGAGCACTTTATTATGAAAGTTGTCATTGTCGGCGCGGGGAACGTTGGTATGACGCTGGCCCGCACGCTGTCGGCCGATTCGCACGACGTGGTCATCGTCGACCGGGACGAGGCAGTCGCTGCCCGACTCACCGAAGACCTTGACGTCAGTGTGGTGCGCGGCAACGGTTCGCGCCCTGACGTGCTGGCGCAGGCGGGCGTCGTCAAGGACGGCGGCGTCGATGTGCTGATTGCCTGCACGGACCGTGACGAGACCAATCTGCTCGCCTGCTGGCTGGCCAAGAGGGCCGGCGTGCCGCGCGTGCTGTCGCGCGTGAGGGATCTGGAATTCACCGACACGCCGGACTGGGCGCAGGATCTGGGCATCGACGTGATGGCTTCGCCGGAACGCTCGCTGTCGCGCGAGATCGCCTCGCTGCTGCGCTTCAACGCCGCCGTGCACACCTCGGAGCTGTTCAACGGCCGGGCCGGCAGCTTTGCCTTCCACGTCGAGAAGGATTCGCCGATCTGCGGCCTCAGCCTGCGCGAGCTGGGCCAGAAATATCCGCGGCTGGGCGCGATCATCGTCTACGTCGAACGCGAGGAGAACGGCCAAAGGAACGGTTTCGTCCCGTCCGGCGACTGGCGCGCCCAGGAAGGCGACGTGTGCTTCGTCGTCACGCTGCACGAGCGCGTCGTGAACGTCCAGAAGCTCTTCGACGTGGAGCGGCAGAAACGGCTGTCGCGCGTCATCATCGTCGGCGGCGGCAAGCTCGGCACCAATCTGGCAAAACGTCTGTGCAGCAACGTTCCCAAGGTGGAAACGACGCTGGTCGAGAAGAGTCTGGAAAAGTGCGAGCGCCTGGCGCGCGAATATCCCGACGTGAAGGTGATCAACGGCGACGGCATGGACAGCGAGCTGATGAAGCAGCTCGGCGTCGATAAGGCCGACGGCGTCGTTGCGGCCACGGCCAACGACGAGCTCAACGTGATGATCGCGGCGCTGGCGAACAACAACGAGGACGTGAAGACGATCGCCGTCGTGCGCAAGCCCGTCTACCGCGAATTGGAGGACCGTCTGCCCGTCGACGTGATCGTCAACCCCAACCGCACGCTGGCGAACACGTTTTTGCGCTACATCCGCTATCCCAGTTCGGCCGGGATGCTTTCGCTGATCGACCGCATCGGCGCGGAGATGCTGGAGTTCCTGCTGCGCCCGGGCAATCCCGTCATCGGCAAGCGCATCATGGACCTCAACCTGCCGGCCGGCATCCTCATCGCCGTCATCAAGCGCGGCGGCAGGTATCTGGTGCCCGGCGGCGGCGAAGTGCTTCAGGAGGGCGACGTGATCTCCGTCTTCGCGATGGCGGAGACGATGCCCGAAGCGATGCGGTTCTTCAAGGTCGATTAAGCCATGAACAGGCGCATCGTCATCTTCGTCCTTGCCCTCATCGGCGCCATCGTCGCGGGCTCCATGCTCGCGGCGGCCCTGTGCGCGGCGGCGTTCCACTGGCCGGATGCGCAGGTGCTGCTCGCCTGCTCGCTCACGTCGCTCGCCGTCTGTGCCGTTTTGGCTCTGCTGAACCGCCAGAAACGCCGCAAGACCGATCCGCCGGCGCACATCACCGGGCGCGAGGCGTTCGTCATCGTTTCGCTGTCGTGGGTCATCGCTTCCTGCATCGGCGCGTTCCCCTACATGTTTTACAGGGCCGGCGCAGGCACGGGACTGTCGTTCACCGACGCGTTTTTCGAGGCCATGTCCGGTTTCACCACCACCGGTGCGTCGATCCTGCCGCGCGTCGAGGCGTTCGCGCCCGGCGTGCTGCTGTGGCGCTCGCTGACGCACTGGCTGGGCGGCATGGGCATCATCGTCCTCTGCCTGGCGATCATGCCGTTTATCGGCGGCAGCGGCATCGAGCTGTTCAAGGCCGAATCGCCCACGCCCATCCCCGAGAAGCTCACGCCCCGTCTCAGCCAGACGGCGCTGTACCTGTGGCTGATCTATATCCTCCTGACAGTGCTGGAGGTCGTTGCTCTTAAGCTG